>Ga0181531_10000473_pt1 | contig 27036 bp, 20 predicted proteins | sample PEATcosm2014_Bin_38_FD_119743 | JGI IMG/M metagenome (GOLD analysis project Ga0181531, IMG submission 119743) | Peatland microbial communities from MTU Mesocosm Facility, Houghton, MI, USA - PEATcosm2014_Bin11_10_metaG | ecosystem: Environmental > Terrestrial > Soil > Wetlands > Peat | place...
AACATCAGCACCATCTGCTTGGCGTCCAGGGCATGGCGGTACTGCCGCGGATTGCGCTTGACGTCGTGCCCCAGCTTGAGGATCGCGCGCACTTCGCCGCTGGACAAATCGGCGATCGAGCACATGTCCTCGCCGGCCAGACGCGCCGCCGCGGCAAGAATGTCGGGATCTTTCTCGACGGGAATTGCGAGATCGGGGCGGTCGATGGTTGCTCTGCTAGACATGAACGTGTCCTCCTGCGGATGATGGGGTTGCGCCGTGCGCGGCGGCATGTTCGGTGAAGATTTCGTTGAGCGCCGCGATGGCGGCGTCCACGTCGCTGCGTTCCAGAATGTACGGCGGCAGGAAACGCAACACCGTGTCGCTGGTGCAGTTGATGAGAATGTGCCGCTTGAGCATCTCCGCAACAGTGAGCTTGGCGAGTTCCGCGGAATCGAGTTCGGCAGCAATCATCAGGCCACGGCCGCGCACATCGACGATGCTCTCATGGCGCTTGGCGAGCACGCGTAACTGATCCTGAAAGTAATCGCCGACCTCGGTTGCGTGGGCCAGAAGGTTTTCTTTTTCCATGTGGTCGATCACGGCGATCGCTACGGCGCAGGCCAGCGGACCGCCGCCAAACGTGGTGCCGTGCATGCCGGGATGAAATGCGCGCGAGACTTCTTCGCTGCACAGGACCACTCCAAGCGGAAGCCCGCCTGCAATGGGCTTGGCCAGCGTGGTGATGTCGGGCTGAACGCCGTAGTGCTGATAGGCGCACCACTTGCCGGTACGGCCCATGCCGCATTGAATCTCATCTGCGATGAGCAGCGCGCCGGTTGAGTTCGCCAGTTCGCGAGCCTCGGCAAAGAACTCCGGCGTAAGCGGACGCACCCCGCCTTCGCCCTGGATGGCTTCGACGAGGATGGCGCAGACCTCGTAGGAAAACTTGGCGCGCAGGTCGGCGACATCGTTGAAGCGGACGAACTCCACTCCTGGAACCACGGGCGCGAAAGGCTCGCGGTACTTGTCCTTGTAGGTGGTGGACATCGAGCCGTATGTGCGGCCGTGGAAGCTCTGTTCGAGCGCGAGAAACTTGGTACCGATGTTGACGCCCTCGCTGCGCAGAATCCCGGCATGAGCGCGCGCCAGCTTCATGGCGCATTCCCAGGCTTCGGTGCCGGTGTTGGCAAAAAAGGCGCGATCGAGCCCGGCGCGCTCCGTGAGGCGCAGGGCGAGTTCCGCCTGGCCCTCATGGAAGTAGAGGTTCGAGGTGTGGATCAGCGCGCGGCTCTGGCGGGCGATGGCTTCCTCAATCACCGGATGGCTGTAACCCAGGGCATTCACGCCAATGCCGCTGAGCAGGTCGAGGTACCGATCCCCTTGCTCATCGACGATGTGTACGCCCTGGCCGCCCACAAAGAGAAGCGGGTTGCGGTCGTAGGTGGAAAGCAGCAGTTTCGCCTCAGCGGCGCGAATTTGATCGAGTTTTGTCAATTCCATTTCTCCTGGTCCGTTTGTCCTGCGGACCGCTAGGCCACCATCACTTCGGTGCCGTGGGCTACGCGGGTGCTGCACAGGTCGGGAAGGGAACCGGCCGCTTCCGCGGGCAAAATTCTCACGCGCTTGACGCCGTTCAAAAGGGCTTCGCGGCAGGCGCTCAGCTTGGGTAGCATGCCGCCGGAGATGACGGCGCTCTTGGCCATCTCGGCGATTTGATCAATGGAGAGCCATCGGAGTACTTCGCCCGTCGCGCCCTTCACGCCGGGCACGTCGGTGAGGAAGACCAGTGCATCGGCATGGCATGCAATGGCGCAGGCCGCGGCCATTTCATCGGCGTTGATGTTGTAGTACTCGCCATCGAATCCCAGGGCCATCGAAGAGAGCACGGGCACACCGTTCAAGTGCCAGATGGCATCCAGCCAGCGCGGATCGCTGGCCGCGATCTCGCCCACGTAGCCGAGATCCGGAGCCGTGCGCTTCTTGCGCGCGCGGAACATCAGGCCGTCGCCGCCCGAGAGCCCCACGGCAGGCTGACCGAGGGCGCCAAGAGCGGCCACCAGACTTTTATTCACCTTGCCGGCCAGAACCATCAGCGCCACGTCGCGGGTTTCGGCGTCCGTGACGCGCAGGCCGCCGATGAATTCGCTCTGTTTGCCGAGGGCCTTCAACATGCGGGTCAACTGGATGCCGCCGCCGTGCACCACGGCCACTTGGTTGCCGTCGCGGACCAACTCGGTGATGGCGCGCGTGCAGCCTTCCAGCAGAGACGGCGTCTCCAGGCCCGCACCTCCTAATTTGACGACGTACTTCATTCGAGCCCCTCCGCCTCACCCCAGCCGAGCATGACGTTCAAGTTTTGCACGGCCTGGCCGGAGGCACCCTTCAACAAGTTATCAAGGCAACTGACGAGGACGGCGCGGAGGCCGTCGGAGGCCAGTTGGAAGCCGATGTCGGCGTAGTTGGTTCCAATTGAGTTCTGAATCTGCGGCAGCGTCTTGTCGTAAAGGCGCACCATCGGACTTCCCGCGAAAAACTGTTGGTACACCTGCCCAACGCTTGCTTTGCTCTGCCGTTCCTTGAAGTGCACGTAAATGGTAGACAGTATGCCACGTGGAATTGGCAGCAGATGCGGTGCGAAGACGATCTGGCTGCCATCGACGCCGATCTGCTCAAGCAACTCTCCGGTGTGGCGATGGGTGAAGACTCCATAGGCCGAAAGATTGTTTGCCGCGTACATGAAATGCGTCTTGGCAGTGGGCGCCTTGCCGGCTCCGCTTACGCCGCTTTTGGCGTCGGCGACAATCCCGCGGTCGAGATCCACAATCCCTGCGGCCACCAGCGGCTTGAGCGCGAGGATAATCGAAGTGGCATAGCAACCCGGATTGGCCACCAGCCGTGCGCCGTCGATCTCCGCACGGTGCAGTTCGGGCATGCCGTAGACTGCCTCCGCCTGGATGAGCGCGGCCTGTCCCGACCCTTCATCTTCGAAGCCATAGACGGCGCGGTTGGCCGCTTCGTTCAGCCGCCACGCCCCGCTAAGATCGATGACCTTGAACCCCCGTTCGAGCGCCGCCGGAACCCACGTCCGCGATTGCTCGTGAGGTGTCGCCAGGAACAGAACGTCAACTCCAAGGTCGGTGAGCAACTCCCACGAAAAAGGTTGCACCCTCAAGCCGCCGCTGCCTCTGCTGTCGGCCAACTCGGGATGAATCTCCGCCAGCGGAATGCCGCCGCGCGCCGCGTCCTTCTCTTCCACCCGCCCGGCAAAGATCGGAGGCGTGCCCTTCAGACGGGGATGACGCAGCAGCAGCCTGGCCAACTCGGCGCCCGCGTACCCTGTAACTCCCACTACCGCAGTTTGTACCGTGTCGGTCATGACTCCAGCATCGTCCTCAGCCGGGCTTCCACTTCGCCTGCCCGGCGAGGGTCGGGACAGATGACCAGGACGGTGTCGTCGCCGGCGACGGTGCCCACCACCTCCGGCCATCCCTCATAGTCCAAAGCCGCGGCAAAGGGCTGCGCCCCGCCCATCACCGTGCCCACCACCACCTGATTCATCGCCTGCCGCACACGCAGGCCAAAGCTCTCGATCATCTCCGCCACAGAGGGCGGGCTGTCGTCTTCCTCTACCGCCGTAGCCGCGCCATGGCCCCCGTTGCCGTTGGGTAAGGAATACCCGCTGGGGCCTTTGGAGAGACGCAACTCGTGTATGTCCCGCGAAAGTGTCGCTTGGGTGACCTCAAAGCCGCGGCTCAGCAGTTTGCGGCGCAGGTCGTCCTGGTTGGCCACCTGAGACCCGGCCAGCAGTTCCCGTATCGCATTGAGACGTTGATGTTTCATTCCCGCTTCCCGGTTTCGTTCGCAACAATTCAAAGGTGCGGTCCCAACAGCAACCGCACCTGCATAAATATACGCCAACTGTGTATAAGTATGCAAGGAGACGGGGAACCGGGACGAGCGGCGGCGAATTCTTGCGGAGTATGGGGTATCCCTGGCCTCTAGGGAAGGCGCCTGGCCGCGCGCTCCGCGGAGAGAAGAGAGTTGGCGGCCGTGGCGAAGAGAATCACCGCTGTTCCCGCCGCGCCAGGACCGGGGATTTGTTGTTTGGGAAGCCAGAGGACCGTTGCCGCCGAATAAGCCACAAGCAACCCGCCTGCCAAGTAGTGCGCGGGGTATTCGAACAGACGGGCGAGCGGCAGCATGTGCAGCCCGACGATGGTTGCGATGGCGGGGACGATATAATCCGGCTGCCGGAAAACGTTTAGCAGGACGATAGCCGCGACGATTGCGATCCACTGAACGGTATTGATCCATCCAAATGCGCGTCCGATGCGGCGACTTCGTTCCGGGTCCGCTTCTTCGACCTTGTATTTTCGGGTCTTCCTGAGAAGCTGAACGGCCGGAAGAACCAGCGCCGCCAGCACGATCAGAATGCCGATTCCGCTGAGCAGGGTGAGATGGCCCAGCGCCGCCAGGCCGGTGCACATCCAAATGGAGCCGAATCCGGCGACAAAGAAAACTCCCATGGCGCGGCCGGCAACTGCTTCCGCGATTTGGCTGGTATTGGTCATTTGTTTTCACTCCCGACTCTGGAGCGGCGCGCGGAGAAGCCGTACCTCTGCGACGCTGCTTTCTGGTGAACGCCTAACCTGAAGGGCCTCAGGGAGAACAGCGACTGGGCAACTATCCCGAGTCTGGCTCTGCTTTCTTGTCGCGCTTATTCCGGTACATTGCCTCGTCGGCTCCGGCCAGCAGATCCTTGAGCGACTCGTCCGGCTTCTCCCCGGAAGTAACATAGCCAACGCTGAAGCTGAGCGGAAGTTGGCGGCCGGCCTCGCGATTTCGCAATGCGGAGGCAGCCTCAAGACGTTCGGCGGCACTCGCAATCCCCATGGTGCTGAACTGCCCAGCCACTGCGAATTCGTCGCCTCCGATGCGTCCCAACACATCGGTCTCGCGAAAGTTGGCCTTGAGGATCTCTCCCGTCTCAGCCAGGAATGCCGAGCCCGCGCGATGGCCCAGCGAGTCATTGATCTCTTTCAGGTTGTCCAGATCGATATACAAAACAGAGAAGGGCAGGTTCGCTCGCTGCGCCAGCCGCTGCGACTGCTCTGCTAGCAGGTGGAATCCCCGGAGGTTGTAAAGGCCGGTCAATTCGTCGCGCAGCGACAGGTCGTGAATCTTTGTCTCCATGCTTTTGATGTACCAGGCGAGAGCCAGCACCAGGGCGAATGACAGCATCGCGGCCACGGAGGCGAGAATCGCGGTCGTGTAGTGCGGGGGCATCCGGGCCGTGTCGATGAAGTGGGCTCTGGCGGCTTCCCGCAAAAACGGAATTGCGAGAAGAATCGGGGCGAGGGTTCTCGCAATTCTGCTGCCGATTCCCCGCTCCAGCAGGACTGAAAAGACTCCATTCTCGGCTCGACGGTGAAGCACCGCCACGGTCAGCAGAACTAGACAAAGCAGTGTCGGCGGCGAGGTAAGGATGGTTGCGGAGAGACCAAGCAGGCGCAAGGCGCCGAAGATGTATCCCGAAACAAGGACCAGCACAAGCAGGACAAGACAGAAAACGAGCAGATCGGCGAGGGGAACGAGGAAGCGATTCCGCTCTCGGATGAGGAGGATGGAAATACCCAGAAGCGCAAACCCGGCCGCGGTTTGAGGCGCCATCCTCCCCGGCGTCAGCGATGGAGACACACGATTGAAGGGCAGCAGTTTATCCATGTCCAGCGCGAAGTGAGGAGCGTATTCGATGAGTATCAGGGCAGTTAGTAATGTGATCAGGGCGGCAAGCAGCAGGCTGAGCCGTCGCATCCACTTGGAATGCCCCGGCCGGGAGAGTTGGAGACTGAGTGCGCTGAGCAGTGCGGCAACCGCCGTTTCGCCCTTCATCAGTTGCCAGCCCTGAGGAAGCCAGTGGTCCAACGCCGGGACGAACCACGCGGCCAGAACAACAACCGCGATCAATTCCACGATCGCAACGCAGACAATCTCGAGCGATGCCAGTCTCTCCAGCAGGGCAGGGTCGGGTTCGCTGGGAGATAAGGCCAGTTTCAGTCTGGGCATCGATCCATGGACAGGTACTTGAATCCTATGTGGAGCAGTGTCTTTCGGTCCCGCTTCAGTTTAACGCCTATGAACACTTTGCCGAAATCATGAATCTGGCAGGTGTTAGCCATCCGGCGCCACTGCGGCGGGCGCTGGAAGCGGAATCCCGACCAGGAATCGAGAGCAGGACACTCCTCAGTCGCGGCTAAGCTTCTTGCGCCCACTTGGTTCGCCGATTGCATTCCCGGCTTGGGCCAACAGCTCTTTCAGGGACTGGCGTATGTGCTGTTCCGCGGTGACATAGCCAATGCTGAAGCTGAGCGGGAAGCTCAGGCCAGGCTGGGAGTTCCGCAATGCGCAGGCTGCCTTCAGTTGTTGCGCGGCTATCGAAATCGCCATATAGGTGAACTCGCCGGCCACAGCGAATTCGTTTCCGCCGATTTGCCCCATCACATCGGCTTCGCGAAAGGTCGTCTTGAGGATTTCCGCGGTCTCGACCAGCAGAGCGGAACCTGCTTCGTGCCCCAGCGTCTCATTGATTTGCTTCAGATTATCCAGAACCACGAACAAAACCGAGAACGGCAGCTGGGAACGCTGCGCCAGGCGCAGCGCCTGCACGGCCAGCAGATAGAATCCCCGGACATTGTAGAGCCCGGTCAAATGGTCGCGGAGAGAGAGGTCGTGAATCTCCATCTCCATGGTATTGATGCGCCAGGCAAAAACCAGAATCAGGGCAAAGGACAGCGTGGTTGCCAGGGAAGCGAGGATCGCGGTCGCGTAATGCTCGGGAATCCGCAACACGTGAATCATGTGGGCTCTGCCGAGTTCGCGCAGCAGGGGCATGGCCAGCAGAATGGGAGTGACGATCCTCGCAATCCTGCTCCCGATTCCGCTTCCCACGAAGATGGCGAAGATGCCATCTTCTGTGCGCAGAAAGACTGCCACCGGGGTCAGCAGCAGGAGGCAGAGCAGCGTCTGGGGCGAAGTTTGCGACGCCGCGGTGACGCCAAACATCCCCGTGGCGCCAAAAACGGATCCCAGCACCAGGACCATAACCAACGGGCAAAGGCAAAGGACCAAAAGGTCGGCTACGCCGGAGGAGAGACGTCTTCGTGCCGGGACCAGCATCGTGGAGATCCCCAGAAGCGCAAACGCAGCGGCGGTTTGCGGAGACATTCTTCCGGAGAATGCTGTGGCTGATCCGCGATCGGACCCAAGCAGCGGAGCAGCGCCAAGGGAGATGTGCAGCCCGTACCCGATCAGAATCAAAGTGGCCAGCAGAGTGACCGCGATGGCGAGCAGAAGGCCGATCCGGTGCATCCATGGGGAACGGCGGGGTTCGGATAGTTGGAGGCTGAGTGCGCTGAACAGTGCGGCGGGCGCGGAACCGGCCTCCATGAGTTGCCAGCCATTCGGAAAGATTCTCCCCAGTGCGGGAATCAGCGACCCGGCAAGGTTGACGATCGCGACCGAAGCCACCATGGCCAGACAGATCTGCTTCACCACCTCCAGCTTGGGAATCAACGCTGGGTCCGGTTCGCCGGGATACAAAACTGGGGTGAGTATGGGCATGATCGAGCGGCAGCCACCCAAGATTGTCGAATTGATCTGGATACTCTGGGTATTTACTAGACTCTACCACGGCGGGTGCGTTAGCCGCGGCCTCGGCGTGCGCAGGTTGACTCGATTGCGCCTAAGACGAATAGGTATTCTCCAGGGCTGAATGGGGAGAGTCTCAGGGAGGCCCTCCGGGTCCGCGATCGACAGCTTCGTCGCCTGCCAATTTCAAGGGGAGCAGGGCGGCTGAGCGGCTGGCCAACCTCTCAGCCCTCTGCGCTGATACACTCTCGAATGGCCGCGAGTAAGAATTGAGCGCGTGCCCTATTTCAATCAAATGACACCTCTCGTCCCGATTTCCACCATCAATGACCTCTTTCGCCGCATCGTTGTGGCCGCCAACCCGCGTGCCATCCTTTGGCAGGACGAGTTTGGCCAATGGCAACCCATCTCCTCTGACCAGATTTATCAGCGAACCAGGGCGCTCGCCGAGGCTTTTCTCAGTTGGGGCGCGCAGAAGGGCGACCGCATCGCCCTCATCGGCGAGAACCGCTGGGAGTGGGCCATCACCGACTTCGCAACCCTGGCCATCGGCGCCGCGGATGTGCCCATCTATCCCACCCTCACCGGCGAACAGGTGGCCGCGCTGGTCCGCGACGCCGGTTGCCGGATCGCAGTGGTCTCCACGCGTCAGCAATTCGACAAGCTGAATGCCGTCCGCACCCAGACGCAGCTCGAACGGATCCTGATCATGGATTCCGCCGCCGCGCCCGCGGACGCCATTCCCTTCAGCACGGTCCTCGCCGGCGCCGACGCCCGCGGCAGTCAGCGCGACCCGGTGTTTGACGCCCTGGTCCGCTCCGTGGAACCCAAGGATCTGGCAACACTGATTTACACCTCGGGCACTACCGGCGAGCCCAAAGGTGTAGCTCTCACCCACGGAAACATCGCCGCTAACCAGAACTTCGCCTCAGTGGACTTCGACTTTGGCCCCACCGACGCCTTGATTTCCTTTCTGCCTTTGTCGCACGTAACGGCTCGCGCCCTGGACTACGTCATGTACTCCTACGGGGTGCAGGTGGCCTATTGCTCCAAGTTCGACAAGCTACCCGAGGCGATGCGCGTGATCCGGCCCACTGTGCTTGTTGCTGTGCCGCGCGTCTTTGAAAAAATCCGCCAGGAGGTGGAGCGCCGCGCTGCCCTCTCGCCGGTCAAGAAGCGTTTGCTCGCCTGGGCGGTGGGAGTAGGCGCCGGTCACCGCGATACGGTCTACGACGGCCGCAGGCCCTCTTCGCTGGCATGGAAACTGGCTGACAAGCTGGTCTTTTCCAAGGTCCGCGAGGCCTTCGGCGGCAGGGTAAGGATCTTTGTCTCCGGCGGTGCGCCGCTCGGGATGGGTACCGCCAACTGGTTCGCTTCGGTAGGGATCGCCCTGCGGGAGGGCTACGGCCTCACCGAAACTTCGCCGGTGATCGCCCTCAACACGCCCCTCCGCCACCGCATGGGCGCCGTGGGAATGCCGCTGGCTAACGTGGAGTTGAAGCTGGCCGAGGATGGCGAACTGCTGGTCCGCGGGCCTGCGGTCTTTGCCGGCTATTGGCAAAAGCCCGCTGCCAACGCCGAGTGTTTCGATGCGGAGGGATTCTTCCGCACCGGCGACATCGCCCGCCTGGATGCGGACGGATTCCTTTACATCACCGACCGCAAAAAGGAGCTCCTCAAAACCTCCGGCGGCAAGATGGTGGCCCCCCAGCCCATTGAAAACAAGCTCACCACCAACTTGCTGGTGGCCCAGGCCGCCCTGGTCGGAGATAAGCACAAATTCATCTCCGCGCTGCTTTCGCCCAACTTCGTTGCTTTGGAGGATTGGGCCCGCCATCACGGAATCGAGGTCAGGTCCCGCGCCGAGTTGGTCGCCGACAGCCGCGTGCTTGCGCTTTATGGCGAAATCGTCCGCGAGGTCAATGGCAGCCTCGCCAATTTTGAGACCCTGAAGCGTTTCCGCGTCGTGGCCGAGGAGTGGTCCATCGAGACCGGCGAACTGACGCCCTCCATGAAGCTCAAGCGCCGCGTCATCACGGAGCGATACGCGGAGGCAATCGACGCTCTTTACGCGGACGAAGCAACTTCACGCGGCGAATAAGCGAACTCGTCCAGCCCAATTCCTTGCCAAACCCCCACATCCGCTGCAGCCCGCGGAAGAAGGGCGCTCCCCAGGCGCCGACGGCCAGCACGCCGCCGAACAGAATGATCGCGTCGATGTTGAGGCGCCCGGCACTGGACCAGTAGGCATCCGGTTCCAGGTTCAGCCAGAGCGCAAACTCGTCCAGGGTCAGGGCGGCGCCCACCCCATAGCTCACCGACATCAGACGGCTGAAGAAGATCGATAGTGGAGTGTGCGACCGGCCCAGGTCGAGCAGCCAGCCGTAACCCACCAGCAGCAAGATCAGAATGCCCCACACCAGGTGATGAATGTGGAGCCCGTGCACCATCACCCACTGGAAGTGTCCTTCATGGTTCACAATCCGGTGGACCAGCATCCGCACGCCCACAAAAGTCACCAGGAAGGAGACCGAAGCGATAAACATGCGCCGCCGCGGCCGGTCCGGGATCGTGGAGCGCACCAGGAATCCCAGGCGCGTCAACTGGAGCAGAACCAGCAGGACGACAACCACCAGGCTGGCAAAGGCCAGCAACAAAAGCGCGCCTGTTCCGGGCATACCCTATTGAACCATTGCCGCGCGATCTTCCCAACAAGAAAAGGCTGTGGGTTTAAATCTTCAAAATCGTGAGCGCGGTCACGATTCTCCTTTACAGCGGCGGGGTACACTGGTTAAGGCGTCGAGACGGGCGATCGAGCCGGTCCGAGCGCGCACTTCAGGGAGTAGTTTCCGGCGCGGCCCACCCGGCCGGGCAGATTCGATAGAGGAGAATTTACGATGCGAGTTGCTTTGTTGACCGGCGGCGGCGATTGCCCCGGATTGAATGCGGTGATTTACGCGGCTGTGAAGAAGGGCATCAACCACTACGGCGATGAGTTCATCGGCTTCCTCAACGGCTGGCGCGGCGTGCTGGACAATAAATTCATTCCCCTCACTTTGGAAAATACCGACGGAATCCAGTTGAAGGGCGGCACCATCCTTCACTCCTCACGCACCAACGTGAAAAAGGTGCCCGGCGGCATCGAGAAGGTCCAGGAGGTCCTGAAGACCAACAAGATCGACGCGCTGATCGCGCTGGGCGGCGACGACACGCAGTCTGTAACCCAGTTCCTGAGCGAGAACGGTGTGCCCAGTGTGGGCGTGCCCAAGACCATCGACAACGACATCAACGGCACCGACACCACCTTCGGCTTCGATACGGCCGTTTCCATTGCCACCGAGGCCATCGATCGCATCCGCACCACCGCCGACTCGCACAACCGCGTCATCGTGGTCGAGGTCATGGGCCGCGATGCGGGTTGGATCGCCTATGCCTCCGGCGTGGCCGGCGGCGCGGACGTAATTCTGGTTCCCGAGAAGGAAATCGACATCGATCACGTATCGGCGCTGCTCAAGTACAACTACGGCCATGGCAAAAATTACGGCATCGTTGTGGTCGCTGAGGGTTGCCATCTGCCCGAGGTGGGCCAGGTCATCGGCTCCGCGCAAGTGGACTCATTCGGCCACGCGCGCCTGTCCGGCATCGGCGAAGCTCTGGCCGAGTTGATCGAGCAGAAGACCGGCTTTGAAACCCGTTCCGTCAATCTAGGACACACCCAGCGCGGGGGCGTTCCCACGGCCTACGACCGCACGCTCGGCCAGCGCTACGGCCTGCATGCCATCGACATGGTTCACGAGAAGAAGTGGGGCCGCATCGCCGTCCTCAAGGGCCTCGACATCACCGACATCACCATCAAGGAAGCCATCGCTACCAACCGTCGCCTCGATCAGCGCTTCTTCGACGTGATCGCCGACCTTGAAGTGAAGGTCTAGCCCGCGTCACTCCCGTCTCTCCCTCAAAAGGCCATCCTCTTCGCCAGGATGGCCTTTTGCTTGCGGACTCGCTTACAGTGAGGCTGTGCTTTACCGTCTTTACACCCCGCCGGACTTCGCGCAACTTTACGCGATCGAAGAGGCCTGCTTCCAGCCGCCTTTTCGCTTCGGCCGCAGGTATATGCGGCAACTCGTCGAAAGCCCTGATTCCGCTACTCGGATCGCGGAAGAGGGTGGCCAAATGGGCGGCTTTGCCATCGTTGAATGGGCGAAGGATCTGGAAGGAGTGATTGCCTACATTCAGACCATTGAAGTTGCCTCGGATCGGCGCGGCCAGGGAATTGGCGGCGAATTGCTGCGCCAATGCGAGCAAGCGGCGCGCGAGGCAGGTGCTCAATCCATCTGGCTGCACGTGAGCGCGCAGAATGCGGGCGCCATCCGCCTCTACGAGCGCAATGGTTACCGATGCGTGGGCAGGGAAGAGGACTACTACGCCCGAGGTCACGCCGCTCTGGTCTACACAAAACCCCTTGCCGCCGCCCTGGCCACCTAGCCTGCCGTGATCCGTCGGGGGACCCCAGCGGCCCGGTGCGAATCTGCCCCTCGGGTAGAATGAAGAGGCCGCCATGTCCATCAGCAACCCCAACCTCCCCAAATCGATCCTGGCCTTCCGGGCGTACTCTGCCCAGATGTTTCTGCACGATCTGCTGGCTGGGGTTACGGTGGGTCTGGTTGCATTGCCCCTGGCGATGGCCTTCGGCATCGCTTCAGGCGTCACTCCGCAGGCAGGCCTTTACACAGCGGTAGTGGCCGGCTTCCTGATCTCCGCGCTGGGCGGCTCCCGCACCCAGATCGGCGGACCCACCGGCGCCTTTGTGGTCATCATCGCCGGCATTATGCTCCGCTTCGGCATGAGCGGCCTGGCCATGGTCACGCTCATGGCCGGCATTCTGCTGCTGCTCATGGGCCTCACCGGCCTGGGCGCGGCCGTCCGCTTCATTCCGCGCATGGTGGTCATCGGCTTTACCAACGGCATTGCCATCCTCATTGCCTCCACCCAGATCAAGGATTTCTTCGGCCTGCGCACCGGTCCCGTTCCCAGCGAGTTCCTGCCCCGTATGAAGCTCCTTTTCGGCCACTTCGACAGTCTGAATCCTTCGGCGCTCGGCGTGGGCCTGGGTACTCTGGCGATTCTGCTCCTTCTGCCCCGCTTTACCAGGCGTGTTCCCGCGTCGATCGTGGCTCTCCTGTTCTGCACCGGGGCGAGTGTTCTGTTTCACCTGCCGGTAGAGACCATTGGCAGCAAGTTCGGCGGAATTCCGCGCGGCCTGCCGCCCTTCGCCATTCCCGATTTTCACGCGGAACACATTCTGCCGCTGATCCCCTCGGCCTTCACTGTTGCGGTGCTGGCGGCGCTCGAGAGCATGCTCTCCGCAGTAGTGGCCGACGGCATGACCGGCGACCGGCACAACTCCAATGTGGAACTGGTCGCGCAGGGCATTGCCAACATCGTTTCCCCGCTGTTCGGCGGCATTCCCGCCACCGGCGCCATCGCCCGCACCGCCACCAACATTCGGGCAGGCGCGCGCTCACCGGTCTCCGGCATGGTCGCCGCGCTGACCCTGTTGCTCATCCTGCTGGTGGCCGCGCCGCTGGCCGGCTATATTCCGCTCGCCACGCTGGCCGCCGTTCTTTTTGTCGTGGCTTATAACATGGGAGAATGGGGTGAAATCGGCGCCATCTTTCAAATGGACTTTACCGCCATCTCCGTCTGGCTGGTCACCTTTGCCCTAACCGTTTTTGCCGATCTCACGGTGGCCGTTGGAGTGGGCCTGGCCTTGGCCGCGCTCCTCTATATCTACCGCATCGCCGACACCACCACCGTGGTCCCGGTGACCGATGAGTACATCCGCGACGGCTTGCCCCATGTGCTGCAGGGTCGCATCCTGCCACCCTATGTAACTCTGCTGCGGATTCACGGGCCGTTCCTCTTCGGCACCACCGAGAAGCTCGTGGAGGCCACGGTGAATCTGGAAGCCTTTGCGCCCGTGGTCATTCTTCGCCTGCGCAACATGACGGCCATCGACGCCACCGGCATTCATGCCATCGAGACCTTTGCCAGGCGTCTCCATGAGTCCGGCAGGACGATGTTGCTCTGCGGAGCGATGCAGCAGCCGTCCAAGCTGTTGAACGGATCGCGTTTCCGCGATCGCGTGGGCCCCGAGAACATCATGCCCAACATTCAGGCAGCGCTCGACCGTGCCAAACAGGTTCACACCTCCCAACCGGATGCGATCGCGAGCTGAAGCAACTATTGCATCTATCGCGGCCCGATCGACAGTCCGCGTCTCGCCACGAACCCAGCCTGTTGTGACCGCTCGCCAATCAGCCCTAACCAGCCTGGCGGCCTGAGGGTCAAATAGACTGGCGCTCGGAGAGCCATGCGGACGAACAGCACCTACTTTGCTTCCCAGGACTCGGGTGAGCGAAGCTTACGATGGTTCGAAAGCGATAATTCTCAATTATCGGAGTCATCACGATGCGCGGATTGGCTGTCTTGCTGGCGTTGTTAGGAATAGTTCTCCCAGGGTTCGCTGCAAAACGCGTCACGGTGGTTCAGTTGGAGCAGGCGCTGGACGCGGACCACGGCAGGCCGGATGCCGAGGTTGCGCGGCAACTGTCTGAGTTGGAGCTCACCGAGCGGCTGAGCACGGCCCGATTTGCCCGCTTGCAGGCCGAACTGCCCGGCAATAAGGCCCGGCAGGCTCTCATGATCCTGGCGGATCCATCGGCTTTTCTCGATCCTCCCGCGCCGGACATTCCGGCCGCGCCTGCCCCGGACCTCCCCGCGCAACGCAGGATCCTGGCTCTGACCGTCAACTATGTCACTCAGACCGTTCATCAGTTGCCGAACTTCTTTGCCACCCGAACCACTACCAGCTTTGAAGACACGCCCGCTGTGCAGCGGCCGGGTGCGATCACGCCCCAGGGCATGACCTCCGTCACTGCCTACGAGCCGCTGCACTTTGTGGGTAGTTCCAGCGCCACGGTGTTTTATCGCGACGGCCACGAGGTCGTCGATACAGTTCAGGTCAGCGATAAGAAGCTGCCGCCCGCAGTGCGGAGGCTCACTACCTCGGGCGTCTTTGGGCCCATCCTTGGCACCGTGCTGGTCGACGCCGCCCAGAACAAGCTGGCGTGGAGCCATTGGGAGCAGGGCCAATCCGGTCTTCAAGCCGTCTTCAGTTACGCGGTTCCCAAAGAAAAGTCGCACTACACGGTCACCTATGACACCCTCCCCACCGATCCAGCGGACCCATGCTCAACGAAAACGCAGACCATGAACCAGCTTGTCGCCTACCACGGGCAGATGGCCATCGATCCCGCCAGCGGAACAATTCTCCGCCTTGTCTTGGTGGCCGATCCGAAACCAGGCGATTTCACCGCCAAGTCCGGCATCGTGGTGGAATATGCCCCCGTGGAGATCGCAGGAAGAACCTATTTCGGCCCTGTGAAAAGCGTCTCCTCCACCCTGGCGCACTATGTCCTGGTCATTCAGGGAGATTGCCAGTTCCTTGAGCTCAAGGAGGACCTGAAGACTTCGTTGAATGACGTGGTCTTTGACCAATATCACGTCTTCCGCGCGGATACCACCGTGCTCACTGAGAGAGAGGCGCAGAAGCTTGAAAGCCAGCCTCCAACTGGATCTCAGGAGACAGGTAAAGAGGAGCCTGAGAGCACAAACGGATCCCTTCCCGCAGCCGCTCCCGCGCCCGCCGCAACAGAGACGATAACGGCGAAGGGCGACTCTGCAATTCCATCAACGCAACCCGGTCCCGCCGAGCCCGAGTCCGCCAATCCAACTCCACCGGCCCTGCCAACCGCTGCATCGGCGGCAAATCAGGAGGCCGCCACTCCCCAGGCTCCGATCCTCAAGACCACCGCGCGGGAGGTGGTTGTCGACATCGTGGTCAACAAAGGCAACGGAGATCCGGTGTTTGGCCTCGGCAAGCAGGACTTCGCCATCTTGGAAGACGGCAAGCTCCAGGCCATCGACTTCTTTGAGGCACACACGGCCGGCAACCGCCAGTCCAGCGCTCCGCCCCCAATGCCGCCATTGCCTCCGGGCATTCGCACCAATGTTTCCGCAGCCCCGGAGAGCGACGCTGTAAACGTCCTCTTGATCGACACGTTGAACACCGAGCAACAGGATCAGGCATACGTCCACCACCAGATCATGAACTTCCTGACCAGGATGCGCCCCGGATCGCGCGTTGCGATCTTTATGCTCGGCTCGAAGCTGCGCTTTGTGCAGGGCTTTACGGCAGATACTTCTCTGTTGCTTGCTGCGCTCAATGACAAGCGAAACGGCTTGAAACCCGAAAAGGACTCTTCCTTCCGGAGCCGCAGCGACAGCGCCGACGATGCGGCCAGCGTGGCGAATCTGCAACTGATGCAGGCTTCCCCTTTCGCCATCCAGGCGCTCCAGGCGGCACAGGCCGATGCCCGCGCCCAGGATTACGGCGCGCGGGCCGCCATGACCTTCGAGGCGCTCAATTATCTTGGTCACTACCTGGCCGGCGTTCCCGGTCGAAAAAACCTCATCTGGTTTGCCAGTTCATTTCCGGTCATCGTTTTTCCCACCGCTGAGCAACGAGAGCGCATCAAGAACGATCCCTCTCTCCCCGGATATTTGGACAAGGTCAGGACCACCGCCGACCTTTTCACCCTCTCCAAGATCGCCGTCTATCCCATCGGCGCTGAAGGCATGATGGTGGAGCACATTATGGATGCCGACAGCGCGGGTCCGTCCGCTCAGGGAGGCCCCGGTCACATCGGCAGCCTCGACGACGGCCCCATGACCAACGGAACCCAGTCCCCGTTCCATTCGGCCGCGGCAGAGCGCGCGAACATCGTCTATGGCATGGAGCAACTGGCCGCCTCCACGGGCGGCAAGGCTTTCTTCAACACCAACGACATCAACGGTGCCATCGACAGCGCCATCAACAACGGCGCCAACTATTACACGATCGGCTATTCTCCCACCGACAAGACAATGGATGGGAGCTTTAGGCAGATCGATGTAAAGCTGGCTAACTCGAAATATAAGTTGGCCTATCGCCGCGGTTACAACGCCGACGACGCTCCGGCCCTCGAAGCGAAGTCCGGCGTCGATCCGCTAGCGCCGCTGCTCGCTTTCGGCATGCCCCCCGCCACCGGAGTCTTGTACGGTGTGCAGGCAGCCCCCGCAACGCCGCAGCCTGGCCCCGCTGCAATCCGCGCCGGCGAGAACTCCGGGCTCAAGGGACCGATCACCCGCTACGACGTGGACTTCATCGTTCGCACGCAGGACATCGTCATGCAGCCCACCCCGCAAGGCGGCCGCAGCGGCAAGATCCTCATCGGTCTCAAGGCCTATGACCGAGACGGCAATGCGGTCAATTGGGAAGGCGATCAGGAAGCATTGGAAATGAAGGCGGATGATTACGATGCCATGCTGAAGACGGGCATTGCCGCCCACCTCGAAATCGATCTGCCCTCCAACATGGCTGTCCAACTGGTGACCGCCGTCTATGACTGGGGTACTGGGAAAGCCGGTACCCTTGAGATTCCCGTCCCTCCGCCTCCCGTCGCGTCAACCCCAGTTAAGCCTTAGGTCTCTGACGGCTTGATCTTGTACCAACTCCGTGCCCCATCCTTTCGCCTTTTCTCTGGCGAAAGGGTGGGATGTCACGAATGTCAAAGAACGAATTCATGCGGACAGAGACCTGTCCCTACTTCTGCTCCTTGTCAAACGGCTGCTTGTCGGTAATGCGGGGCCGGTTCTCGGCCTGCAACTCCTTGGCCACCGCTTCGACCTCACGGAAAACCCGAAGCAGGTTGCCGCCCAGAATCTTCCGGCAGTCTTCGGCGGAGTAGCCCCGCGCCATCAGCGCCTCCGTGATCTTGGGTAAATCGGCAGGGGAGTCCAGGCCTTCCGGCAACTGGCCGTTGACGCCGTCGAAGTCCGAGCCCAGGCCGGCGTGGTCCACGCCGGCCACCTTCGCGATGTGGTCGATGTGATCGATCAGGACCGAGAGCGGCGGCCGGGGGATGCGGTCGGCGTATTGCCGCTGGATCTTTCCGATTTCGCCGTAGGTGACTTCTTTGCCTTCGGCTTTTGCCTTGGCTTTTAGTTCTTCGACCGCTTTCTTGGCTTCCGGCTCTAAGGCTTTTTGTGCGTCGCGCCAGGACTGGGAGAGAAAGCCGGAATAGAAGTTGACTTGGACAACTCCGCCCTTGGAGTCCGGTCCGCCCGAGTTGGCCACGGCGCGGAGCATGTCGTCGGTCATGTTGCGCGGCGCGTCGCACAGCGCCCTCGCTGCCGAATGGGAGGCGATCACCGGGGCGCGGGTGATCACCAAAGTCCTGAAGAATGTCCGGTCTGAGACGTGCGAGATGTCCACCATCATGCCCAGCCGGTTCATCTCGTAGACCACGTCCTTGCCGAATTCGGTGAGGCCCTCCTTGGTGTGGGGGACAGCCTTGTCGTCGATATCGCCCGAGCTGTCGGCCCAGTCGTTGGAGTTGGACCAGGTGAGGGTCATGTAGCGGACGCCCAGGTCGTAGTACTGGCGCAGAAGGCCGAGCGAGTCCTCGATGGAGTGGCCGCCTTCGATCCCCATGAGTGCCGCAAACTTATGATCCTTATGTGCTTGCTCGATCCCCGCCGGGGTGGTCACGAAATCCACCTGATCGGCGTGCTTGGCCGCCTGCTGCTTCACGGAGTCGATCAGCTCCAGGGTCCGGTGGGCGTACTGGCCTTTGTAAAGGGTGGGCTCGACCCAGATGGAGAAGAACTCCGCGCCCAGGTTTCCCTTGTGAATGGTATCCAGGTTGAGGTTGCCTTGCCCGAGCGGGTCGGCGAGGTCAAAGTGTTCATCGACAAAGCGTTGCGGTGTGTCGGCGTGAGTGTCGATGACCAGGGCGGAGCGATGAACGCTCTCCGGGCTTGCGGATTTTGGAGTCATTTTGCGGGCCGGTTGAGACGGGGTTTGGGCGCACAGCAGGGCAGGGAGGACGAAGAGAAGCAGGGTCAGCGAGAGACGGGCGCGCATAGTCTTGCGATGAGTTTATACCGGCCTGCCCCAGGCCCCCGCTTTTGGGACCTGGCTTACCACGACCCTTGACCGGTCCTGTTCACCGGGAGCAGCCCGACTCGCCTCGTCGAGTTTCGGCTGAAATGAACAGCCTCGGGGACAGTGTCCTAGCTAACTCGCCAACTTGCCATCGCGGCGGAGCCGCGGCTAATTCGCTGATTTTGCTCGACCGCGTCTCTTATTCATCGTGAGCAGCGTACATTGCAGATTATTTCCAAGATCCTGCTAACCTGAAGCCTGAACCTCCTCCAACCGGCAGGAATTTACGGAAAAAGCGAGGCCTTGTCAGCGCCCCTACCCCAGAGCGTCAATCCTCCGTTTCTTGCCAACTCGGCTGGTACCCCCCTCCTAAAAAGTGAAGAAAAAGTAGATATAACCTGCACAGAATCAATGAGTTACCGCGAAAAAAAGTCGCAAAATCGACTTCTTAAGCTCCTTACAATCAATAACTTGTAGAAAAAAACGACCCCGATTTCTTGCGGGGATAACTGTTTCCGGCACACAAAAGCTTGGCGTCGCGGCTCCAAAAAAGAGTCCATCAGCGGAGCATCACCCGATCAGCCGCGCCATCCAGGCCGCCAGAGCCTGCTGGTCTGCCGTTCCGGCGGCGTGGGCGGCCTGAACATTGTGCCGTTCAACTTCGTCGCGGTTCTGGCTGATTTTGAATTTGCCTTCGATCCGTGCAATTGGGATGCGGAAGCCTACGATGCCGGCCAGCATCGCGCGGCGGAAACCTTCCGGCATGGCGGCCCATCTTTCGGCAAAGGCCGGCTCATGGCTTTGGATCAGGCCGCTGAGCAAGGCCTCCTTGCCGGCCTCGTCCTCCACCAGCGAGAGGGTTCCATAGGCATGCACGGCGACGTAGTTCCAGGTGGGAACCGAAAGCGGATCGACGTAGAGCGTGGGCGAGACGTAGCTGTGCGGGCCGGAGAAGACAACCAGCGTTTCGCGCCCCGCCAGCGCTTGCCAGTGGCGATTGGCGCGCGCGAAATGGCCTTCGACCAGACCGTGCTCGCCTTCGTCTTTCACCACCAGGGGCAGATGCGAGGCAGTGATCGGAACTCCTGCATCTGCGCTGGACTGCGGGCCGATGAGCAGTGCGAACGAATAGGCCTGCATCGCCTCGATGAGGACGGCGCGGTCGGCAACCTGGTTGAATTTGGGAGTGTACATGGCGTTTCTAGTTGGATGCGCGCGAAACTGTTGCGAGTTTCAGATCCCTTCAATCCAAGCCAGGCAGCTCGCAGGCGGGATCGTATCGACGAGCAGAAGCCATCAGTTTTTCGATTGCGTCGACAGGCTGAATGCCGCCTCTCGCTCCGGCGGCCATGCAATTCATCGCGGCAGCCGCACACGAGAAGTCGAGCTGCCGTTCCAGCGGCCATCCCTGCAAAAGTCCGTAGATGAACCCGGCGTGGAAGATATCTCCGGCTCCCGTCGTATCGGCCACGGGAACGCGATAGGCGGCGCTGTGGTGAAACTGCTTTCCATCCCACGCCAGCACGCCGTCTTCTCCCAGCGTTGCAGCGCTGAGCCGGCATCCATAGCGCGCGTGCATCCGGCGCAATGCTCTCTCCAGGTTGCTTTCCGCCATCAGCCGGCATGGGAAGTCCCTGCTTGCGATGAGATAGTCGACGTTTTCGATCAGTTCTTCCACGCCCGGATACAGCTCATCGAGATCGGCGATCACCGGAATCCCCGCCGCGCGCGCCCAACCAGCGGCAACCGTGGCCGCGGCCGTGTCGTACCCGTCCACATGCAGAGCGCGCGCATTCACGATCCAATTCCGGTCGAGGTCTTCGGGCTGAAGCACCAGCCGTTCATCCCGCCGGCAAAGTACCGTCCGTTCGCCGCTGCCGTCGACCAGGATCAGCGACTGCGGGCTCACCCCTCCTCGAACGGTGATGAGTTGCGCCTCAACGCCCGCCCGCGCAAATGCATCGCGATGAAGCCGCCCAGCGTCGTCGTCGCCCAGTTTCCCCACATAGCGCGTGCTCAGTCCCCAGGTTTGGCAAGCAACCACCGTGGTCGCCACTTGACCACCCGGCATCACCGTCGCAGCGCGGTACTCCACCTTGGAACCGCGTGCTGGGTAAGTTGAGAGGGGAATCAGCGTGTCCGTGGCGTTCAGCCCCACGCCCACAAGGTCAACCATCGACGACAAAGTCATCCGATTATTGTAATGGGAGCATCTAGGAGAACCGTGTCGCCTTCCACAGCCCCCAACCGGCGATCGTAGCGCTTGCGACGAGCAATCCTGTGAGGACCCAGACCCAGCCAAGGTCGATTGCGAGCGCGGGGACTTTCGCGTTCCATCCCAGAAAGACGAACACCCCCGCCGCTGCCGCAAGGATGGCGTAATCCCACCATTCCCGCCGATCGTTCTTGCCCTCGCGATCGGAAAGCTCCGTGCCGCTGTAGGCGCGCAGGACGCGGATGGAATCCAGGTTGTAGCGATTGCACTCGCGCTCGAGCGACTCGGTGGTTGATGTGTGTTCGCGTTCGCTGGCCACTGCGGTGCTCACAGCCAGCGCGCCCAGAATCATCACCACCGACCCGGCCACCACCAGCAACCTGTGGGCCGCGTCGGCGTGAGCCAATTCTCCAAAGACAAGTGCGCCCCACGCCAATCCCCAGAGCTGGTTGGTATTTGAGAGCGGGATAGCTCTGCCAATGCCCAGATACTTGGTGGCAAACTGCTGAAAGAGATCGCCGATGACCCAGGCAAAGCCACCCAGGAAGAGCCAGAAAAGCAGGTGCATGGTCTCAGGAGAGTGAAACACAGCCGCCTTGGTTCCTCCATCGAGAGCCAGCACTAGCGCAAACACCGTGCCCAGCTCTCCGATGGTGAACACAGTGACAAAGGAGAGCGGATTCATCCCGCTGATGTAGGCCTTGCGGTAGGGGACATACATGGTTCCCCACAGCAGGCTTGCGCCCGCCGCGGCCAGGACTCCGTTCAGCGCGCGGCCGGCATGAGGGCCTCCTCCGTGAATGGTGCTGAACCCAAGCATGACCGCCGCGACGACAATGGCCAACGCTCCCAGCACCACCTTCGCGACGTTCCTTCCGCTTGCCCCTTTCAGTTCTCCAAACAGCAGGCGGCCCCACAGGATTCCCACCAGCGAGTTTGTGTTCCAGAGCGGAAAGGCAATCGTCAGCCCCACATCGCGAATGGCAAAGACTGTGAGCGTGTTGGCGACAGCCCATAGCATCCCCGCGAGGATCGCGGTGAGGATGAGGTGCCGGTTCTCCTTGAGGTCCGCAAAGACGTACCGGGTTCCCTTCAGCAAGGTGGGGACGGTCCAGCGGGCGGTGAACACCCCCGCAACCATGCCGAGCGAAATTGCGTAGGGAGAAAGGCCGGAGTTGACCAGCTTGGTCGGAGCCTCCGCCGCGCCCAGCCACACCGCGGCTGCCAGCGCGCACGCCACACCCAAGCCATGAGTCGATCCGAAGCTGGTGCTCACATCTTTCCTCGGCGTTGCGCTCATTCCGATGGTCCCTTCGTCGACTGTGGAGTTGGGGTAGTGGATTACTTTGATGGATGCGCGCCTTTCAGGTCGCGGGAAAACTCAGCTTTGTATCAGGGCACGACTTTAGTCGTGCCGCAAATGTCGCAAAAATGAACTCGGGCTTTAGCCCCTGAGGGTTAGCCGTTTCAACCAGATCCACTGCCGGAAATTGCATCGCGCAGGTCGCGGCGCTGCCGTACGATTCCGCTTCCGGTCTGTGAGCGGCTGCTCGAATCAATGAAGCGTAATAAGGAGCGCGAGCCCGACACAGAACACGATCAAAGGAACTAGAAAGTGGCTGTCGGTGAGGATGGCTCTGGTCTTCGTGGAGAACTTCATATCCGTTGCTGTCGATTCTCGCATAATCGCGGGACGCCAGTGAAAAGCACCTGCTGGCGAGGACGGCGCTCGAGCCCGGCCTTGAAATGCTGTAGGCTCAAGAGAGCTTTTCTATCTCTGGAACCTCATCGTGATCTTGTCTTCAGCCATCTCCTCGCGCCCGTTTCATCATCCTGAGCCTGGCGCTCCTCTGCACTGCGCCAAGGTCTCGCTCGAGGTCCTGGCCAGGCGCTTTGGCACGCCGCTCTACGTCTACTCCGCCGATCAGATTGTCGAGCGGCTGAGCTTGTTTCAGCACGCCCTCGAGGGCTGGGAACACCTGGTCTGTTACGCGGTCAAGGCCAACTCGGCGCTGGCCATTCTCAAGCTGCTGGCCGATCGCGGGGCCGGCTTCGACATTGTTTCTGGCGGCGAACTGGAGCGCGTATTGGCGGCCGCCCCCGAGGCCGCGGATCGCGTGGTCTTCTCCGGCGTGGGCAAAACTGCCGCGGAGATCGACCTGGCGCTGAAGGCTGGAATCCTAGAATTCAACGTCGAGAGCGAGGCGGAGCTTCATCTGCTGGCCGCGCGCGCTGCCAAATTGAAAAAGAAGGCCCGCTTTGCCCTACGCGTCAATCCCGACGTCTTCGCCGAGACCCACCCCTACATCTCCACCGGCCTGCGCGAGCACAAGTTCGGCATCGAGATCCGTCAGGCGCTCAGGATGTACAAAAGCGTGGCCGGCAATCGCTGGCTTTTGGCGCACGGGGTCAGCGTCCACATCGGATCGCAGATCCGCTCGGCGGCGCCGTTTGGCGCGGCCATCGAGCGAGTGAGCAAGCTGGTCGGCCAATTAGAGCGGGAGGGCATCGTGCTCAAGACGGTCGATGCCGGTGGGGGCCTGGGAATCGATTATCACGGCGGCAGCTTTGATGCACCAGCCAAGGTGGCCGAGTACGCCGCAACCATCGAGCTTGCTCTGGGCGGCTTCCAGGGTCGTTTGCTGCTGGAGCCCGGCCGGTTCCTGGTGGCTCAGGCCGGGGCGCTAGTGGCCCGCGTGCTCCAGGTCAAGCGAAACGGCAACAAGACCTTCGTGATTACCGATGCGGCCATGAACGACCTGATCCGCCCGGCGCTCTACCAGGCCCATCATGAAATTGTTCCGGTCAGGCCCAGGGCAGGCAAGGCGCGCACGGTGGACGTCGTAGGTCCGGTGTGCGAAACCGGCGACTTCTTTGCGCGCGACCGCAAGCTCCGGCCCGTCGAACCCGGCGACCTGGTGGCGCTGCTCGATGCCGGCGCCTACGGCATGGCGCAGAGTTCGAACTACAACACGCGCATGCGTCCAGCCGAGGTGCTGGTCGAGGGCGCGAGAGCCCGTCTCATCCGCCGCCGCGAGACCATCGCCGACCTGCTCGCCCCGGAGATCCTGTAGCTCATAACCCGCAAAGCAATCGCCGATTGTGAAACTTGCGTGTCCTCTGTCCCGTCCAGTTAAGTTATCTCGCGGAGGATTTCACAATGCAAATTGGAATGCAGGCTGTGTGTGCCCTGGCTGTGGCAGGACTGGCGTTGGGACTTTCCACACCTGTCCATGCCGACTCCCTTACGGTGAAAACCGAACAGGGCAAGGTGCACGGCAAGACCATCAACGACGGTAAAGTCAAGGCGTTTCTGGGGCTGCCCTACGCGGCCCCTCCGGTGGGCGATCTGCGCTGGAAGGCGCCCCAGCCCCCGGCCAAGTGGAAGGGTGAGCGCGACGCGGCCAAGTTTGGCGCACACTGCGCCCAGGGCCGCGTCTTCGACGACATGATCTTCCAGGATGGAGAGGCCAGTGAAGACTGCCTCTTCCTCAACGTCTACACACCCTCCGATGCCAAGGACAAAAGCAAGCTGCCGGTGATGTTCTGGATTCACGGCGGCGGCTACTCGGGCGGGGCCAGCTCGGAGCCGCGCCACAACGGCGATTTCCTGCCCACCAAGGGCGTGGTGCTGGTCACCATCAACTACCGGCTCGGAGTTTTCGGCTTTCTGGCCACCGCCGACCTGGCCAAGGAGGCCAACGGCGCGGCAGGGAACTACGGCTTGCTGGACATGGTAGCCGCGCTCGAGTGGGTTAAGGCCAACATCAAGCAGTTCGGCGGCGACCCGGACAACGTCACCATCTTCGGCGAGAGCGCCGGCTCCTTTGCTGTGAGCACTTTGATGGCGTCGCCGATCGCGCGGGGCCTTTTCCACAAGGTCATCGGCGAGAGCGGCGCGGCCTTCAGCGATGTGCTGCCAACCGACTCCCTTGAAGCGCGCGAAAAGGCGGATGGGGAGTGGGTTGCCTCGCTCGGTGCCACGTCGCTTCAGGAGTTGCGCGCCATTCCCACGGCCAAGATCCTGGATGCGGTCAAGACAAAGGGGAGGGGTGGGTTTCCTCCGGTGATTGACGGCAAGTTCCTCACCGAGCCGGTTGCCGAAACCTATGCCGCGGGGAAGCAGGCCCATGTGCCTCTACTGGCAGGCTGGAACCGCGATGAGGGCAGTTTCTTTGCCATGCGCGGCATGACGGCAGCGCAGTGGAAAGACTTCCCGGGGCCGCTCTTCAAGGATCGTGCCGCTGCGTTCCTCAAGCTTTACCCGGGCGACACCGATGAACAGGCGCTTCGCGCGGCCATCGATTACGGAAGCGATTCGTTCATCGCCTTCGGAACCTGGAAGTGGCTGGAGGCCCACCGCAAAACGGGTGAGTCGCCTGTCTATCGCTATCACTTCGAGCTGGCCGCGCCGACCAGCAAGTTTCACCCCGGCTCGTTCGCCTTCCACTCCGACGACATCGAATACGTCTTCGGCACCCTCGATACCCGGCCCGGCTCCGTCTGGCGTCCCGAGGATCGCAAGCTGAGCGAGCAGATGATGGGTTATTGGACCAACTTTGCCAAAACCGGCGATCCCAACGGACCGGGCCTGCCGGAGTGGCCCAAGTATGACAAGGATGACTCGCTCATCCACCTTGACAGCACCATCACCTCCGGCCCTGACACGCTGCGCCCACGCTACGAGTTCCTGCTCGAGGGAATGCCGCCAATGCGGTTCTGAGCGCCAACGGAGTTTCCTTCACGCAGAAAGGGCCGCCTGGAAGCGGCCCTTTCTGCGTTTTCCGAAGATTGATCGCAGCTCGATTAGATGCTCTTGGTGGCGGAATCGCTCCCGCCTTGCGAGTTTCTCAGCGGCTCACGCCGGCCGCCACGGCAAACCCTGCGGACTGAACTGGAGGAATCGTGCTGGCGGGGGGAGGATCGGCAAAAGAGGAGTCTTTGGCGTTGATGGCGCCGGAGTAGTCGGGGCCGAGGCCCAGCTTCTTGATCGCGCGCGAGTCGGGCATCAGCTTGGTTTGCCAACCCTGGTCGGCCTGATATTTCTGCATCGCGGCTGCGGTGGTCGCGTCCCACTTTCCCGTCGCTTCCCCGCTCAGGTAGTGCTCTCGAATCAGCGCTTCTTGAATCTCTGTCACGCGGGCTGGTTCGATGGCCTGTTGGCCGTGCAGTTTGTGCGTCTTGGCCGCCGCCTTGTGCGAACCGTGCGAGTGACCGCTGGTAGGAGCACGATGGACGCGGGAGGCCACGGCCGATGTTGTGAAAAGAGCCGCGGAAAGCACGAATGCCACGCTTGCTCGCTGAAAGGACACTCTAATACCACCTTCATAAAAACTGAGCTGTTTAGTACTATCTACACAAGTCTATCGGACCGTCCCGCAATGCGGCAAGAGAAAAATCAGTGAAGTATCCGTCATCTACCTGGTTCCGGGAAGTGGCGCCAGTCGCGGAATTCCGCAACCGGCGCCTCCTGTTCCCTACTCCAACGTGCCGCCCAGGTAGTTGATTCCACTGTCGGGATGACGCGGATCAATCACCTCAAAGACCACATCGTCTCCAGTTTTTAGCTTGCCTACAACGGCGTCGAACTGATCTTTTGTGCCGGTGGGCTGCTTGTTGATGCGGGTGATGACCAGGCCGGGCTCAATTCCCTGCAGGTCGGCAAACGAACCGGAGCGAACCGACTGCACAACTACGCCTGGCGTGTGGATCTTGGCTGCGGTGGATGGCGAGACCTCCCGGACCACCATGCCCAGCTTGGCCTCGCTGGCTTCTCCCTTGTCGTCGGGATTCGCCTCGGCCTGCTGAATTCCCTGGTCGGCGAAGACCCTGTCGCGGTCTCCAATGGTCACGGTGGTATCGCCTTGCTTGCCATCGCGCAGATAGCCCAGTCGGATGCTGCTGCCTGGTCTGCGGCTGGCAATCTCATTCACCAGGTCGTCGCCGTCCTTGATCGATCGCCCGTCGATGCTGGTGACGATGTCGCCGGACTTCAGCCCCGCCTTATCCGCCGGACCGCCCGGTTGAACCTGATTTACCAGCACACCGTTCTTGAAGCCGTAGACGCGATTGACCGCGCCCGAGAGACCTTGCTTGAAGAAGATGCCGATTGAGCCGCGCGTGACCTTGTGGCCGGGGCTGA
>Ga0181531_10000475_pt1 | contig 26999 bp, 26 predicted proteins | sample PEATcosm2014_Bin_38_FD_119743 | JGI IMG/M metagenome (GOLD analysis project Ga0181531, IMG submission 119743) | Peatland microbial communities from MTU Mesocosm Facility, Houghton, MI, USA - PEATcosm2014_Bin11_10_metaG | ecosystem: Environmental > Terrestrial > Soil > Wetlands > Peat | place...
GCCCAGAAGGGCTACGGTTTCATCCAGCCCGATGATGGGTCCAAGGATGTGTTCGTCCATATTTCGGCGGTAGAGCGCGCCGGACTGGGCGGGCTGAACGAGGGGCAGAAGATCGCCTTCGAACTGGAGCGCGGCCAGCAGGGCAAGCTCTCGGCCACGAACCTCGAAAAAGTCTGAGCCGGCCCCGCCTGGCGGGCCTCGCCCGGTCCGCCAGGCGGCTTTCGTTGACCAAACAAGGGCCTGGAGCGGTTTCACCGCGTCGGACAGATGTCCGGTCAAGGATGGGCCGCTCCCCGTCCGAACATGAGGACCGCGATGTCGGGTAGCCATAAATACACCGTCGGCCAGGTCGTGCAGTTTCTGACCGGCCCGCAGGACGGCAATATTCCCCGCGGACGCTACAAGGTGCAGCGCCTGCTGCCGAGCGAGACCCGCGACCTGCAATACCGCGTAAAACACCTGGTGGACGGCCACGAACGCGTGGTGCGCGAGAGCCAGCTGGCGGTCGATCGCGCCGTTCTGGCGTAGGTTGTTGACTCACGCGGTGGGGGACGCCGGGCCGCTTTCTTCCGCCATGCGGTAGCCGACGCCGGGCTCTGTGGTGATCAGCCGCGCGGCGGCGCCGAGTTTCTGGCGGATCTGGCCGACATAGACGCGCAGATACTGCACGTCGTCGGCGTGCGCCGGACCCCACACGGCCGTCAGCAACTGGCGGTGCGTCAGCACGCGGCCGCTGTTGCGCGCCAGCAGGGAGAGCAGCGCCCATTCGCGCCGGCTCAGCACCAGCGGCGCGCCGTCCAGGTGGGCAAGGCGGCGGGCGAAATCGATCTCCAGGCCGTCGAAATGCAGGATTTCCGCGACCCCATCCTGGGTGCGGCGGTGGCGCAACGCGGTGCGGATGCGGGCCATGAGCTCGCCGACGGCGAATGGCTTTTCGACGTAGTCGTCGGCGCCGCTATCGAGCGCTGCGATCTTGTCCGCCTCGCGGTCGCGCGCGGAGAGCACGATCACCGGCACCGGGCTGAACCCGCGCAGGCGGGCCAGCACCTCCTGGCCGTCGAGGTCGGGCAGGCCGAGGTCGAGCAGCACCAGGTCCGGCGCGCGGCTGGCGGCTAGGCGGAGGCCCTCGGTGGCGGTATCCGCGCGCTCTACCGCGTAGCCGGCGGCCTCCAGGGCCGGGCCCAGGAAGCGGTGGATCTGCGGCTCGTCATCCACGACCAGGATGCGGGCGGTGGGTGGGGATGAGGTCATAAGGAAGGCCAGGGCTCTGCCCTGGACCCGCTGGGGCCGGGGGCCCCAGACCCCGATTCTTTAAGGAATTGGGGTCTGGGGCCTCCGGCCCCAGCGGGGTCCAGGGGCAGAGCCCTTGGCCTTACTTTCTTTCTCATACCGCCGCTCCTGGAAGCTGGATGGTAATCACACTCCCCGGGAACCCGATGCGCGGCGCGTCAGGGCTCGGGCTTCGCGCCTCGATGCGGCCGCCCATCGCCTCCACCAGGCCGCGCGCAATGGCCAAACCCAATCCGGTGCCGGGGGCGGTGCGGTCACCGCGGCTGACGCGGAAAAAACTGTCGAACACGTGCGGCAGATCCTCCGGCGGAATGCCGACGCCTTCATCGGTGACGGCAATACGCACGTCGCCGCCGGCGGCCTCGCCGCGGACGCGCACGAAGGCGCCGTGCGGCGAGTATTTCACTGCGTTGTCCAGCACGTTGAACAGCACCTGTTCGAGCAGCGAGGCGTCGGCGCGCACGACCAGGGACGCGGGCACGTGGGTGGCGACATGCAGCGGGTCGGCCAGGCGCGAGATTGCGGCCTCCACCACCTCGGGGACCGAAACAGCTGTCAGGCGCGGGCGGATCTGGCCGCTTTCGAGCCGGGTCAGGTCGGCGATGTTGGCCAGGAAGCGCGCCATGCGGCCGACATCCTGTTCGATGCTGGCGAGCAGGTCGGCGCGGGTTTCGGCGGTGAGGCTGTCCCACGCGGTGCGCAGCGTGCCCGCGGCGCCCTGGATGCCGGCGAGCGGCGTGCGCAAATCGTGGCCGAGCGAGGCGAGCAGCGCGGTGCGCAGGCGCTGGGTGTCCTCCGAGGCCGCGGCGCGGGCGGCGTCGGCGGCCAGGCGCACGCGTTCGAGGGCGACCGCGGATTGGTCGACCAGGGCTTCCATGGCCTGCAGCTCGGCGGTGTCGAGATCGGCTTCGCGGCGCACGCCGAGCACGCCGAGGCGGCCGCGCACGGTTTGCAGGGGCGTGAAACGCCACGCGGTGGAGGGCAGCGTGCTGGTGCCGTGGCCGGTTGGTTCGCCATGCTGGAACGCCCAGCGCGCGGCGGCCCAGGCGCCTTCGTCGAGGGTTTCGCTGGAGGGTTCGGCGGCGCTGATCATCAGGTCCGGGTCCTCGCCGGTGAGCACCAGGGCGTGGCCGGCGAGTTCGGCCGCCAGGCGGGCGATTTCGGCCAGCAGGTCGGGCTCGGTGGCGGGCGCGTTGAGTTTGCGGCTGAAGGCGGTGATGCGGCGCAGGCCGGCGATGCGGGTGCCGGCGGCGCGGACCTCGGCGCGGGCGCGGCCGGCGAGGCTGCCGGTGAGCACCGCGACGGCGGCGAACACCGCGGCCGTGACCAAATCGGCCGGCCGCTCGATGGTGACCGTGTAAATCGGCGGGATGAAGAAGAAATCCCACGCGAGCACGCCGACCGCGGCGGCCAGCAGGGCGGGCCCGGTGCCCCACAGCGCGGCGCTGGCGACGACGACCGCGAGATAAACCATGTTGGCCGCTTCCGCCGGCAGGATGCCGGGCAGCGCGATACCGGCGCCGGTAACCCCGGCGATCAGCACCAGGGGCGCGGTCCATTGCAGCCAGGCGGCCGGCGTCGCGCGCTTGCGCGGCGGCGGACGCGTCGTCGCCGACGGCAGCGGCACCACGTGCAGCACGAAGTCGGGTGCCCGGTGCAGCAGCTGGGTGCCGAGCGTGCGCCCCGTCAGGCGGCGCCAGGACGACGAATTGCCACGGCCGATGACGAGATGGGTGGCATTGCGGGCGCGCGCGGCATCGAGCAGGGCGGTGACCAGGTCGCCACCCTCGGCCGGCCGCACCTCGATATCGGCGCCGAGCTGCGCCGCCAGTGCCAGGGGGCGGCGGACGGCGCGCGCGGTCGCGTCGCCGTCGGTGGCGCGTTCGATATGCACGGCGGTCCAGGGCGCGTGCAGCGCGTCGGCCAGGCGCTTTGCGCGCCGAATGACCGCCTCGGCCGAGCCGTCGGCGGCCACCAGGGCGACCAGGTTTTCCGATGCGGGCCATGGACCGCGCACGCCGGTGCGGCGCATCCAGTCGCGCATGTGGGTGTCGACGTGCGCGGCGGCGCGGCGCAGGGCGATTTCGCGCAGGGCGGTGAGGTTGCCTTCACGGAAGAAGCCGTCCAGCGCGCGGGTGGCGTTGTCGGGGCGGTAGATTTTGCCTTCCTGCAGGCGCTGGCGGAGGTCGGTGGGCGAGAGGTCGATCACCTCGATTTCGTCGGCGAGATCGAGCACGCGGTCGGGCAGGGTTTCGGTGGGGCGTACGCCGGTGATGCGGGCGATGTCGTCGTTCAGGCTTTCCAGATGCTGCACGTTCAGCGTGGCCCAGACCGGGATGCCGGCGGCGAGGATGTCGGCGACATCTTCCCAACGCTTGGCGTGGCGGCTGCCGGGGACGTTGGTGTGGGCGAGCTCGTCGACCAGCAGCAGGCCGGGGTGGCGGGCGAGCGCGGCGTCGAGGTCGAATTCTTCCATGTCGCGGCCGCGGTAGGCGATCGTGCGGCGGGGCAGGATGGGCAGGCCGGCGATCTGCGCGCCGGTTTCGGCGCGGCCGTGGGTTTCGATGATGCCGGCGACGACATCGGTGCCCTCGGCAAGCCGGCGGCGGGCCTGCACCAGCATTTCGTAGGTTTTGCCGACGCCGGGGGCGGAGCCGAGGAAGATTTTGAGGCGGCCGCGTTTTTCGTCGGGCTCGATGGCGGCGAGCAGGGCGTCGGGGTCCGGGCGGCCTTCGTCGGGCGGGTTCATGGGGGGAGATTAGCGCGGGTTGGTGCGGTGGTCGTCGGAAAAAGGTTGGGTTGTCGGCTTCGTTTCGGCATAGGCTAGGCCGGGCTTTGGGCGATGGAGGTCGGGTGGAGGAAGAAGGAAGTAAGATTCACCTCCAAGGACACCAAGGACACCAAGAAGGACACCAAGGGCGCGAGGCCGTGGGCGATGGCGATACTGTTGCCCGGGCCGCGGTTGACGCCGGATTGCGCGTTCATAGGGCGCTTGGCCCAGGCTTACTTGAATCGACGTACGAACATTGCCTTGCGCATGAGCTGTGCCAACGAGGGTTTTTTCTGGAGCGACAGGCGATGTTGCCGGTTAATTATGACGGCGTGACGCTTGATGCCGGCTATCGCATCGATCTGGTCGTTGCAAACTCCGTAATTATCGAAGTCAAGGCAGTCGATATGCTGACGCGGCTTCACGCGGCGCAGCTTCTGACATACGTGAAGCTATCCGGCTATCGTATCGGCTTGCTGATGAATTTCAACGTCGAACTGTTCAAGCAAGGCGTGAAACGACTTATCATATAAACTTTCTTCTTGGTGTCCTTTCCTTGGTGTCCTTGGTGTCCTTGGTGGTTGATCTTACTTTTTTGCTCAGGCCGCGTGTTTGTGTGCGGGGTGGATGGGGAGGTCGATTTGCAAGCTCGCGTGCATTTTGGCGAGCGCTTCGTCGATCACCCAGAAATGCGAGTTGTGGCGCAGGTCGAGCAGCCGGCGCACCGCGTTTTCGTGCACGCCGAGTTCGGCCGCCAGTTTCGCGCGCGTCCAGTGCATTTCGTGCATACGCTGGTAAACCGCGAGTTTCGCAACAACGAGCGACGGCAGCGCGACATGGTCGGTGGATGGGTGCGTCGCACGGTCGCGCGGCAGCGGAAAATCGCGCCGCATCGTGTCCATTAGCGCCGTGATCAGGCAGTCCTGCGCATTCGCACGGGCCTGAAGCGGCGTTGCGGCGTCCGTCGCGGCGCCCGGTATGGCGGGGAAACCGACCCGCCAGGTGTCGCCTTCCCGGCGCAGTGTGTAACGATAGCCAAACGACATCGCAACTCTCCAGGCGCGCCCTGTCCGCACAGGGCGCCGCCTCTCGCACAACTCTTGCCTTTGATGGCCGATCACCGGGCCGGGCGGACCGATCCTTGGGAGCCGTTGCGCCACTTGTCGCGGCGGAAGCGCGCCGCGCACCAGCAAGGGATTTTGTGCTTTTTCCGCCTGATCAAGGGGCCTTGGCGACCGAAGACAGTGCCGGTACGGCCGCCGCCGGCGCCACGGCCGGCAATTCGCCGTCCAGCGCCATGTTCAGTTCCAGAACGTTCACCCGTGGCGCGCCCAGCAGGCCGAACATCAGGCCGCGCGTGTGGGTGCTCACCAAGGATGCCACCTTGTCAGAAGCGACGCCGCGGGCGGCGGCGACACGGGCCACCTGGCGGGCGGCGTTCTCCGGCGAGATGTCGGGATCGAGGCCGCTGGCCGAGCTGGTGACGGCGTCGGCCGGCACCGGCGCCGGGGCGTATTTCCCCACGTCGCCACGAACCCGATCGATCAGCGCCTTCGAGGTCGGCGCCAGGTTGGAGGCGCCCGATTCGCTCGCGTCATACGGCGTGGCGATCTGTTTCGAGGAATCCTTCGGATCGGTGCCCATCAGCGCCGAAGGGCGACCCCAAAAATATTTGGGCGACGTAAAGTTCTGCCCGATGATCGCCGAGCCGACGATTTTTCCGTTCTTCTCAACCAGGCTGCCACCGGCCTGGAACGGGAAAACAAGCGCGCCGATCTGCACGAACAGGGGTGGCAGGATAGCGCCGGTCAGCAAGGTGAACAGCGCGATCATCGTGACGGCGGGCCGCAGTTGCGACAACATGTTACGGGTTCCCTAAACAAAAATGTGGAAGGCGGTGAGCACCATATCGATCGCCTTGATGCCGATGAACGGTGCGATGATGCCGCCGACGCCATAGACCATCAGGTTGCGCTGCAGCAGCGCGGAGGCGCCGACCGCACGGAATTTCACGCCGCGCAAGGCGAGCGGCACCAGCAGCACGATGATGATCGCATTGAAGATCACCGCGGACATGATGGCACTTTGCGGCGTGGAGAGCTGCATGATGTTGAGCGCCCGCAGCTCGGGGTAGGTGGCGACGAAGATCGCCGGCAAGATGGCAAAATACTTGCTGATGTCGTTGGCGATCGAAAACGTGGTCAGCGCGCCGCGGGTGATCAGCAACTGTTTGCCGATTTCGACGATTTCGATCAGCTTGGTCGGATCGCTGTCCAGATCGACCATGTTGCCGGCCTCGCGGGCGGCTTGCGTGCCGGTCTGCATGGCGACACCCACATCGGCCTGCGCCAGCGCCGGCGCGTCGTTGGTGCCGTCGCCGCACATCGCGACCAGGCGGCCTTCGGACTGCGCGCTGCGGATGTAATTCAGCTTGTCGGTCGGCGTCGCCTCGGCAATGAAATCGTCAACACCGGCTTCCGTGGCGATCGCCGCCGCGGTAACGCGATTGTCGCCGGTGACCATCACCGTGCGGATGCCCATTTTGCGCAGTTCGTCGAAACGCTGGCGGATGCCGGGCTTGACGATATCCTTGAGCTCGACCAGGCCAAGCAGGCGGTTGTCCGCGGTGACCGCGAGCGGCGTGCTGCCGGCGCGCGCGACGCGATCGACCGATTGGGTGAACGCGGCCGGCGCCGTACCGCCGGTGAGTTTCAGAATGCTGTCCACGGCGCCCTTGCGCCATGATTTCCCGCCGTGATCGAGGCCGGAGACGCGGGTATTCGCGGAAAACGGAATGATGGTCGCGTCCGCCGGCCGCTCCGTGGAGAAACCATAGCGGTCGCGCACAAACGTGATGATCGAGCGGCCCTCGGGCGTGTCGTCGCCAAGGCTGGAGAGCACAACAGCTTCGGCCAGTTCGCGCTCGGTCACGCCAGGCACCGGATAAAGCGCGGAGGCCATGCGGTTGCCGAAGGTGATCGTTCCGGTCTTGTCGAGCAGCAGCGCATCCACGTCGCCAGCGGCTTCCACCGCGCGGCCGCTGGTCGCGACGACGTTGAAACGGATCAGCCGGTCCATGCCGGCGATGCCGATGGCGGAGAGCAAGCCGCCGATCGTAGTGGGGATCAAGGTTACCAGCAGCGCCGCGAGCACGGGGATGCCGAGCGGTGTCGCGGAATACCGCGCGAAGCCGACCAGGCTGACGACGGCCACCAGGAAAATGATCGTGAGGCCGGCGAGCAGGATGTCCAAAGCGATTTCGTTGGGCGTCTTGCGGCGCTCGGCACCCTCCACGAGCTTGATCATGCGGTCGATAAAAGTGTTGCCGGGATCGGCGGTGATGCGCACCACCAGCCAGTCGGAAACCACCAGCGTGCCGCCGGTGACGGCGCTGCGGTCGCCGCCGGCTTCGCGAATGACCGGCGCGGATTCGCCGGTAATCGCACTTTCGTTGACGCTGGCAATGCCTTCGACGATCTCGCCATCCGAGGGCATGAGGTCGCCGGCTTCCACGAGGACAAGGTTGCCGGTGCGCAGATCGGGTGCCGGCGTGGGCTTGTAGAGCGCGCGATCCTTCGGGTTGACCAGCAGTTTGGCCATCGTATCGGTGCGGGCACGCCGCAGGCTTTCGGCGCGCGCGCGGCCGCGACCCTCGGCGACCGCCTCGGCGAAGGTCGCGAACAGCACGGTGAGCCACAGCCAGACCGCGATCGCGATCGGGAACGCGGCGGGCTCGTGCTTCAGCAGCGCCTCGGCACCGATGAAGGTGGTGAGCACGGCAACCACCTCGGTGACGAAAATCACCGGGTTGCCCATCAGTGTCGCCGGGTTGAGTTTCGCAAAACTGTCGCGCGTGGCGCGGGCGATGATCGCGCCGTCGAACAGGGAGATGGTGTCAGCTTTGGCGGTGGCCATTTTTTGTGTTCCTACAGAAGGAAGAAGGCTAGGGGCTCTGCCCCTAGGACCCCGCTGGGGCCGCGGCCCCCAGACCCCATTTCTTAAGGAATGGGGGTCTGGGGCCTCAGGCCCCAGCGGGTCCAGGGCAGAGCCCTGGCCTTCCTAATAAGTCTTTCCGGCAAGCATAGTGTAATGTTCCGCAAGCGGCCCAAGCGAGTCCGCCGGCATGAACTGCAGGCCGCCCAGGATGATGATCACGCCGATCAGCAGTCCGACGAACAGCGGCCCCGTGGTGGGAAACGTGCCCGCGCTGGGCGGCAGCTTTGGCTTCGCGGCGAGCGAGCCGGCGATCGCCAGCACCGGGATCATGAAGGCGAACCGGCCGCACAGCATCGCGGCGCCGAGGCCGTAATCCAGCAGCGGCGTGTCGGCCGAAATGCCGGCCATGGCGCTGCCGTTATTCTCGGTGGCGGATGTCCAGGCATAGAGCATTTCCGAAAGCCCATGCGGGCCGGCGTTGGCCAGCGAGCCGAGGCCGCTCGCCGTGGTGATCGCGATGCCGGCGCCGCCGAGGATGAAAAGGGTCAGGATCAGCACCGCCAGCATGGCGAGCTTGATTTCCTTTGCCTGCACTTTCTTGCCGAGATATTCCGGGGTTCGCCCGACCATCAATCCGGCAACGAACACCGACAGCAGCGCGAACACGACGATGGTGTAGAGCCCGGAGCCAACGCCGCCAGGCGTCACTTCACCAAGCTGCATCAGGAACATCGGCACCAGGCCCGCGAGCGGCATGTAGCTGTCGGTAAAACTGTCGACCGCGCCGGTGGACGTGCCGGTGGCGCTGACGTTGAACACGGTGGACGCGGCGACGCCGAAGCGAACTTCCTTGCCCTCCATATTGCCCATGCTGGCGCTGACGCCGGCGTGGGTCATCAGCGGATTGCCGCCGGATTCGGCGACGTAGGCGCCGGCGGCGCCGAGGCTGAGCAGGATCGCCATGGCCAGGAACAGCGCGCGGCCCTGCTTCTTCTCGCCGACGACATGGCCCAGCATGATGGCGAGCGAGAACGAGATGATGAGATCCAGAAAGTTCTCGACCAGGTTGGTCAGCGCGGTGGGATTCTCGAACGGATGGGCGGAATTGGCGTTGAAGAAGCCGCCGCCGTTGGTGCCGAATTCCTTGATCGCTTCCTGGAATGCCACAGGGCCGAGCGCGATGGTCTGATTGGCGCCCTCGAGCGTGGTAGCGCTCGCGTACGGCGAGAGATTTTCCGGCATGCCGCTGGCGATAAAGAATACCGCGACGACCATGCACACCGGCAGCAGCAGATAGAGCGTGCAGCGGGTCACATCGACATAGAAATTGCCGAGCGTTTTAAGGCCGCCTGACGCGAATGCGCGCATCACCGCGACCGCGGCGGCAATGCCGGTGGCGGCTGAGAGGAAATTATGCACGGTGAGGCCGATCATCTGCGCGCCGTAAGAAATCTGGCTCTCCGGCGTATAGGCCTGCCAATTCGTGTTCGTTACAAAGCTGGCGGCGGTGTTGAACGCCAGCCGCGGCGACATGCCGGCGATTGCCTGCGGATTCCACGGCAGATAATATTGCAGGCGCAGAATGGCATAGAGCAGCGCGAAGTGCAGCGCGTTGAGCAGGATCAGCGCGAACGCGTACTCCTTCCAGCCCATGCCACGCTGCGGATCGACGCCGGCAACGGCGTAGAAGCCGCGCTCCACCGGGCCGCACACCGGCGAGAGCCAGGTGCGCTGCCCCTGGAATACCAGGGCCATGTATTTGCCGACCGGGAACGCGGCGGCGAACACGAGCGCGAGGGTGAGCGCGATCTGCGCCCAGCCGAGGAGTGTCATGATGCGGGGGACCCCTAGAAGTCTTCCGGGCGGACCAGCGCCCAGACGAGATAGATCAGCAGGCCTGCCGAGACGGCGCCGCCGACGAGAAGATCGAGCATGGGAGGTGTCCTGCTGGGTTGGAGGCGCGGCTCAGATGCGGTCACACAAAGCCGCGTAGGCGGCCATCAGCAGGATGCCGCCTGTGCCGAGCACGAGAACAATGACGTCGGTCAATTTCCACACCTGTGGCGTTGCGGGTGCGGCTGATTAGGGGTGGGGGGCGTAAGGCCGCGATCCGGTTCAGGGCGTCGGCGGATAAAGGCGCCGTAAAGGCCGGATCAGAAAATGCCGATGGCGAGACCCGCGGACAGCGTAGCGCCGCGCTGCGCGCAACTCTCCAGATCGGAAGCCGCGACTACCTTGGGCGCGAGGATCGCAGCCGGCGTCTGCGCATGCGTGCAAACGACCAACGGCTCGGCAACCTCGCGCAGCCGCCACCCTTTCGCAATGCGGGCGATCTGGCGCGCCGCGTTCTCGCCGTCGCTGCCCGCACAAATCAGCATTGCGTAGGGGCGACCTTCGATACGGCCAAGCACCGGATAATAGCTGCGATCGAAAAAATCCTTCATGACGCCGGCAATCGCGGCAAGGTTTTCCGGTGCGGCGAAGATGTAGCCGTCGGCCGCCAACACATCGTCCGGCCCGGCGTCGCGCGCGGAAATCAGTCTCACGCACACGCCTGCTTCGGCACGCGCGGCGTGCGCGGCGGCCTCCGCCATTTGGCGCGTGCCGCCAGTGAGACTGTGGAAGACGATCAATAGGGTTTTCATTGGCAAGTCAGGAGGAGGGCCGAGAGGTTCGGCCCATAAACGCTATGGCCTTCGGCGACCGGGGGCTCTGCCCCCTGGACCCAAGACGGCGTGCCGCCGCTGGCGTTAGCGCTGCGCGGCTTTTCCTTGTTTCTTGGGCGAAGCCTGTAGCTGGAATAGGTTTTTGGCTTCGCCGTTTCCCCAACCATTCTTAATTGAATGGGGTCTGGGGCCGTCGTGCGCAGCACGCCAAGGCGTGACGGCCCCAGCGGGTCCAGGGAGCCCTGGCCTTCCCTACTTCTTCGCCGTCTCCGCCGGCAGCAGCCCGGCCAGCGCCGCCACAGAGGCCTTTGCCTCGTCGGCCGAAAGATCGGCCTGCAGGGTCGCCTCCGCCTGCGCCGAGTGGCCTGCCAGCACCTGCGCCACCGCGAAGTCCGCCCGCACGCGCGGTGTCACGGTGCCCGACTGGGTGGCGTCGGCCAGCATGCCCTCCGCCTTCTGCGCCTCGCCCGCCAGTGCCATCGAGAGCGCCAGGTCGATGCGCGCCGCGGTCGCGTCCGGGTTGATCGCCAGTGCCGCGTTGTAGAGCGCCTGTGCCTCCTTGTGGCGCTCCTGCAAATCGAGCGCGACGCCGAGGTCGGTCATCGCCGCGGTGCTTTTCGGCGCGCTTGCCAGGGCGGCACGGAAATCGGCCTCGGCACCCTTGACGTCGTCGCGCAGCTTCATCTTGGCCTGGCCGAGCCGCGCCGGCAGGTAGCCCGGCTGCACGGCCAATGCGTCGCGGTACGACTTGGCCGCGTCGACGCGATTGTTCAGCGCCACCTGGGCATCGCCGGCCGCGACCAGGGCGGCGACGTTATGCGGCTCGGCGGACAGCACACCATTGGCGATGCCGAGCGCCGTTTGCGCTTCGCCGTCCGCCAGCGCGCCGCGCGCGGCCTTCAGGCTCGGCCGGTTCGCTTCGCTATAGGTGGCGGCCTCGCGCGCGGTGTCCAGGTGAAGGCCGCAGCCGGAGAGGCACAGCAAAGCTGCCACCGGAAGCACAGTGCGAGCGGTGCTGGCGCGCCGTAGGTGATTGGTCTGCATGGTTCCCCCCAAGGAAATTGCTCTAGTGCATGTTCTTGAACATGCCGCTGATGCGCACGCCGGCGGGTCCGCCCACCACGATGAAGACGCACGGCAGAATGAACAGAATCATCGGCAGCGTCAGCATCACCGGCAGCTTGGCGGCCCGCTCCTCGAACCGGGTCAGCGCGTCGGTGCGCATTTCGCTGGCCAGCACGCGCAACGCATGGGTCAGCGGCGTGCCGAACTGCATGGTCTGGATCAGCGTGCCGGCGAACCGCTTCATGGTATCGAGGCCGGTGCGCTCGCCGAGTGCGAGCAGCGCGCTGCGGCGGTCGGCGCCGATGCGCAACTCGCTTGCGCAGACCGCCAATTCCTCGCTGACGGCCTTGTTGGCGGCGGCGAATTCGATCGCCACGCGTTCGATCGCGTTCTCCAGCGCCAAACCCGCCTGGGCGCAAATCACCATCATGTCGAGCGCATCCGGCAGGCCGCGCTCGACCTTCTTGAGGTGGGCCGCGCGCATCTGCTTGAGCACGAAGTCGGGGCCGAGCAGGCCCACCGCGAAGGCCACCATGATGGTCGCGTAATAGGTCATCGGCGCCATCGAGCTGCCGCTCAGCGCCGCATAGGCCAGCAGCGGCAACAACGTCATGCCGAGCACCTTGCAGCCGATGAACAGGCCGAGGCCGCGGCTGCCGCGCCAGCCGGCCTGCGACAAGGTCGCCTCGAATTCCGTCCTGGTCGCGGCCGGCAGCAGGCCGCTGCGGGCCAGCGCCGAACCCAGCTTGGCGATCGCATCCACCGCCGCGGTGCGGCCATCCGCCATCTGCTGCGGCCCGTCGATCACCGCGGGCAGGCCGGGGTTGGAAACCCGCGCGAGACGGGTGCGCACCTTTTCCTGCTGATCGAGCGCGCGCATCAGCAGCAGCGACCCGCCGACGAAAATCGCCGCCAGAACCGCCAGCAGCGCGGGTGAAAACGGCAGGGCGCTCATGCCAGGGTGCTCACGACAGGCTCCGCTTGATGATTTGCTGCATCACATATAGCCCGGTGATCAGCATGCCGATGGCGATGCCGAGCAGCTTCTGGCCGGTCTTGTCGGTGAACAGCAGGCCAATATAGTCGGGATTGATGACATACAGCATGGCGCCGACCACGATCGGCAGCACGGCCAGCACATAAATGCTGGTGCGCGCCTCGGAGGCCAGCGCGTGGCCACGCTTGCGCGCGTTTTCGCGCTTGCGGATGGTGTCCGCGAGCGTTTCGAGCGTTTCGGTCAGGCCGCCGCCGGTCTGGCTCTGCAACGCGAGGGCGGTGGCGAAAAACCGGTATTCCGGCAGATCGTTGCGCTCGGCCATTTCGAGCAACGCGGCTTCCAGATCCATGCCGATCTGTACCTGGTCGGCGGCCTTGCCGAATTCCTCGCGGGTCGGCGACTGCGCCTCGCGCGCCACGACACGCACCGACTCCGTCACCGGCACGCCGACGCGCACCGAGCGCGACACCATGGCAAGCGCATCGGGGAATTGCGATAGCAGTGTCTTGGATACTTTCTCGGCCGAGTAGCCCAGGAAGGCGCGCGTCAAAAGCAAGTCGAACAGCGGCAGCGTAAGCCAGCCGGTGTTGCCGATCACGCGCGTGCTGAGCAGGGCACCGATCGCCGCCGGGCCCAACATGCACAGTATGATACCGGTCAGCGACATCGGGTATTGCGCCCGCCGCTCTTCTTTCCAGTTGAACAGCCGGTGGATCGGGTTTGCCTTGACCCCGCGCTGGCGGTTGCGCACCGCGACGACGAGCGCCGGGCCGCCGCTGTTCTTCGGCTTCAGGTAGGGCCCAACGGTTTCCTCGCGCCGCTGCGCCCACGCCTCGTTGCGCTTCTGCTCGGAAAGCAGCAGCATCCCCGTGGCGCCCAGACCGATCAGACAGACCAGACCGCCGCCCAGAATCAGGCCAGCATTTTGCATTACCAGTTAGTTTCTTCCATCGCCGCGACCCAGGCCCGATCCATGCCGAAATACACCAGCCGCTCCCAGAAACTGGGGCGGCCGCGGCCGATCTTGTAGGTGCCCGATAGCCGCCCTTCCGGGGTTTCGCCAGTGAACTCGAACTGGAAAATATCGTTCAGGATGACCACGTCGCCTTCCAGCCCGACCACGTCGGTCACCTGCGTGACGCGGCGGCCGCCGTCGCGATGGCGCTCGACCTGGATGATCAAATCCACCGCGCCGACGATCTGGGTTTTGATCGCCTTGCTGGGCAAACCCATGTTGCCCATCTGCACCATGTTCTCGATGCGGGTCAGCGCGTCGCGGGTGTTGTTGGCGTGAATGGTGGACATCGATCCGTCATGGCCGGTGTTCATCGCCTGCAACATGTCGAATGCCTCGCCGCCGCGCACCTCGCCGATGATGATGCGTTCGGGCCGCATGCGCAGGGCGTTGCGCACCAGGTCGCGCTGGTTCACCTCGCCCTTGCCTTCCAGGCTCGGCGGGCGGGTTTCCATGCGCACCACGTGCGGCTGCTGCAATTGCAATTCCGCCGCGTCCTCGATCGTAATGACGCGTTCGGCCGGATCGATCATCCGGCTCAGCGCGTTCATCAGCGTGGTTTTACCGGAACCCGTGCCGCCCGAGATGATCACGTTGAGGCGCGAGCGGCTGCCGATTTCCAGCACGCTCGCGACCTGCGCGGTCATCGAGCCCAACGCCACGAGGCGGGCAAAGTCGATCTTGCGGCGGGTGAATTTACGGATCGAGACGTAGGGGCCGTCGAGCGCCAAAGGCGGAAAAACGATATTGACGCGGCTACCGTCGGCGAGGCGGGCATCCACCATCGGGCTGCTCTCGTCGATACGCCGCCCGATCGCCGAGGCGATGCGCTGGCAGATATTGGCGACATGCTGCGCGTCGCGGAATTTGACGTTGGAGAGCGTGACGCGGCCCTGGCGCTCGATGAACACCCGGTCCGGGCCGTTCACCATGATGTCGGCGATGCCCTCGTCGTCGAGCAGCGGCTGCAGCGGCCCGAGGCCGAGCATGTCGTTGACGAGCTCTGAGGCGAGCTGGCGCTGTTCGCGCGCATTGAGCTGAATGCGGCGTTCGGTGGCGATGTCGGCCACCAGTTTTTCGATTTCGGGACCGAGCCGTTCGGGCGAAAGGGCGGCGGCCGCGGCCGGGTCGAGCTGTTGCAGCGCGAGCGTGCGCAGCTCGGTCAGGCTGTCGGAGGTGGAAGTCGAAACCGGAACCGAGATCGGTGCCGCGGCAACAGGGGGCGGCGGCGGCGGCGCCAACGGGCGCGTCGCCAATTGCTGTTCCGACTCCTGGCGACGGCGGCCGAACATCGGGGTCGCGTTCACGTCTGACGTCTCCCAAATTTCTCGAGCAGTTTACCGATGCCGAACGGCGTGGTGGTAGGAATTTTTATTTGCGGGCCGCCCTCGCTGACGAACGCGACCTCGCGCGCCAGATGCAGAATGCCGTTGCGGAAACCGCCGTTGCTGGCCGCGGCCGGGGTGCCGAGCGTCGCCGAATTGCCGACCAGGCGCGGCTGGTAGGGGATGACGATATCGACGTTCATCTCGAGCGCTTCCTCGATCTGCGCGCGCGTCAGGCCGCCCGGCTGGCCGAGACGGTTCAGCACCAGCACGGCGCGGCGCACCTGGTCGGGGCCGGTTGGCAAGGCGAGCAGGCGCAGCGCGTTGCGCATCGAGGACAAGGTCGGGTCCATCACCAGCACGCGCTGGTGCGCCAGCATGAGCAGCTCGCGATACAGCGGCAACGGCGCGGACGGCACGTCGGCGACAACGAAATTGTAGCGCCGGCGCAGGGCGGCGAGCAGCGTGCGGCCGGCACCCTCCGCGACGTCGGCGACCTCGGCGATTTTCTCGTCGCCGGCCAGCACGGAGAGCCGTTCGGAAACCGGCTGCGCCGAACGCTCGACGAATAGTTCATCGATGCGCGAAGGGGTTTCCAGCGCCAGCCGCAGGCCGGTGCCGGCGCGCCCGCCGAGCATCATCGCGGCCGATCCGGTGTAGATATCGGGATCGAACAGAATGGTGTGCCGCTTCAGTTCCTCGCCGAGATAAAAACTCAGATTAGCGGCGATGGTGGTGGCGCCGACGCCACCGCACGCGCCGGTAACGGCGACGATACGGCCGCCCTGCAGTACGCCCGAGGTGATCGGCCGCGCGGCGCAGGCCGGCCCGAACATGCGGGCGACCATCTCCTTCGCCAGCGGCTTGTAGAGATATTCCGCGACGCCGAGATCGCGGGTCAGCGAGCGATAGAAATTCATGTCCGCGCGATCGCCCACCACCAGCACGCGGGTGGACGGCTCCACCACTTCGGACAGGTCGTGCAAGGCGGCCAGCGGCGCATCCTCGCCGCTGATATCCACGATCAGCACTTCCGGGCTCGGCATCTTGCGCAACAGCGCGGTCGCCTGCCGCACCGAGGCGCGGCGCAGCTGGATCGACGGCACCAGCTCGGCCAGACCATCCTGGATCGCGGTCTCGCTGTCGGCATCGGTAATGAAACCGAGCAGCGACGACCGTTCGGCCGTCTTTGCCGCCAGATCGCTCGCTTGTGAGATCGTGGGCGCGGCCATCTTCGATTACTCCGACCCGCCGCCCTGGCTTTTGACCTCGATCTCAGACAGACCGGCCTCCGGCAGTTTCTTGACCTTGTTGTTGTGCAGCCGGTCCACCGCGGCCGCGGCCACCACGCCGTCGGTCGTGCTGGAACCGCTGCCGCGAACCAGATCGGCCGGGTAGGCGGCGGTGACGGTCAGGTTTACGCGGCTGGAATGATTGGGATTCCACAAGCCGTCGCGCAACAACGGGTCGGTCGCATCGCAGCCGCCGACAGCGAGTATCGCGGCCGCGGCCCCGGTCGCCAGGGCCGGTTTGAGCATCTTCATTTTTCTTACTCCACCATAAACCCGGCGTCAGCCGGAATACGCTTTGGCGCCTGGAAGTTGGGCGTGTGGGTGCCCGATTGGCGCAAATACAGGATGCGTTCGATATCGGTCGGCGCGCGCCAACCGTCGGTCGGCAGCCGCAGCGCGCTCGCGTCATTGACCGGGCGCACGATATACGGCGTCACCACGATCACCAGCTCATCCTCGCTGCGCTGGAAACTGTCGGAGCGGAACAGCGCGCCAAGGATCGGCAGCTCGCCGAGGCCGGGCAGGCTGTTGCCGGTCAGCGTGGTCTGATCCTCCAGCAGGCCGGCAATGGCAAAACTCTGGCCGGAGCCGAGCTGCACCGTGGTATCGGCGCGCCGCACGGTGAGGCCCGGGATCGAGAGCCCGGCGCCGGTGGTGCTGTTGCCGAAGAAGAAGGTCACGCCATTGGCCTTGTCGAGCGCGCTGACCTCGGGCCGCACATGCAGCACGATCTGATCCTTGTTGAGCACGGTCGGCACGAAGCTCAGCGAAATGCCGTACTGCTTGAAGTCAACCGAAATGGTGTTGGCGTTGGTCGCGACCGGGATCGGGAATTCGCCGCCGACCAGGAAGTTCGCCGGCTCACCGCTCATCGTCGTCAGGTTCGGTTCGGCCAGCAAATGAACAAGCTGGTCGTCCGCCAGCGCCTGGATGATGTTGTCGAGGTTCCAGCCATGCACCAGGCTCGTTACGATCGAGCTTGGCGTGATCGTGCTGTCGACTACCTGGTTGGTCGTGGTGACGCCGAATTCGACGTGCTTGCCGAGCTGCGCCGGTGTGTCGCCGGTGGTCCAGTTCACCCCGAGCTCACGCGTCAGCTGGCGGCTCATTTCGGCAATGCGCACATGCAACGAGACCTGCACGGACTCGTTCACCCGCAGATGGTTCTCCACCTTGCCGTCGTTGCCGAGTTGGCCCTTCGCCGCGGTCACCGCGCGGTCGGCATCATCCGGCGTACGCACGGTACCGGTCAGCGCCAGGCCCTGTGGGGTCTCCTTGACGCCGAGCTTCTGGCGCCCGTCCGGGGCGGCACTCATGCCCTGGCTCGCCTGCTTGGCGGAATAGCCCGATGGCACCACGGTCACCTGAAACTGCGCGATCGCCTCGCCGGTATTGCTCAGCGCCGCGATCGTCGTCGTGCCGGGGCCGACCCCCCACACGAACAGGCTGTCCGGGCTGGCCGGGCGCACCTCGACGATCTTCGGATCGGCGGTGAAGATATTGGTGGCCGCCGCCCGCAGGTGCATGACGCGGCCGGTGCCGACCGCCATGGTTACGGTGCCGCGCGCCTCATGGGCGGCGTCGTCTGCCGCCCGGGCCGCGCCCGGCAGCAGCGTTGCGGGCGCCAACATCGTGGTCGCCAACAGGAAGAGCGATGAGACTCGCATCAGAACTGGTGTTCCCCCTCAGTAGTGGAATTCGCTTTCGGCGGTTCCTGAATAGATGTGTAACGTGTTGCTCGGGGCATCCGGCCCCTTGGCGGGCGCGTAGGCGTTCGAGACATCCTTTGCCCAGGTCACCGGATGCGCCGATCCGGCGTCGCTGTTCGGTGCCGCGTCGACCGGCCGCACCGCGAGCGAGAGGTGCCCCAACCTCGTTGCGACGGCGACGCGCTCGACATCTTCCGGCGACACTTCCAAGGTCACGGTGCGCGATCCGCCCTCGCCGTTGGCGCCTTGCGCGCCCTGCACCAGCTGCTGGTCGATCGCGATCACCCGCACGTCCTTCAGTACCGTTTCGGCGGCGACGCGTTTGCCGCCGTTCGAGGTCTGGTCGATGACTTCCTGGGTCAGGATGAGATCGACATGATCGCCCGGCCAGATCAGCCCGGCGGTGCCGGAAACCGCATCGACGCCGACCGAGGTGGCGCGCTTGCCGGGCGTCAGCACCGCGGCCAGAAATCCATGATCGCCGGGCCGCATCACGTCGGCCGGCAACACCACCTGATGCGCCAGCAGGGTCTGGCGAACCATGGCGCCGAACAATTCGGCGCGCGCTTGCGGCGTGTCGCGCCGCGCGCCGGCCGGCGCATCGCTTTCCGGCAATTCGCGCGGCTCGATATCGTCCGGCTTCAGCAGCGTGCCGGCGCGCAGCACGTTGGCGGCTGCCAGCACCACGACTTTCGGCACCTGCTGCACCGGCGGTGCCGGCGGATGCAGGCTGAGCCAGGCGACAAAGGAGAACACCAGTACACCGGCGCCCATGAAGAGAAACAATAAGGTTCGCAGCATTACCCGCCTCGGTACCCTTCAGTGTGCGCGAACGCGGGTGCGTCCGCGAGGTGTATTATCACGCGAAATAGTTGAATATGGAAGAAAAGCCGTATCCTCCCATTAATTTTCATGCGTGCAGTGTGGCGATCACGCCACCGGCGGCGATCGCCGCGGCATAAGGCAGCGGTCCGCGCCGCGCCATGCGCCATTGTTCGCAGCGCAATATGCGCATCACCAGGGCGTGCGGCCGCTCGCCCGCCGGGCGCTTTACCACGCGCCACAGTACCGCGTAGATCAGCGCCAATATGCCGCCGGCCAGCGCGGTGCCGCTCACCAGCATGAATATATGTGGCGGCGGCACGAACATCGCTGCCGCGGTCAGCAGCTTTACGTCGCCGCCGCCCATCCAGCCGAACCGCCAGAACAGGAATGTCAGCAGAAACATGACGCCGCACGCGGCGGCACCCCAGTGCAGCGAACCCGGCGTCATCAGACGCAAGGCAATTCCGAGCACCAACAGAACGGCCGCGAAAGAATTCGGCACGGTACGCACGGCGAAATCATGCGTCGCCGCGAGAACCAGCAACGCCAGTCCGGCCAGGGTCAGCAGTTCCATTGGCAGCGATCCATGCATCAGTCCGCCCATTGCCCCCCGTCAGAACGCACCCGTATCGCATCGCCGCTTGCCCCATCGGCAAGAACCCCGAGCGCCGGGTTTATACCTCATGGTGGGCAGCGCCCACCGAACCGATCGCCAGCCCGCCCCGATCGGCAGATTGCGCCGCAAGCCCTGCCGAAAACTTGAGGCGGCGCCGCGGCGCGCATCCTCGACAAAGCACAACGACATATCTCCCGTTGCCGGCGCAAGCGCCTTGCACGACGAAACCGGCGCCACGCCTCGCGGCGTGGCACCGGAACGTATTGGATTCGGAGCGATACCGACCGCCCCGCACCCGTGGAAAATCAGATCGACTTGCCGATCGAGCTGAACAGGGTCGACAGCGTGGTGCCGAAGCTCTGGAAGATCAGGATCAGAACCAGGCCGAGCACGCCGGCGATGATGCCGTACTCGAGGGCCGTCACTGCCTTCACGTCGTTCTTCAGGGCTACGACTTTGGCGATCATCTTGCTCATACTTGTCTCCATTTGTGTTTGAGGGCGCCTGCCCCCGCCGAGTTGCAACTACTTGGGCGAACCCCGCCGGGCCGTCCTGACGCCCCCACTGGATGGCGTGAGATGAGGCGTAACGTCCTGTTAGCCGCCCGTCAATCTAAAAATACCGATTCCAAAGCGACGATTTGTTGTTATTTTTGGATTCCGGCGTCGAAGTCGCAGTGAAAGCAACTGCACGTTGCCCTTCCGCGGGTTAATATGTGTTGTAAGGGGAATTTGGCCTCCAAATGAGGCCCTCTTCTGCGCGCGGCAGATGAATCGTGCCTCTTTTTCGGCACTTCGCTCGCGAAAATGTGAAAGGCGGCCCTGGAAGCTAGATCTTTGTTCCAAGACTCACAAAAATTTGACTGATCGGCGTGCCCAGGCTGAGGAAAATGTTCACCAACACAAACGCCATCGCGCTCGCGATCAGCCCGTACTCCACCGCCGTGATGGCGCGCCGGTCAGACCACAAAGCCCCAAGCCAATTCCTTAGTCCGCGCATGTAAGCCCCCATGGCCAGTCCACAGCCGAAAATCCACGGCCTGCCCGGCCGCCGATCGATGATTCCGATGCGAAGCGGCCCCCCGAGCCCTGTCGCCAGGGCCATGGGGACCAATCGTCGCAACGTAATCGCTAATATTCTTTTATTATGGGCGCAATCAACATTAGCGTGATGCCGTGCATCATTTTTTTGACGACGCCCGCGGACGAGCCGGCTAGCTCGCTTTTGCGTCCGGCACCACCTCTGCCACCGCGCCCTCGGCCCAGGCCCGCCGTAGCGCCAGCGCCACTAATATCGGTGGCACCAGTGCCCCAAATGCCACACCCGAGGCGCCCCGCGTCACCACCGGCACCGCGGCCAACAGGTTGAGCCCGATGCAAATGCCCATCCCCGCCTTTTCGCCGCGCAGGAAACCGCCCTGCCGCGCCGCCCGCGCGAGCCAGGCCGCCGCCAGGCTGGCCAGCACCAGATCGTAGAACAGCGCGAACGGCACCACGATCAGGGTGCCCGCCACCAGCAGTGCATAGCGCACCGGCGCGCGGGCGGGCCGGGCCCAGGCCCAGGCAACGCAGCCAGCGGTCGCCAGCGCCAGCAGCCCGCCGATCGCGCGGGCGATCGCCAGGGGCACCCCGGCGTACCGCAGCGCGCCGCTCGGATCGATGTGTGCCGCGAACAACACATCGCCGCCGCCGATCGCCTGATCGGAATGCAGCGCCATGGTGAAAAATGCCCGCCAGGTGTCCGGCCCGTAGAGCGCCAGGGTGGCCGCGCAAATCGCCGCGACCGTGGCGCCGGCGCTGGCAAAGGCCCGCCATTGCCGGCCGAACAGCAGCGCCACCGGCACCAGCAGCCCAAGATGCGGCTTGTAGCACAACGCGCCAAATGCCACGCCGGCGAGCCAAGGCCGCTGCTCCAGCAGCAGCGTGCCGGCCGCCATCAGCGCGGCGTTCAAGAAGGAATTTTGCCCCAGTCCCAGCACCCACCACACCGAGGGCACCGCCAGCAGCGCCGGCACCACGGCCGGCCCCGGCCCCGCCACGCGCGCGCCCAGCGCCAGCCAAAGACCAAACGTCACCGCCTCGAACAGCAGGAAACTCGGAAGATAGGGCAGCAGCGCCAGCGGCTGATTGATCAGCAGGTAGGGCGGCGGATTGAAGAAGTACTCGTATTTGATGCCAGGCTCGGTCGCCTGCTCTTCGGCGGCCAGGTGGCGGGCGCGATCGTAGGCGTCCGCCGGCCGGCCTTCGTCCGCGAGCCGGCCGGCGGCATAGAAGCTCGCATAGTCGGTGGTCGTAGGGGCCACCCCCTTGGTGATCCAGCCATGCGTGCCGGCGACGAAGAAGGCCAGCGTCAGCGCCTGCAGCACCACAAGTGCGATCGCCTGGCGCCGCACCTGCGCGGCGGTGCGCCATTCGAACAGGCGAGGCAGCCTGCGGCTCATGCGGGCGCCATCGCGCGGCGCCGCAGCAGCACGAACAGCCCGAGCAGCAGCGCCGGACCGAGCGCCACGTGGTACGACTGGGTCAGCACGCGCCCGAGCATCGGCCACAGATAGACCAGGCCGGCACTGGTTTTCTCCCACGGCCGCCAGCCGGTCCGGTCGGCCTCGCGCGCCAGCCACGCCAGCGGCACGCCGGCCACCGCGAGATCGTAATCCAGCACGTGCGGGGTGCAGAGCAGCGCGGCCGTCGCCAGCAGCGCGGTCTCGGCCCCGGCACCGGGGCGCCGCGCGCAGGCGGTCGCCAGCGCCACCAGCACGCCGAGCGCCAGCACCGCCTGCACCGCATAGGCGGCCGCGAGCGGCGCACCGAGCAGGCGCGCGGTGGTAAAGGCGCTCTGCAGCTTGGCCCAATCCTCCTCATGCAGCTCCAGCGCGGCGCGGATATCCGGCGCCGCGTGCAGGAAGCCGGCCCAGGCCGCGGTGCCGAGCACGATCCACGAAACCCCGGCGAACACGGCGGCGGAGGCAGCACACGCAAAAAGCGCGGACCACCGGCGCGCGCAAAACAGCGCCACCGGCACCGCCAGGGCCAGATGCGGCTTTACCACCAGCAGGCCCAGCGCCGCGCCGGAGAGCGCCGGCCAACGCGCCAGCAGCAGCAGTGCGGCCGCGAAACAGGAGGCGGAGACAAAGCCGTTCTGGCCGGTCGCCGCGTTCAGCAGCAGTCCGGGGAACGCCAGCACCGGCAGGTAACCCCAGTCTTCCGGCAGGATGCGGCGCAGCATCAGCACCAGGGCAGCGGACTGCGCCGCGACGAACGCGGCAAAGCCGGCCAGGTAAGGCAGCAGCGCGAATGGCAGGCACAGCAGCAGGAACGGCGGCGGGTAGAAGAACGCCAGCACCGCGTTCGGCTGCATGACCGCGGTTCGGTCCTCCGCGAGCCGCAGCGTGGTCAGGTCGAAGGCATCGGCCGCGTGGCCGTGCCAGACGAAGCGGCCCGCGGTCCAGAACGACAGGAAATCGGTGGGGCCCGGCAGGCCGGAGGGATCGGCGGGGGCGCCCGGGTGGTGGCCGAGCCAGAGTGAAACCCAGCCATAGAGCAGGCCAAGTCCCATGAAGATGGCCAGCATGGCGGCGTAGGCACGCGCACGGTGGGGGCCCAGCCAGGTGGCGTCGCGCAGGAAGTTCACGAAGGAAGGCCAGGGCTCTGCCCTGGACCCGCTGGGGCCGGGGGCCCCAGACCCCGATTCCTTAAGAAATGGGGTCTGGGGCCTACGGCCCCAGCGGGGTCCAGGGGCAGAGCCCCTGGCCTTCTTCCCCTTCCTTCCGTCACCCAAAGCAAAGCCCCCAAGACCGGCGGCGCCACCGGCACCCCCAGCAGCAGCGCACTGGCCCGCACAAACAGCGGCAGCACAAAAAGTGCGCTCAGCGTGATTTTCTCCCAGCGCCGCCAACCGCCGCGCTGCGCCTCCGCGGCGATCCACGCCGCGGGCAGCAGCAGGATGGGCAGGTCGTAATCCATGCCGTAGGGCGTCGCGAACAGGGCGGCGGCGGCCAGCATGGACATTTCCGCGAGGCCTCCGGGGCGGCGCCACGTGGTGATGGCGAGCGCCCCGGCGGCGATCAGGGCCAGTACGGCCTGTACGGCGTAGCCGAGGGCTACGCCGCCGCCGAGCACGCGGGTTGCGCCGTAGCCGCTCAGCAGAATCCGCCAATCCGCCGGCCATTGCTCGAGCACTTCGCGGGCGAGCGGTGCTTGGGCGAGGAATGCGGCCCAGGCGGCGGTGCCGAACACCAGCCAGCTCACGGCGCAGATGGCGGCGGCCGAGGCGGCGCAGGCGGCGGCCGCGTGCCATCGCCGCGCCGCGAATAGCGCGATGGGCAGCAGCACGGCCAGGTGCGGCTTGGCCACCAGCACACCCAGCACCGCGCCGGCCAGCGCCGGGCGCGCATCCAGCAGCACGGCCGCCCAGGCGAAGCACGCGGCTGTTAAAAACCCGGTTTGACCGCTGCCAAAATTCATCAGCACCGCCGGCGCCGTCAGCAGCGGTAATACCGCCCAGCGCTGCGGCAGCACACGACGCAACGCCCACACCAGCGGCACCAGCCCTACCGCCTCGAACGCGAGCCAGGCCAGCGCGAACGGCAGGGCGGAGACCGCCGCGCACAACAGCAGCATCGGCGGCGGGTACAGGAACGGCAGGCTGCCGCCCTGCATGATGGCGCGCGCCTGCTCTTCCTTCACCAGCACGCTGAGCCGGTAGGCATCGGCTGGCCTGTGGGCGGAAGCCAGCCGGCCGGCGGTATAGAATGGCAGGAAATCCGTGGCTTCGGGCAGGTGATGCGGGTCTTGCGCGGCTTGCCGCAGCCTCGCCTGAACAACCACGCCCGCCGACGCCAGCAGCAGTACGGCGAGGATCACCGCATAGGCGCGCCCCCGCGATGCGGTGAGCCAGTGCGCGTCGCGCAGCACCGAAAACATCAGCGCGCTCCCGCCATCGCATGCGCCGGATGCGGCGCGGTCTGCTGTTCGGCGCGCCGGCTGATCGCCAGCAGCAGTGCCAGCAGAAAGGGCGGCGCCAGGGGCACACCCAGGAAGCGGCCGAACGCCACCGCCAGGAACGGCATGAAATACAGCACCAGAAGCAGTGCCGCCTCGCCGCGCAGGAACCGCGTGCGGCACGCCTGCGCGGTCAGCCAGGCGAGCGCCGGCGCCGCCACCATGAGGTCATAATCGTAGAGAAACGGCGTCACCAGCAGCGCGGTGACGCTGAGCGCCGCCATCTCCGCCCCGGCGCCGCGCCGCTGCCAGCAGATCCGAACGAGTAATGCGACAGCGACGGCCGCCAGCAGCGCCTGGCCGGCATAGCCCAGCGCCAGGTCGCCGCCGGCAATCCGGATATCGGCGTAAAAACTCTGCATCATGCGCCATTTGAACGAGAGGCTTTCCAGATCCCCCCGCGCCGCCGGCGCGTTGGCGAAAAACCCCGTCCAGGCCGCCGACCCCAGCGCCAGCCAGGAAACCGCACACAACGCCGCGGCTGTCGCGGCACTAGCGAACGCCGCCCGCCACCTGCGCGCCGCGAACAGCGCCAGCGGCACCGCCAGCGCGATCTGCGGCTTGCACACCAAAAACCCCAGGCAAGCACCGGCCAGCCCCGGCCGCCGCTCCAGCAACAGCAGCGCCCCGCCAAAGCAGGCCGCCGAAAAGCCGCCGTTCTGGCCGGACAAAAAATTCATCAGAAAACCGGGATACGCGAGCACCGGCAGCACCGCCCAGCCAGGCCGCAAAATGCGCGTCAGCACACCCCACAGCACAGTCGCCTGCGCCGCCAGAAACCCCAACAGCGCCGGCACATACGGCAAAAACCCCAGCGGCAGGCACAGCAACAGGTATGGCGGCGGATAATAGAAGGCCAGGTAACCCTTCTCATCCATCCGCGTATGCGCCCGCTCGAACGCCTCGATGACAACGTTGCTGTAGGCGTCCCGCGCATGCCCCTCGAGCGCCAGCTGCGCCGCTGACCAGTAAGGATCAAAATCCAGCGCTAGCGGTTTGGCACCGCTGGCAACGGTGGCGATAAACAACGCAACCACGCCAAACGTTAGCATGGCGTAAATCACGGCTAACAACTGAAAACGAGAGGAAGTCATAAGGAAGGCCAGGGCTCTGCCCTGGACCCGCTGGGGCCGTAGGCCCCAGACCCCATTTCTTTAGTAAGGACAAACAATAGGCCGGCAATCGCGACGGGGGCCAATTGCAAACTCGTGCGGCCGGCGATGCCGCGCGCCAGCAACGGCGTCAAGTAAGCGCCTAACAACAACAGCTTATCGAAACGCCCCCAACCTGTAACGCTGCCGCGCGCCAACGCAAAAGCCAGCGGCGGCGCCAGGCACACCAAATCGTAGTCGGCCAAATACGGCGTCGCCAACAACGCCGCCGCGGCCAGCGCCGCACCCTCTGGCCGTCCCCCGGGCCGCCGCCGCACAAACCTCACCAGCGCCACCACCGCCGCCAGTGCCACCACGCCCTGCACCACCGATGCCAGCACCAACCCGCCGCCCAGCAACCTCACCGCAATAAAACTGGACTGGATCTTGGTCTGATCCGCCATGCCGCCGGTAATCGTGGTGCTGGCGCGTCCCGCGCTCGCCAAAAATCCCGCCCACGGCGCCAGCCCAAACACCGCGACACTGAGCGCCGACAGCATCACAAAGGTCGCAGCAGCACCCGCCAAACTGCGCCAACGCCCGGCAGCCACCAACGCCACCGGCGCCAACACCGCCAGTTGCGGCTTGCACGCCAGCAAACCTAGGCACCCACCAGCAATCCACGGGCGCGTATCCGCCAACACCGCGAACCAGCCGAAACACGCGGCGGTGAAAAATCCGTTCTGCCCGGTGCCGGCGGTGACCAGAATGCCCGGGAACGCCAGCGCCGGCAGCAGCGAAACCCCAGCCGGCAACAGCCGCCGCAGCGCCAGCAACAGCGGCACCAACCCGGCCGCCAGGAACAGGATCAGCGCCGGCCAATACGGCAATAGCGCGAGCGGCAGGCACAGCAGCAGGTACGGTGGCGGATAATAGAACGGAAAGAACCCACCCGCCGGCAACGTCCGGTCGGCATGTTCCGCGGCCGAGAGCCTATCCGGCTGATACACCGCCGCCGCCTCGCCCTGCCGCGCCAGCCGCCCGGCCGAAAAGTAGCAGGTGAAATCCGCCGCCAGATCCTTGCCCGCGCCGCTGCCCCCAAGCGCCGCCTGAGCCACCGACAGCACCGCCCAAAGCGCCATCATGACCGCGAGGATGCGGCACCACCCGGTCAGGCGCCGCGCGTTGAGAAACGCGTTCATACCGCCGCCACCCGGCGGCACACGCAGAAAAACAGCAGCAGCAGCACCGGTGGCCCGAGCGGCACGTCAGTGGCGCTCGCCACCCCGCGCACCGCCAGCGGCAGCAGATACGCCGCCACCCACGACAATCTTTCCCACGGCAAGAAACCGGTCGCCGCGCGCCCCGCGATCCAAGCCAAGGCAGGCGCCAGCACCACCAA
>Ga0181531_10000476_pt1 | contig 26998 bp, 26 predicted proteins | sample PEATcosm2014_Bin_38_FD_119743 | JGI IMG/M metagenome (GOLD analysis project Ga0181531, IMG submission 119743) | Peatland microbial communities from MTU Mesocosm Facility, Houghton, MI, USA - PEATcosm2014_Bin11_10_metaG | ecosystem: Environmental > Terrestrial > Soil > Wetlands > Peat | place...
AGCCATACCCGCAGGTAGGGGGGTGGTGGGATCAGCAGTCAGAGTGTTAGCGATGGCGTCAGCCGTGAGGACTTGGAACACGCCCAAGAGAACACCAGCAGCAGTGAACACTTGGATAAGCTGGTTATCGAAGAACTGGTTGGCATTGTTGACAGTTACGACTTGCCCAGCCACAGAAACCACTGTGTCCAGGGTACCAGAACTGTCACCGTAGGCCAGAATAGCCTCGATACCAGCATTAAACTGTTCCATCATCCGGGTCATCTGGCGGGTGACATAGTTCTCAACCGCCTTTTCCTTATCATCAGTGGCAATCTCAGCCAGTGCGGTATACTCTACCGCAAAGTTGAAATAGAACTGGTTGATAAGCATGACCTCTGTCTTGAGAGCAGAGCCACGTCCCAGGTTCCCGCCGTCCGGGTTAAACTGGTTGATAGCTCCACCTGCGGTGATCTCAACGGGTGCGCGGTAAGCGCGGGATGAGACCGTTTGTAGGCCCTTGGCCTTCTTCTTAATCATCCCCAGCAGGGTCTTATCCAACTGGTAGAGAAGGGGCACCTCAGGCCGGACTGCCTCAATCTGCAAGGCAATCGCATTGTTATTTACTCCAGGAGCCACGTTTTATCCTTTCCGGCCTAGCCGGAAGTGTAATGATTACACTACCGCAGCTTAGACCAATCCACTTTTCGACCATCCTTGAGTATGGCCTTCTTAGCGAAGATCATCTCATTGGTCGTTCTGCTACGGTCAATGTCTTCAGGACTTGGCCGTGCAGTAACAGCAACATACCCAGCATCAGGTTGTCTTCCACCTCCAGCGGGTTGCTGCTGTTGGCGTTGCTGATTCCCGTTACCAGGAGTGCCGGAAGTCATGCCATAGCGGCGTGCAATCCGCTTGACAGCTTCAGGCAATTCGCGGGCAAACCGCGCTTTAGTGAGTTGCAGAGCAGAATGAGAGTCCCGGAGCTTGAGGTGCCCGTCCCGGTCCTCCATGAATGCTTTGTCAGCTTCCATCTTGGAGTTAACCAGCTTGACTGCATCCTTCAGCAAGTCAAGCCTATCCTCAGGGTCTAACTTACGGCCCTTAAAGTATTGGTCAAACACCTTACCCGCGTCATCTAAGACAGTGTTGAGTGCCTCAGTGCGGTAGGACTTCAGGAAGTTCTGCTGCTCTGTCTGTGCCTCAGTGTCTCGCGCCTTAGCCCGTTCAGCCAAGAGAGACTTAACCCGTGGGTCCTCAGCCTTGCTTGCTATGTCATGGATGCTGTTGTACCAAGAAACGAAATTCGAGGGGTTGCCCTGAGCATCCCGGCCTTTAACCAGAATGTTGAGAGCACTCTCGAAATCTTTCTTCTCTACAGCATCAATGAGGTTGCGTAGGGCAGGCCCAAACCCAACAGCGTCAAGCTCCTGCTTCTGCATCCGTCCTATTGTGGTCCGGTACCCCTCAAAGTCATTCTGTTTGAAGGCGTCCAACATAGGTTGAACATGGAGGGCAGCGGCTATCTTGTCCTCTTCCCATAGGTCCTTAACGAACGCTGGGTCTCCCTTGAGGAACTGGTTAGCAGCTTCAGAGTAGAACCTATCGTTCTCCCGGAGCTTGGCAACCCCTTCCTTCCCGCCTAGAGACTGTACTAGATCATGTTCTTCACGGGCTGCTTGAGCAGTAGGGTGTATTGAGCGGCGACCTTGAAGCTCGAACAGATCAGTCTTAGCCTTTTTGTAGGCTTCAGGATTGGTCTGCTGTAGTTCCTTCATCCATTTCGGGATGAGTCGGCCATCCTCCCGTACTTCCCCTTCTGGCTTAGTCCTACCACCTTCAGGCTGCCCACTTTCAGCAGTCTCCGTAGTAGGGGGTGCTTCATCTTCCTGAACTTCAGTAGATGGGGACTCTACTGATTCCAGCTCAACGTTGGGGTCAAGTACCTCTGTCGCCCCCCCACTTGGGGCTGCCCCAGCTAATGAGGTTGTTCCTGTGACTGACATTTACTGCCTCCTGTGAGTCTCGGCTTCCCTGTTTTACAGGCCGGGTTCCGTTCCCGGATGACTCAAAGATCGTGTAATCATTACATCTGGCCGGGTGCGCCAGTAGCCGGGGGAGCACTGCCTTTAGGTGGCTGTGCTCCCGCAGCGGGTGCCCCATGATGTGGGGCAGTCGCACCGCCCGGATGAGCCGGGGGTGGAGGTGGTGCTTGGGCTGCTGCTTGCTGAGCCATAGCCTTCATTATCTCAGCTTTGTGCAGCAACCCATGCAATCTCACATTCATAAACCCTTGGGGATTGTCCTTCTTAGCTGTCTGACCCTTCTTACTGTTGACCCAGATAGTCACCGTCAAGAACTCAGCCGTGTGGTTATCATAGTCCGGGTCAATCGGCATGGTGCTCTGGGGTGGAATCTGGATAGTCTCGATAGTCTGGGGCTGCAATGGGTTAGGAACCTGAGCCACTTGTGGAGGCTTGGGAGGTTCCTGCAACATATAGGCAATCTCAACCATCTGCTTATCCCAGCTAGCCGCATCCGGGATAGTCAACTCATCCAACCCAATCAGTCTCTTAGCGAGATTCTGATTCTCGGGGTTGGCGAGAATGGCCTTCATGGTCGGGTCGGTATTCCCTTCCTGAAGCAACTGCATATAGGTTGCCCGTTTGGATGTCCAGCTCTCAGGATAGTTCTCATCCTGACTGGGGAAGCAGCGCATGTTACCGTCAAGGTCCCCAACACGGACAGCAACAGTCTCAATGTTCCCATTCTGATCCGGGATACCCTTCACATAATCTTCCTTACGATTACGAGCGCCACAGCGGACAGCTTGCTCCATCATCCCCGCGTAGAACCGCTTCATAACCCGGAAGGGCAGCCCGATGCGGCCCATAGCAGCAGCCTGCTGAATAGATAGAGCCTTACCACTCTTATCTCCACCGGAGTCAGAGCCAAACAAGATAGCGGAGATACCCGTCAGGAACTCGGGGATGTCTGTCATCAGTTCCTTAAGGTACTGGAGCATGTCAGCACTAACTGAGGCAGCAGGCTCAAAGAATACGTGATTCGACATGCTATCCCCAGCCTGTAGCTCCCCCTGATTGATGCCATACCGGGCACCCGGCATAGACCGTTGACGCTTCATCCCGTCAAGGTCAAACACCTTATCATCCCAGTGGGATGCAGGTTGAGTCTTCTCATACACGTCCTGGGTCACATTGATAATGTCGTTAGCCCGTTCTTGTAGAGATATGAGACAGGTGCCCTTACCATTACGGAAGGACCCATCCCCTTCCATGATGTTCTCGACGGTCCACTCATCATCCATAGTGGCATTGCGGGACCCTGTGTAGACCCCGTTATCCACCTCAACATACAACCCTTTGACAAATAGGGTCATAAGCTGATCCCGGTACTGTTCCTCTATCTCATCCTCAAGGAACACAGTGGGCCGCATCCATGTTCTCTGGGTAGTTACGAGATGAGCATAAGCATCCCCACCAGCAGACCGGAAGGATATGCCCTGTTTAACTGATATGCGGGCTGTACGCTCGTACACGTCCTGCCCGTTACCGTGACTCCCACCCTTAATCTTTTTGTAGTAGTTAGGGTCCTTGAATGCCCGCTTCTTAACCTTATCCCGGACTGTGGAAACGTGATACTCATTTGAGAACTGGAGATAAGGGTATTCACACAGTTCCTCATAGATGACTGGGACCTTAACCTCCATTGCCCCGTAGATGGACTGCATTTCACGGGGTACCCCAGTACGCTTGTCCACTTCCCAGCGGGTCCACCCGTGAATCCGGCCATCCGTCCAAGCATAGTAGGATGCCTTAGTCATCAGCTTGATGGGATCATTCTCATGCTGAATGAGCTTCCGCATAGGCTCTGCACTCTTAGCAGTCTCTATGTCGGCGGCATCCTCAGGGTCCTCAGGCTCAAACCGTAGGCTGGGAATAGTCTGGGTGACGATAGCCATGAATGACTCACCAAACCCCTGATACATGTTGGTGGTATACATGACCGCACTGTCATACTTGTTGGCATCACTGGAAGTCTTAGCCCCAGCGGGTCCCAGAACATCCCAGCACTCACCTTCCCAGTTCCAGTTAAGGTGCTGCATCTCCCGCCAGAATGAGCGGGCCTGCCAAGCCTTCATCACCTCAAGACGGCGGGGATACCTAAACTCATCACAGTACTTAGCCGCCAGCTTGACGATACAGTCCTTTAGCTCATCCGGGATGTTCTCATTCCACGGACCATAATCCTCAGGGGCAGTCTCTTCCTGCTCTTGGCCGGGGATAAGCTGCTCTGAATCGTCCGGCAGCTCAGACGGCAATACAGTGGTAGTAGACATTACAGTTCGTGCCTCTGGTACATTCTCTGTACAGCAGGACCCTTAACGCGAGCATGACGCATAACATGACTGCGCTTGGGTGTAATCATTACACCTGACCGGGATGTGGGGCATCCGGTACTAGTACTACTAGTAGCCTGTTGGTCAGGTGTAATCATTACACTTTGAGACAGCAGATCTTTCTTAATGTCCACAAGAATCGAAAGTGCTTTAGGTGGTAGCAAGGTTCACCAAGGAATATTCCGGGATTCCATGTATCGAGAATACCAGTTGGTCCAAGGGGGCAGTCTTATCTTGGACAATGGTGATCCCATCACTGACTCCCAGAGGGGGCTTGATACAGTTCACCTTCATAATCTGCCTGCCCATAGGACCCAGTACGGGGCCTACTTGGATAGACTCCGGGATGTCTGCTAGACCGTACAGCTCTTTGTAGCGGTCAGGGTGGATACTCAATGTCAGGAAACGAGCGGGAGCCAACTTAGTTACAGCCCTAAACGTGGCGATGAACAGTTTAGGGTTAAGCCGTGCTCCCGCTGCGTCTACTGTTTGCATTACTTCCCCTCTAGAGCCTTGACTCGTTCGTGCAGGTCATTGAACAAGTCCAACATCAACTTGTGCAGGTCAGTCACAGATTGAGGGCCAGCTTGAGGATGAGTCCCAACACCGTGAATCTTGGCATCAAACTGAGTCTGAGCAGCAAGACGAGCCTCTTCAGCCTCATGCTTCTCTTTAGCCACTTCCTGCGGGGACTTGACTACTGTAACCTCTGGTTCAGACATTTTCATCTCCTCTCAAGTGTAATGATTACATCTTACTTGGCTACACTTACCCAACTTTTCCGCTTGTATCGAATACACCAACCGGGACCCGCAACAGGCGCTTGAACACCCTTACAATGGGTAGGAGGGAGGAAGTTCTCGCAATTCGAGCATCGTTGGCCAACATGCGTTGACGCATCTTGGTAGTTAACGGCTTTGTGCGAGAGCTTGTCCTTTTCACTTTTCACCCCGTGCCGCCTTTACCCAAGTCTTTTTACTGCCCTTGGTCCCCTTGAGAGACCCCTTAGGGGTAGCAGCATCCCACTCTGCTACCCCCTTAGAGCCAAGGGCCTTCTTACCCGCTGGACTGTGCCCCCAGCGAGCTTGAGCTGTAGACTTCCAGGGCATTAGAAGTTAGCTTGGGCTGCTGTCCATCCCCACACCTTAATGTGGAGAGCACCAGCGCCGGGGGTGGTGGATGGAGTTACCAGAACAGAAGCATAACCCGTGCCAAGGGCTACCTTAGCCGGGGCATTCACGAACTGTGAGCAGTTAGTGCCTGCGGTTAATGAGGTGCAGGCGTTCACGAAGGCTGTGGCAGACCCGGTGATGCCAACACTATAAGAGGTTGCTGTGGTAACGGTAGTGTTGACATACACAGAGCTGCCAAAGTTGGTGAAGTATTGAGGAGTCTTGCAGGCAGTGATAGTGGTGGTAGCTCCACCAGATATGACCACACCAGGGCCGCAATCCACTTCCCAGTACACGCTACCCCCGCCATTGAGAGTAGCATCTTGGAGAGCTTCCCCTATCCCTACCGTGCCGGAAGCGATTAGTTCACCTCTACCGTGGGAGTTAGAGGTATTGCCGGATACGGTACAGGTATCATACCCAGCATTGAGGTAGCAACCGGATACGGCCGTGAGAGTCACGGACTCTTGGTTAGCTCCAGCCCCTACCAGGACAATCTCACCAACAAACGGGTAGATGACCCGGCCATCGGGAAGGGTTGCGCTAGGCTGCCTCAGGATGAGGGTAGCCGGGGATGCAGCGGGTACAGAGGTTGGATTGTCCACTTGGAGAGACCAGTAGCTATAGTTCCTAGCTACATAAACACCTCCAACGTGTGACAGGATGCTCTGACCTTGAGTGTTAGGATTGCCCTGAGCCGAAAGGGGAGCAGAAGCAATCCCGCACGCAGCCAGTGCAAGAAGCAGGACACTAAGCAACTTTCTCATGCATTTTCTCCTTTTTTTTGTTCCACAAATCTTGGATGTGGGATCGCCACTGCAACTTTGTGTTAATTCTCGCTGTGCGAACTGTGGCCTGTCTCACACAGAAAGCTCCATGTATGTCCCACTTCCATATTTCCCAAGTAGTAGCATACAGGAAATCTCTGGCGCTCATTCTGGGTAAGACGTGGGATGGGAACCCCTTCCAGAACTTACGCGGGTCCTGCCAATAGGGATTATTCGGGCTGAACTGCGGTTTAGGTAAGAATTGTTGGCCAAGACCCATGTAATCATTACACCTAACTGGGGGGTAAAATCGGGTACTAGTACCCTACCCCCCAAACTGAAAAAAGTGTTGACAAACAGAAAAAATGAGCCTACAATCTCTTTGTCACACCCACAGAGAACCCAGCGGCTAGGCCCCAGCTCCCATGTTTCCGCCGATCCCGCCCAACGATTCCCCAAACCCGTCATCCATGTCCATGTCGTTGTGGGCCGACATGTCCCCCTGACCATCAGAAGGCATAGCCTCATGCATAGCAGAATGCATCTCATCAGCACTGCCATGTTGCCGGGTCTCTACGTCCCCGCCGTCATGGTGGGTGTGGCTGGTATACTTCCCGCCCCCAGAGTGATGAGCATGGAAGGCATGTACCCCAGTCATGGGATGGGCTTGGGTGGTGCCGGGGTGGGTCTTGGTGACATGTTCCTCAGTGTCACCCCCACCGTGAGGCTCCTGAGCCTTACCGTGGACTAGTTCCTTGGTCTTATCCATTGACTTCTCTACCGGAGCAGGCTTGGGACCCTTCTCCCCAGTAGATTTGGGACCAAACTTACCATTATGGAATGGCATGGCTATATAGTACCCCCTTCTTTCTTTACTTTGGCTTCAAGTTGTTTAGCAGAGTCCCCGACTACCGGAATAGTAGCCTCAGACATCATTTGTGCTCTGGTTCTCCACCCAGAGCGGCCAGAGAATACAGGTTCAGCCATTTTCCGCTTATTTTCGGCCTCAGGAGTGTAATCATTACACTTTTTGGCTTCCTGAATTGCCTTCATGGTCAGTATTTCCTGATCTTTCTTGGCAATCAGGCGTTTGAGGTGCTCAATCAGCTCTGCACGCACCTCTAGGTTGGCTATCAGAGCTTCCTTGAACACTTCATGACGGTATCGGAACATTAGGGGCCATTTCATGACGCATATCTCCTGAATCGGCCTATACTGCGGTTATTCACCACCCCGGCATCCCGCAATCTCTTGGTACGGTCACTGTTCAGCTTCATAAGCTGGATAGCCCGGTTGGTTGGGTCTTTTAGGTGGGCTACTTTCTTCATAAACACTACATTGTCAGGCTCAGACTTGGGAGCATACTCAGAATAGACCCCATAACGCAGAGCATCCAACACGTCATCATACATAGTGTTGGTCTTGAGGATGTCCTCTTCCTTGCCAGGGTGTTTATCGTCTACTACAGCAGTGGGGACAGCCCGGATAGCGTGCTTACAGTTCTTGGTAATGATCCATTCACCCTCATCCAAGGCTCGATGCATGAAACGCCAGCCATCAACACGGTCAATGACGGCTTTCTTCATAGAAGGTAGACCATTCCGGCGGAATACCTCCGACATGGCAGCCTCTTTGGTGCTGTTGTTGGATTCTTTCTTCCACAAGTCATGCCCCGCATAGATGTTCTGGAGGTTAAGGCCATCATTGACAGCCGAAATCTCCTCCGCTAGAGCACGCTCAGACATATGGTCAGTCACAAACTCCCGGAAGGTGATGATAAGGCGCTTAAACTTGCCATCTTCCGTCTGGTACCCCGCTTGGGTATGCCAGTGGAAGGCTGAGGAGTGAACAAATCCCCAGTCGAAGCCTCCCCAGATAGGCCAGTGCTCTTGCCGGATGATGTCCTCAAGGTTCCAGGCGTGAACGTTCTCATCAAAATTCGAGAAATACTGGCCAGAGAACTTCTTAAAGTCTCCAAGCAATTGACCTGCTCGCATGTGAGCTGAGAGGCTGTTCTGTTCTTGGCCGTACTGGGATCGAGTGATGTAGTAGTTAAATCTCTTTTCGTCCGACCATGAGTAATACACACAACTGGAGCACTTCCCGCACTCTTTACCGAGGCAGTCCCCGATGTACCCGTCTGCGGCGAGAGCAGCGCGGGACCATTCGATGTTATCCCACCCGAATGCCGGGAGGAAAGCGTAGTCATTCTCTTTTTCCCTCTCATGGTATTCCTTAAGGTAGAAGATACGCTGCAAGAATGCGGCCCCTAACCCTCCGGGGTTAAATCCCAACAGGAACTTGCAGGAGTTCTCTGGGGTATTGGGCCAGCGGCAAATAGTCTTAAGCTGGGTCAACTCTGTTTCAGAGAACTGTTCTGCTTGGTCCGTCATCACATCATAATATTCAGGACCAAAGGCTTTACGCTTAACGTCCGTCTCGTTCTCCGCACCGTCGAAGAATACCCGGCCCCCACCTAGACTCTCAGGTAGCTCTATGACTTTAGATTGAACCTTGTAGTAGTCGTGAAGGCCGGGAAACTCTTCCCACATTTTGTTGACGTGGTTCTTCTCGACATCATCCCATACCCGGCGAAGGATTAGTCCATTCGTGTGCGGGTGCTGCAAACGCCTGCGAAGCATGATGCGGCGCATACCACCCGATTTGCCTCCACCACGGGACCCTCCATAACCCAACCATGAGGCTTTGGAGTTTTCTATGACCCAATTCAGCAGAGCTTGCTTGGGTTGGAACTTAATTTGGAATGAGGCTGGTGTAATCATTACATTTTAGAGGTGGAGATTATCGACTTAATCCCTGATGTCCCAGCCGGGACTGTAGAAGCGCCGCACCCTGTTAGATTCTTGGTCTCAGAGGTTGTAGCCGTTATGGATTCGTTATAGGTGCCTTGATTACATCCACTGGCTGTAACAACTATGCTCATGGGATTGGAGCTTGGGGTAGTGTAGCTCCCACTTACAGCTTGGTATGTCGTGTCAGTCAGGACACAGGAAGCTATACCAGAACCATTGGTGGTAGTACTGCACTCCTGAATGCTATTGGTGTCGGTTATGACTACAGAAGCCCCGCTAATGGGCACACTGGAGGCATTCTCCACAGTGATTGTGTAAGTCCATTTGATTATGTAGCGGAAGGTGCTACCTGTGTTATTGCTGGCCCAAGTGGATAGGTTATTGCTGCTCTTGGTAGCCCCCCCTGAGAATGTAGGGTCAATAAAGGTGAAGGGTCCCCCAGCGGGACTGGCGCTACCCCCTCCATTGTTGTAGTCGAAGAAGTGCCATCCTGAGATAGCAGTCGCGGGTTCATTGAACGTGCAACTAGTGCATTCCCATGCCGCATTGCCATCATACCAGATGTATATGTCTGCGCTGTCTCCAGAGAAGTAGTCATTGCTGCTGTCAAAAGCCTCTTCCCCGTACCCGCAGTTGCCACTACCGCCGCATTCTCCCCCGCCATACTGATTCCCATCAAACCGCATCGCAGCACAGTTGACGTTGTTGGTCTGGGTCCACCCGGACACTCCACGGCAAATCCACTGGTTGCCACTACTAGTGTTGACGCCAGACGCATAGGTTGCGCTGCTATCAGAGAAGGCATATCCCCCGCAAGGGCCAGCCAAGACAGTTACGGAGTTGTTGTTAAACTGGTTGTTCGATAGGTCATACCCGCCGCCTGCGGTGTTAATCTGCATACCATAGGTAGACCCATACTCCACAGAGGCGCAAGCATACTCTGCGTCATTGTCCAGGATGCGGACGATCCCGGAATTGTTAGACACTACTACTCCAGTGACAGCCCTGTTGTTTACTGAGGACACTTGAATACCACGAGTGCTTACTGTGCTGCCCCCAGTACCCGTACCAATGAACAGATTGTTCTCAACAGTAGAGTTAGGTCCCCAAGTCTGGCAGATGAAACCATTAGCCACGGTAGCGTTAGCCCCCGATTGGCCGGGATTCATCAGGTTATTGGAGCAGTTCATAGGGGCCGTGTCACTAATAGCCCCTTGGACACCCCCGGAGCCTATGATGTTGTAGAACTGGTCTGTTCCCCCAGTGGAGGGGCGTCCGAATCCCTGATCCGAGTAGATACTGTAGAACTGGCTCTCAGCGCGACACCCTACAGTGCTGCAATTCCCTGGGTCCGAGTCAGTAAAGATGACATCATGGATTGTAGTAACCGGGGTAGCACTGGAGTCACTCTGGTTCTCCTCGAATACGATCTTCCCCTGTTTAGCCTTCTGACTCATGATCATGTTAAAAACAGTAGTGCCCTTGGTTGTGTTGCTGGCAGAAGTAGACCCTACATCCCCTGAACCATACCCGCTACCAACAGTCCCAGTACAACTCCCAGTTGAATCTGTAATAGTGCCGCCATGCACAGAGAGGCTTGTAGAGTTTCCAGTCATGGCTACACCATAGGCTATGCTGGAGGATGAGGAGGTGCAGTAGGTTATCGTGAATCCGTTCAGGTTAACATCTATGTTGGACCCAGCCTCCGTCAAGCAACTCCCTGTTGCACTGAGGTTGGTTGTAAGCTGGTAATTGGTGCTGCTGGACAGTCCACCGCAAGAGGATAGGCTGGTAACAGTGGCGCTAGTTCCCGTCAAACTCATGGTCTGGGTGCTGGTTGTTCCATTATCCGAGATGGTCAGAGTGGCAGTCTCGTTAGTCCCGGCAGTCTGGGAAGGGGTGAACACAATATTGAGCTGGCAATAACTCCCTGATGATATAACGAGGTTGTTGGAGCAGGGGCTTGAGAGTCCTGTAGTGTTTACAGCAAAGTCCCCCGAGTTTGAACCTGTTAGGGTCTCATACGTGCTGCCTAATGTGAGACTTCCACTACCCGTGCAGGCGGCTACCTGTGGGGTACTGGTTCCAGGTGCATCCACCAAAGCACAGTTGCTAACTGTTACTGTGAGAGACGGCGAGGATGTGCTGGTTCCTTGATTCCCGAATACCAGAGTGGGAGGCTGAACACAATTAGCACTATTCCCAGTCTGGCCAGCATTAGGGCACAGAACCGCAGTAGCAGTCCCTGCTCTAGTTACCTTGGCACAGAGCAAGAACAAGATCAGGATGAATATGCGCTTTGTCATTTGAATGTTGCTATAATCTGATACACAGTATTGGCAGCAGAGCCACAAGTAGCTGTAGCAGTCTGGACACCAGTGCTTGAAACTATTTTGACTTCAGACAGCATAGACTCGTTGCCAGCTCCACCGTCTGTAAATAGGGAGGGGCTGAACCCAGTCCCAGCCGTTAGTGAGTCATCATTCGGTTGGTCAAAAAATACCCCAAACACTATCTCATTGGCGGCTGTGGTTGAGGCAGTGGTTGAGATAGACTGGCTCGTAGCTGCCTGTGTCCCAGTGTTACCCTTATCAAAGGTTCCAGCCAACCCCGATACTTCCCATATATGAATGTAACAGCGGGCAGCAGTAGCACAGTTCCCTGTTACTGTTGTTGCTCCCGAATTAGATGAAGACACATAATCTACACGGACGAACCCAGTCAGTACTTCTGCGTTAACAATCGTGTTGGAGTTATTGTCTGTAGCCGCATTTATCGTCCCGGAGTTTAGAGACGTGACGTAAACCAAGAGATGACCTGACCCCACACTCGATGAGAAGGCCAAGGCGCAAGTGGCAGCAGAGCAGAATGACTGCCTCTCTTGGACTACCGTGATCCCGGCTACAGACACGCCGCCGCCTATCCCGGCTTTGCCTCCAATGCCAGCCTTACCGCCAACACCTTGCAAGGAAACACCCGGAAAGGCGAGAACAGCGGATAATAGGATTTTGAAAAGTGTAATCATTACATTACGGGGAACACGCTCAGGTACATTTTGCCAGCAGCGGGACCGCCAGTGCCACAGGCTGTTGCTGTAGTCGAATAATTGATGGAAGCTGCTCCGGTTGACCGGAATATCATGGTGCCTTGGGCAAAGTTTGTAGTAGCTGCCAGTGCGAGTGAGCTAGTATACGCGGCAGGCCCAAGCAGGGTGGTTGTGGTTCCAGTACCAGTCAGTGGCAGAACAATAGTTTTCGATACGGTAGTGTCATCAGTGTAGATGACACTGACAGTGTAGGCTCCAGTAGTGGTACAGGCTGTGGTGACATCTATGTAGGCGCTTATTTGGTACGTGCCAGCGGGGCAAGCTGTGGTAGAGCATAGCGATGTCGAGCCTACGGAAGTAGCGGAGCTAATAGTTACTGTAGTGGAGTGGTTGGTATCTCCGCTGAATCCCTGTGTATCTACAGCGGATGCCACATTGTTAGTAATAACCCCGTTGGCCGCAGTCCCAGGTTTAGTCACCAGATAAGAAGTGACTGCTGTGGGAGCCTGCTCGCAAATAGATGTTGCGGCATTGCAGGGTGATACGGCTGAGCTGGTAGACCCTTGGGGGTAGTCAACGAATCCGGCTGTAGTCCCCTTAGATACGAAAGCTCCTGTATTCAGGACGCTGGACACTATGGTCTGACCGGACAATACGCCTGCTGTCCAGGTACCCCCGTTCCCGAAGTCTACTAGGTCCCCACCAGTGCTGGCCCCATTGACGTTAAGCACAGTCTGCCCCGTAGAGGTTCCAGGAGCGGTTATGCCTAACGTTATGGATGTGTTGTTATTGGTCGAGTTGGTATTCTGGAATACCCAGGGGGCCGTCAGATTGGCTGTGGAGACCCCAGCTCTGGTAACGGAGAAGGTTGACCCACCCTCTGTGATAGTTCCTGCTGCTGAGGCTCCCGCAAGATTGTTCTCTACATACGTTGTGTTGGAAGATAGCGAGGATAGAGTAGTGGCGCAGGAGCCTGCTGAGGTGGTAACACTACCCGTCAAGGCGGGTAGGGCAGCACAGGGCAGAGAAGTGGCGTTAGACAGGTTAATGGAAGTGGGTGTGCCAAGTACCGAGCCACTCGGTATAGTCACTGTCCCGGTAAATGTTGGAGACGCCAAGGGAGCAGCCCCAAAAGTGTTATAGCTAAAAGTCACTGCGGATGATCCGTTAAAGGTTGACCCGCTGACTGCCCCAGAACCACTATTATTACCCGTTAAAGCGTTGGTAGTGGTGCCCCCACCAGCTGAGGAAGCAATCGTGGGGCCGTATTGGCCCCGAGTGATGGTGATATTGCTCCCGGCTACCAGGGGCTGGTCATGGCAGTCTGCATCCCATTGGGTAGTAGTGTGGGTATCCACGGTCAGGCTGCACTCCTGACCCTGAGCTATTACCAACGTGCTAGTTCCTGTAGTGTTGAAGGTCCAAGTGGTAGCAGTAACCGTCACAGCCGTAGCTGAACCGGAAGTATTGTTAACCATCTTGAAGGCGCAACTAGGGACTGCTAGGGTAGTAGCAGTCGGTAGGGATGTAGCCACAGCAACGCTACCCTGATAGTTCACAACTTGAGGATTACAGTCTGCGGAGGAGATGGTATCTGTAGAGGTGGTGCCTGTTATATCCCGGGTAACTACTCCGGGCAGAGCAAAGGTTGGGGCCGTAGCTGCCCCGCCAGATGGGGTAGACACCTCAAACTCAGGCACACCGTTAGGTCCTGTTGGGGCAGCCAATCCACTGAGGGTATTGGCTGTGCCAGAAGAGGAATAGTACGGGAGAGAATACTGTGATGCCGTGTTGACCGTACCACTACCTGATGGTGTGGCGCAGTTATTGCTCCCGGATGATAAGCCTTGAGAGAACTGACCCCCGGTACATAGGGAGGGGTAGCTAGCCAAGTTGGTAGCGGTCGCGGCATTCCCCGTAGTGTTCTGATTGAACGTGGGGAAGGAAGTCATGTTAGCCGCACTCAGAGCAGGGGCATTAGTCAAAGAGAGTGTGCCGCTGGTGTCATAGATAATCCCAGTAGATGCTGCTAGGGTGGGGAGAGTGGCATTCCGAAGGGCTACCACAGTTGTAGCACAGCTTGAGTTAGACACATCCCCAGTCAATGTGGGAAACACTCCGCATCCCAGAGTGGCAGACAAGCTAGCCGCTGATCCTGTAGTGTTCTGGTTAAATGTCGGGAAGTTGGTCAAGCTTGCTGCACTGAACACGGGAGCAGATGAGAAGGAAGGGGCGGCTGAGCTTCCTGTAAAGTTACCGTACACACTGTTTGCGGCTGCTGTGGATTGAGCGAAGGTGAATGCGGGAGTGCTAGTCGGGGTAGCTACGTTGACTGTAAATAGCGGGGTAGCATTACCCGAGCTAACAGAAGTCACAGAGCCAGTCCCAGTACCGCCAACAGATGTCCATGTGGACCCGTTGTACTGGCAAACTACAGCAGTAGTCCCGCCCCCCGTAGTGCAATCCGTAGAGCTAGCACCATTGGTCACAGCCGCTATGGTACCCTTGGTAAGTCCAGGGATGGATGCCAAACCCGCTACCGTAGTGATAGTGACCCCGGAACCACCAGACGGGAAGTTGCCCTCTTGCGCGTGGAGGCTACCAGCCAGGAACAGGCAAATCATTAAAAATAGGATGTGTCGAAGTGTAATCATTACACTTTTTCCTCAATCCGTTTCGACTCTACATCAATAACTTTCTTGATCCCGAGCAATCCCTGAGCCTCAGCCTGTTCTTGGAACAGTTTGGGGTTCGACCCAATCATAATGACCTCCACAACCTTCTGTTTCTTGTCTGACTCTTCTGGGATGGTACCCAGAGGCATACCCCGCTTGTATTCTACAGCCCGCTTGAAAGCATTCCACGATACGGGGTTAAGCTCAACCTCTTCCATGATGACTATACCCTTCTCATCTCGGACTAGGCAGCCAAACTCATCCATCTTAGGGGTGCGGCCAGTCATGAATCCCAGCCACATAGCCTCTTCTACCCCGCCCCCCAAGAGCTTAGCAAAGAACTCTTGGGTATTGAGTTTGCTGATAGCTTCATGGGCCTTACGGATGTCCACTACAGGCCGGAACTTACGAAGCTTGCGGGGACGGTCACTCGTTCTGACCCGGTTATCCGGCCCCATAGGGGCAGCCTCTACTGTGGGTAGGCCCTGCCTAGCCCGCAGAAAGGTAGCCTCAGCCTCTTGGTAATTCCTAGACATAGGTAATCTTGGCTGTAAAGTTCACGCCATTCGGGTTGGCTATCACCTTCAACGATACGAAGGCTGTACCCTCAGGCTGCAATTCGGTGGTACCAATGTAGGTGGTATTGGGGAGAGCTGCCCAAGTGGTGATCTTGTAGGCCGCAGAGGTGGTTTGGGTTATGTATGCCCCATCAGCGTCTACAGAGGCATCCTGCACGTCAATTTCAGCGGCCCCAGGGTTAGCTGAGGCTATGACTTGGACCTGTATTCCAGGAGGGGCACCACCTCCAGGGCGGGGAGCTAGGGCTATAGCAATGCTACGTTCTCCTACAACCACAGCCTCAGCTATCACATTGCTGTCATTGGGAGTGGGAATCTGACCGGGGTTATTGGGACCTACGCCAAACACGTACTTGGAATCACCCGGATACAAAACTGTGGGCAATACCGGGTTGAGGGTCGTGTTGCCCGTGCCGGAAGTGTTATAAGCTGGCATTTTGATCTCCAGAAAGTGTAATCATTACACTTAGAACAGCTTGCAAGATGCCCCTTGATAGATAGTCACAAGGTCCCCGACTGTGGGGGCCACAAGTTGCAGGGAAACCACTGTCCCGCTGGCTGATGCCCCTTGGATACGGGCATTAATGTGGAACGGCATCTTTGTGCCAGTAGCCCCCAAGGTCCATGCGGTACCAATATTAAAGGTAGTGGTGGTAGAGGTTGTATCCGTTGTGGCCCCCCCGGCCTTCGCTGTAGCCGCCGTATACATATCGTAGTAGACGGTAACATTGGTTGCGCCATTTGTGGCTGTGAGGAGGTTCCAGTTATTGGCAGTCGCCCCAGTAGCCTGCCCCACTACCCCATCACACTCCAGAGTATAGGACTGGCCAGCTAAGGGGAGTGTGAAGGTCAGGGGTACCCCGCCCCCTGATCCTATAATGGTTGCTGAGGTGCAGGAGGATACCGTCCCCCCTGTGCCGCATGTCCAATCGGCTGTGAGGGCTACAGTATTGGCCCCAGGGACCTGTACTGTACCTGTTATGCTGGGGAGAGTCCACGTAACGTTGGAGCTTAATGGGGTGGGGATTAGAGTCCCGGCAAACTGATTGCCTAGAATAACCTGAGAAGCAGATAGACCATTGAGACCAAGGGCGGCTTGACCCGCGAGGTTTACTGTGGCGGGGTTATTGTTGCAGCTAGCGCCACTGCTCTGACCAAACTGATTGGACCCTAAAACGAATCCAGATGTAGGGGTAAGTGAGCAGGGGGTTATGTTTGCCAGCAACCCGTCAAGGTATGGACGCCAACCTATAGCTCCTGTGGGCAACGTTGATGGGGTTACTGTAACAGTCTGATTTCCGCTGGTAGTGGTGAATGGGATGGACGGGCCGATAGTCGTTTCATGACCATTCACGTCTACAGCACTCATGGCCATTGTGTGGGAGCCTACACTAATGGAACCCCCGGCACTAACTGTTGCTGACGTGGGGGCTGAGGGTACAGCCATTGGGTATATAAACTCACCACTACCGGAAGCCTGCACTGTAGAGTTTTGATAGGTGTGGTAGTTGCTCTGGTAGTTGTGATAGGTAACAGATGCCGTAGTGGGCAGCCCTGTAGAGCAGCCCTCATACCCAGAAGTGAAGTCTACTCCCCCTACAGCCCCACCAGAAAAGAAGGCTTGACTACTCGCGGCACAGAAAGGTTCAACAATGCGGATGTTATCCAGCCCGGAGTTTTCAGTTACATCCACCATCGGGACGCCTAATCCACCTACAGGATCGGCATATGTCATGCGGGTTATGCTGATGTTGCTAGGGGCATACTGGTAGCAGGCAAACCGGATGGCGGGGTAGTAGCTGCTCTCATCCAAGTTCTCGTAGAAGGTTCCGTGCCCGGTACATCCAATCAACCCACCTTCACCCTCTGTGTCGAATAGCCATTCCCCTCCACCCATTGTGGTCCGGTTGAACTCGTAGATACCCGCTAGCTGTTGGCTACTGTTCCCCACCCCGAAGTTAACTACATCCCACATGGCGGGAGGTACGCCCCACGCAGAGGGGGAGGAGCCTATGCCCCCGCCCTTAAAGATGAATCCAAACCCGCCCGCGAGCTTGAACGCCTGAGACTTGGATCCACCATTCACAAACACGTTATCATAGGTGATGGTGGTTGCATTATTTCCAGTCGAGTCTTGGTCATGGTAGAAACAAGTCTGGTAATTCTGGTTGCAGACCGTCTGCATGTTCTGGAAAGTAATACCGTCTGTCCCAGGCTCGATGAGGAAAAGGGGTTGTGCAATACCCTCTACATAGGAGGTGTAGTAGGTGGAGAATGAGGGGGGAGTGCCTGTACCCCCTCCACCCTGCATAGTCCCGAGGAACATATTACTAATGTTGGGGATGATAGGGTAACTGAGATAAATCACTGCTCCCAGCTCAATAAGAGTCTGCTGCGGGCAGTTCGTTTCCATGTTCAACGGGGAGTTAAACAGGTAGGGGGTATTGTTATTCTCAGGGTCAGCCGGGGATAGATAGATGACACCACCGGGTTTATTGTTGCTGCTGAATGCCGTAGACTTACAAACCTCAATGATGTTGGGGACTATATCGTGGGAGACAGTAGCATTTGTCACAGACTGGGTAGGAGCCGCAGCCAGAGTTACATTGGTCCCGCTGATCCCCGTGATGGTAGTTGCGAATACTCCATCCGTAACAGATGCGGGGGGAGTCGCGGGTACATAGGACGGGACTGGGGGAGCCGCAAATCCCCAATCATACCACCCGGTATCCATCCCGGCCTGATACCCTGCCAGCGCATAAGAGCCAGCGCCGATAGAACGGTAGATGTAGTAGCCCATTGCAGCATAGGGCTGGATGGTCCACTGCACCAAGTTCTTGGCCATCACCTGAGCAGTCCCACCGGATGGGCAGTAGGTACCATTAGAGAGAGTGGCTATGTCGAGGGTAAAGGTCGTGGAACTGGGTACGGAGATTATCGTCCATGAACCCTCAACCTGAGCAGTCCCAGTAGAGCTGCGGGGAATGTTAATCGGGGTCCCCGCGATAAAGTTGTGGGCAGCCGTGGTAGTAAAGGTCACTACCCCGTTAGACTCTACACACCCGTTGGTTGCTATTGTCGCAGCAGTTAGCCCCAGAGCAGACGCCCCAGCCGTAGTAGTGAAGGCTACCGAAGCCGCACTCAGTTCCCCGTGATAGCCTATGGCGACAACCTTATAATTGTAGGTTGTAGTCCCATTGGCTATCCCTACCGGGGTCACTACGCCCCCGGACGGGGTACTCATCGTAGGCCCAACCCCGGCAGTCGGGATGGATACCCCATTACCCACCACAAAGTCAGACACCCCACCGGGGCAGGACATCGTAGTAGTCCCATTGGTGGTACAGGTGATGGTAGGGCCAGACCCCAGATACCCGCCATAGGCTTGAATATCAAATACCGGGGTGGGACCCAGAGTTGACATGTTGCGATTGACTGCTAGGGTGGTGCCATTATCCACTGCCCCGCAGGCACTAAACGAAGAGCCAGTGGTGCATTGAACCGTCCCAGCAGGACCCGCAGGAGGACTTCCACCCGGCGCGGTAAAGGTGAGGGTATTCCCAGAAGGTGTGATGGTTACTGAAGAACTCCCGGCCAGTACCACAGCCCCCGTTAGACTGTTCAGGGACGATACCCCAGACACAGACCCGCCACCGGGGACTACGATAACCTTCATCGTGGTTGCTACGGACGGGGAATAGAACTGCACATAATAAGTCCCATTCGGGGCAAACACGTTCCAGTTCCCCAGTTGGTCGCTGGTTATCGGGTTGCTAGAGGGGGTAGAATCCGCGGGGTCCTGGTAAATAGAAGACAATCCCGCGCACGATGTAGTTCCATTCCCTTCCTGTAGGACCGTACCATTAGAGGATGCCGTGGCGTTAGCGTGGGTGATAGAGAAGGTGATGGTCGTAGAGGTAACGGAGAGTATAGTCCACCCGGAGGCTATAGACCCGTTGGTGAGAGTCCCGGCATTCAGGTAAGTATCCCCGCCAGTAAACCCGGACACTAGGATACTCATACCCGCAACATACCCAGCGGTCACTGGGTTGCTCGACATGGTGAGGGTAGCTAGGTTACTGGATACTGTGGTGGCAGTGGTGGCTAATGGCTGGCAGACTGCAATCTTGACCCCACCCAGCGGGATACCCTGACGATTGACTACCGGGCTACTGTTAGACCCGAGATTACCCTGGGCATGGGCTAGTCCGGGTGTAATCATTACACAAAGGAGGATGACCAATTCCGCCATATAAGCTATTCCCCGCCTCATGGCAGAGCAGAACGTGCAGTACTTTGCCTTCCTGCCTCTACGGTTAGCTGCCCGTTGGTCTAACCTACAACCACATTTAGCACAGGTGATCGGTTTGATTATTGGCTTATCCATATTATGAAGGTGGAGCACAAGGTGAGCTGCCCTATCTTCCTGGGATATTGGGACCTGTTGAAGTGTAATCATTACACTATGTAAAATTTACACGGTCTGAAATTTGAGTGAAATTTTTGGGAGCACTCCCGGCGGGAGCGGGACTCCAACAATCCCAGCGGGGAGGTGGCCTACGTATACCCCTACCGTGCTCACCATATTAGCGCCGGCTGTACGTGTAATCATTACATTTGATAGGTCAAGCGATTGACTGGCCTACGCTTGCTGTTCGTGCGAGTCTTAGGTTGCCGGGTAATATGACAGCTACCCCGCGCGGGAACTAGTTGCATAGTCTTGATTGATACTCGGGTCTCTGGGTCATAGCACATTGTCGGACGCCATTCGCGGGCTTCCCCGCGAACGGCTAACGGCGCTACTTCGCGCAAACGTTTGAGGCCCGGTATCCATTCAGCTCTGCCACGAGCAACTAGCTGCTCTGCATGGTTGAGGGTAACATAATAGGTAGGAAGAGAAACGTTGCGGGGAGAAACGAGAATTAGCTTGCTGGCTGTAGGCATGTTGGAGGGTACGATTCACCTTGTCGCACACTCGAAATCGACTAGTCAAGTGTCTAATACGGTCTGTCTCAAAATGAGACAAATATAGATAGATGTATGGATTATAGGGCACAAGAATTATAAGTACTAGTGAAGAATGGTACTTGACACAAATACGGGACAATAGTAAGGTTTCACTGGGAGAGAATCCCACACAAACTAGAGAGGAGACCGAATATGTTACTAGATAGGTCCGTTAAGCTAGAAAGAGAATTGAAGTCTAGGATCAAAGACTGCTACCGGGAGTCTGTTCGCTTTGGCAGAACACACGAAGAACATCTACAGGCTATGCGTAGGTATGTTTGGGATACTCAACCCTACAAACTGTCTCCCCGATGGCTCAAGACATTCCTTCATGGCGTGGATCAAACATGCTTCGATATGCTCTATGAAGTACCCTTAGATTATCATTCTGGCGTGCCATCCAGCCCATTGATGCCTATCTCAATCGGTCCAGATGCTCGAATGTTTGGTGAGCGAGATGATACTTGGCTAGCAGAGTCTACGGAGTACAAACTGGCTCTGAAGTGTGTCTACGTTTGGCGTAGACAGTGGAATGAGGGTACATTCAAACCATTTTCCATGGCAACATGACTTTATACTCAGCTAACCGTGGCCGTCTGCATCAAGTGTGGGCAATCGTTTAGGTCCAGTCTACTGCCCATAATGTGGGCAGTGGGAAGTACCTAAACTTGAATGGAGGAGTAATTGAGTGTTTCACACTGACACACTGTGTAATCATTACACTTTACTAGTGGGCAGAATGGGACACACTCCCACAATATATGGAAAACCATAGGAGGATACATTGAATTACATCGTTGGCAGCAATCCCGATAAATTCTTCACTGAATACCGCAAGCAACTTGAACATGCCATTCTGACTTACCCTCAGAACTACGCATATCCCATATCTCAACTCGGTATCGTGTTTGAGAAAATGAGAATTGCTATTGATGCCGGGTCATTCAACAAAGACTCTCAGGCTATCAAAGCCACTTGCAAGACTTTGGGTATCAAACACACATACTCTGCAATCCATGCATATCTAAGGGATTGAGTGTTTCGCACGTGACACACTGTAATGATTACAGTGTGTCACATGGGACACACTCCCACAAAGTCTCATGGAGTATCGAGACGAACGTTACAGGCTGGATAGACAGCCAGAATGGATACAATCGAATGTCACACAATCTAATGACTAGGAATGGTAAGACTGCGATGTTCTGCGTCGGGAATAGAGATGCGGCATGGCACAAGTTAGGCCAGCGTACTCCCGATGCGGTAACGTGGGCAGAAGCAATTAAACTCGCTGATTTGGATTGGACAGTAGTCAAGAAACAATTGTACTTCAGGAATGCCCTAGGCTCTGTGACTGAGGCTCAAGGGCATATGGCTACGACCCGCAGTGATGATGGCGCATTCCTTGGCATTGTTGGCGACGGCTATCAATTGATACAGAATGCTGAGGCTTTCACGTTCTGCGATGATTTGCTGGCTCAGGCCGATGGCGCGAAGTATGAATCCGCTGGGGCGTTGGGCAATGGTGAACAGATATGGGTTATGGCTCGAATCCCCGAGGCGGATTTTATCATTGACGGGGGAGATGAGCACAAGGCTTACTTGCTTGTTGCCACGTCCCATGATGGGTCTATGTCCTACACTGCCAAGCTAGTCGATACTAGAGTGGTATGCCAGAATACACTAACCGTTGCTTTAGGTGAGCGTGGCTCTGCATTTCGGGTTAAGCATACGGCATCTGCCAAGCAACGCATGGACAATGCCTTGCAGCAATTGTCTGAGGTAAAGAGCACGGCCATTAGCCTCAAGAATAAGATGCTGCGATTGGCCGAGACCAAACTAACCCGCGAATCCACTAAGGCTATCCTCGATAGGTTGTTTCCTCCTCCAGCAGATCCAAAGGCTAACAATACCCGTCGAGAGAATACCGTAACTGAGGTACTTAATCTCTATGCCCACAACGATGCCAATGCCTATCCCAGTGTCAAGGGCACAGCATACAACCTGCTGAATGCGGTAACTGAGTTTACGGATCATGTTCGCACAGCACGCGGGAATGGTTCAGAGCCAGAAAAGATGCAGGTTGCTCGGAGTGAGTCTGCCCTATTTGGCTCTGGCTCTGCTCTGAAGACTCAAGCATTGGAAATTATCATTGAGGAGACGGCCAAGATACCGGGTAACGGTAGTTTGCTCGACCTAGTGGCCGCACAACCTGTACGACGATAGGTCGAAATGGGCTAGCAATAGCCCATCTCAGCGTTATGCGCTGACTGAGGAGACCTATGATAACCAAAAAAGACAAGGTAGAACTGTTCGATGCATTACGGCATGACCATGATCTGTATCAACGATACTTTTGGGATTCACGTGGCATAGGCTTAAAACCGGATGCCAAAACCCGCGTGCGGATCAAGAGCGGGGATATCCTTGTATTCACTGTCTACCGTGTATCGGCTGGGCATGGAGGGTATATCGTACTCGAATCCATGCTGAAGTATGAAGCTAACGGTAAACCCGCTACACGTCAATTCGGCACACCCGCGATTCGCTACTGGGAGGAATGGCAAGCGGAGACAAATGCTTTGACTGACTACATGAGCGAGTATGTGCAGGCTGCAAGACAGGCTGTAGGGGAACTAAGGGCATCATTGGTGAGGGGCCATGCTCAATTGTGAACTGTGCGGCCAACCTATTACTCCTGAGCGCGACGGCTATATGTGTGACATTGGCCGTCGCACTAGGCTCTACTTGATTCGACACACCTATTGCCTAACCCGATGGCAACGATTCTGGATATGGATAAGGAGGAGATATGCCAATACCTAGGGATACAAAGACTTGCGAGAGTTGTGATTACCCAGCTACAGAACTACGGGTATACCAAATGACAAGATACTTTGGGAGGCCCGACATGCCTCAACATCGGCTACTCTGCAAGCTATGTGCTGCAACTATGGCGGGCACAGCATCCGAGTATCCTGAACAGTTCCACACTGCTCATGAAAATTACATACTGCAAACCATCTGCTATGTGGGCAATACCATACTCGACGCAATCATGGGGAGGACAGATGCTACCTAATGACTGGGATCATGAGTTTAGACCCCGTATCCACAACCGTGTGCCCGCTGTGCATGGGTTAGACCTATTGCGCTGGGGGATTATGTTCATCATCGTTGCGGCTATCGTTTTGTACGCGATAGCCCAGTAACCAATTGGACACACGTCAATCTTTTCTCTTGACAAGGGTTTCACTTTGTGTGTACAATCAAACCCGAAAGCAATAACCCTGTTTACACAAACCGTGTTGCTCCCGCACCTCCCGCTTCGCGGTAGGTGCTCCCGCAAAAATAGGAGGCTCCATGCGCTGTGATAGTCCTGTAAGGCTCCATACCAAACGCTACAAAGACGGTTGCTATGCTGTAGTCAGGGGCAATAGGCGTGGGCCGTGTGCCCACTCTAAGGTACTGGCTCGCAAGCGGTACCGCAAGTCTGGGTTAATAGCGTATGTTGGTACAGGGGCATGATAGAGCTGGGGTGTGTTGTATTGATACTGGGGCAAGCTGTGTACTGGCTATTCTGGAAAGATAGGTCTGAGGATATGGACAGTAAAGTGTGGGATGCTTGTCTGTATCCTGGAGAGTACAGGGGCTGAGTCTTATGTTTAAGGGTTGGCGTCCCAGTCAACGCGCGAGGCTGGCTCTTAACCATTATAACGGACCTTACTTCCTGCATATCCAGATACTCGACGCGGGCATCAGGTATAGGTTGTATGGGACCAAAAACAGATGCATCTTAGATGTAATGATTACATGAGGAGGTAGTCATGAAAGCGATGCTTTGGACAGGGGGGGATGCACATAGGCGGGATGCTGTATTGACTGTGGAGATTCAGTATAATAACCAGTTTGCAGCATACTGGGAGCCGGGTTATTGCGGGTGCCCCGATTGTCACCATATAGTGGGATGGGGGGATACTGAGATGGAAGCTGTCCTAGATTACTGGGATAAGTGGGAGGAGAAGTATGGAACTCAGTGGGCTAACTGACAAGAGTATTGACTACATATTGTCTTATCTTGAGACTGAGATACACAACATGACTGAGTGGGAGAAGGGGTTTGTCGAGTCTATAGCGGATCAGTGGAACCGCAGGCGCACCCTCAGCGATAAGCAAAAGATCACCCTGGAGCAGATATGGGATCGCTATTAAATGGCCTCCGTTAACGTACACGGTGCCCATTTCCCGGCCTCAAATTTGAGTAGGCCACTTCACTACCTGCCTGTTTTGACCCTCTCTAATAGCCTCTTTGCGTGTAATCATTACATTTAGGGAGAGATTTTTCTTGACAGGTTTCACAGTCAGTGCAACAATCCGCGAGGTTTGAGGTTCCCCGCAGTACAAATCACAAGAGGAGATAATATGGCAAAGCAGAAGGAAGTACCCAATGGTGAGTTAGTCCGCTTGGACCCTACATCGATCCTAGCAGACAATAATACCCGCTATGGGCTGAAGCAGTCCCGAGTGGATTCTCTGGCGAAGAGTATCCTAGATCGGGGGGAGGTGCTTGAGCCTGTAGAGGTTGAGCCGTATCAGGGGCAGGAAGGATTCAAGTATAGGTTGACTACCGGATTCTATCGGTTGGCGGCTGTACTGTCCTTGAACGCTACAGGGGCCGGGTTACAGATACCCGCTATCGTGCGCTCTACTCCTACCCCGCAGGAAAGACTCCGCAGACAGCTAGCCGAAAACATGGAACGGGAGAATCAATCCCCGATGGACCAGGCTGTGGCTATCAAGAGTCTCTTGGACAATGGCCTAAGCAAGATGGAAGTAAGAGAGATATTCTCACGTCCTGGGGGCCGTAAGGGTAACGCAGTCCAGCCTGCATCAAACTCGTTCATCAACATGACACTCTCTTTCCTAGACTTGCCCAAAGCAGTCCAGACCAAGATACACGAGGGCAAGGTTGGGGTAGCAGCCGCCTATGAGTTGACCAAGGTTGCCCCCGAGAAGAGGGCCGCTGTGTTGGAACGGGCTGAAGCTGAACGCCAAAAGAGTCTCGAACAGGAAGAGAAGGACGAAGAGAAGCTGCTGGCTCAGGAGAAGAGACAGGCTACTGAGAAGGCAGCCAGAGATAAGATATTGGGCGAGGTACAGGCAGCCGAAAAGAAGGTCACTGACGCCAAGGCTCTCTTGGATGAGAAGACGGTAGCTGCTGGCAGGGCTTATGACTTGTCCAAGTCTAAGCTACCGGATGCCAAAGCCAAGAAGGAAGCCGCAAGCACGTTCAAGAAGGCTGAACAGGATAGGCAAGTGGCTGAAGCCGATTTGCTGGCAGCCCAAAAGGAACACGATGAGTTGCGGGAACGGTTCGAGAAGAGGGAAGCTCTCATCGCTGAGAAGGCAGCCAAACTCAAAGCCGCACGCGCGGGTGCTCCAGCCGGGGCAGCCGCTAGCAAGGGTGGGGCTGTGGGATCGGCTGACATCCAGAAAGCCGCTGTGCAGGAAGGGGCCAGCACTCAGTATGTACCCCTCAATGCTCAGGAAATGAGGAAGGTAGTCAGTGAGCTGGCATTGCCGGGAGGTGATGCTAAGGTGGTGTCGATCGGTGAGGCATTCAAACGGTGCTTTGCTGGGGAGACTACAGACAAGGAACTGTACCGGGCACTCGTTAAGATCGTGGCTTAGTCCAAGCCAAAAACATTAGGGCCGGGTCTCAATATGAGATTCCGGCCCTTTTCCTTTTCTAGAAACCTCCCTTAGCTAATCTTAAGTGTGTATGATGGAGTAGAGTCAGTACAGGCGTCAATCACACTCTGCTCGACTCCAGCAGCAAGCAGCTTGACCTTGTTAATAGAGGTACGCACTGTACGGTAGCAGTCCACCTGTATCTCACCACACGTACTCTTCTCAATCCCATACTGTCTGATGATAGCCTTGATACGATCCCGCATAGGCTCGACAATCTTCTCCAGCCGCTTGATCTCTTTAGAGTGGGGTACTACAGCTTGGATAAGATTGACCAAGGTCTCCAACTCCTCAGGGTCAGCAATCAACTCACTAATGGGATGGATTACCTCGACATCCTCTTTGGGGATGATCTTAGGGACTGGGGATTGTGGTACTAGGCTGGGGCCAGTCCCAAGCTGAGACTGAGCTATCTTCTGCTGAAGTGCTGCGGGTAGTGGTTTTGCCATGTCTCCTCCATGTAATGATTACAGTCCCATGTTACACACATAGTGAAACCTTTGTCAAGCTGTTTTTCAGTCTGCCAATATATCATGTTCGCAGAATGTGATGTAATCGTCGCCTGATTCTAGGTGTAAGCTGCGGACATCCACTTCATAGAAAACGGATGAATTACAACCTATTCTCCTAGCCCATATAATATCTGCATAGTCATGTTGATAAGGCCTGCCAGGAAGGATAGAGCTAAGTATCTTATCTACTTCCTCATTGCTTCTAAAGGTAGGGCCATGAGTCCTACGTACTCTGACAGGTTGCCAGCCATCCTCATATGTAATCATTACATCTTCCT
>Ga0181531_10000478_pt1 | contig 26972 bp, 24 predicted proteins | sample PEATcosm2014_Bin_38_FD_119743 | JGI IMG/M metagenome (GOLD analysis project Ga0181531, IMG submission 119743) | Peatland microbial communities from MTU Mesocosm Facility, Houghton, MI, USA - PEATcosm2014_Bin11_10_metaG | ecosystem: Environmental > Terrestrial > Soil > Wetlands > Peat | place...
ACCCGGCAGGTTGCCGGCTGCGCGAACCCGGCCTCCAACTGCTGGTCCCCTTACGGAACCGGACTCCCGGGTGCTCCGGTGGTTCAACTGAGCGCCAGCTCGACTCCCGCGACGCCGCTGCTGACCGCTGCGACCTATGGCCGCGGCGTGTGGCAGACCCTGTTGTGGACTGCGGGAATCCAGTTTACGGCCGCGACCGCGACGCCCACCTTATGGGACTTCGGGAACCAGGCATACGGCACCCCCAGCGCCTCGCAGCCGGTGACCGTTCAGGATACGGGCTTTCTTCCGCTCACCGTCACTGCCCCCGTATTCACCGGCACCGGAAGCGGGGATTTCAGCGAAACCGACAATTGCCAGGGTTCGGCGGGGGTAAGCGCGGGCCAGAGCTGCACTGTTCAGGTGGTGTTTACTCCCACCGCGGCAGGTCTCCGCCAGGCCCTGATGACCATCGGCGCCAACGTGCCCGGCGGCCAAATGACGGTGTCGCTCAAGGGGACCGGCGGACCGATTCCGGTGGTCAGTCTGAGCCCGCCGACGATAGGCTTCGACCCTGTACCCGGCCAGACTTCCTCGTTGACTCTGGTGACGGTAGGGACAACTTCCGCGCCTTTTCAGGTGACGGCCAGCAACAGCGGCACCACGGCGATCTCGTTTACCAGCGCCATCACCGGACCTTTCTCGATCGCCAGCAATTCATGCGGCGGTTCGGTAGCGGCGGCCAGTTCCTGCCAGTTGACCGTGACCTTCACACCGACGCAGGCAGGAGCGGCCACGGGCAGGTTGACCTTTGCCGATGCGGCCGGAACACAATCTGTGGCCCTGAGCGGTTGGGGGTGGGCCGTGCCCACCGATACTCTTTCTGCCACGTCGCTGACCTTTCCCGGCACCATTGTTGGCCAGCTCTCGGCGGCCGAGACCGTTACCATCGCCAATACCGGAGACGCGCCGCTGACTTGCATCTACGTTTGGGCGGGCGGGGCATCTTCGCCTCCGACCACTTGCCCGCAGGCGCAGCCGCCATCTACCGGACCCTTTACGACCTCGAACCAATGCACGACCCAGCTTCCAGGGAACTCGACCTGCACAATCAGCGTCTTCTTCACGCCGACGGCGGTCGGTGTTCAAACAGGCACTCTTACGATCTACGATCAACTGCGCACCCAGACGGTCGCCTTATCCGGGACGGGTCTTGCGCCGCCGGTAATCACGGTGAGCCCTACCAGTCTGATGTTTCCCACGCAGCCGGTGGGAGTGGCCAGTCAGCCGTCGACGCTCACAGTCAGCAATACCGGCGGAGCTGCGATGGCCAACGTGAGTTTCCAGTTTACCGGCGACGCTGCCGGCAGCTTTGCAAACCCCTCCACAACCTGCGGAACGGTTCTGAACAATGGCAGCAGTTGCACGGTGCAGGTGATCTTTACTCCGCCGGCGTCGGGCGGGATGACCGGCACTTTGGTGGTCTCCTCCTCGACGTTGGGAGTCAAGCCGGTCAGCGTACCGCTCAACAACGCAGCCGGAATTCCAGCAGCGCTCCAGGTGACGCCACCCGTGTTGAGCTTCCCTGCAACCGGAGTGGGCTCGACCAGCAGTCCGATCACCGTGACTGTTGCCAACCCCGGATCGGTGGCCGGCCTGAGCGACCTCGCTCTCGCCGCCACCGCGGGCTTTCAACTGGCAAACAACACTTGCACCCCCACGCTCGCTCCGCAGGCGAGTTGTACCGTGGGAGTGACGTTTGCCCCTGCCAGCGCGGGCACGCAGAGCGGAACTCTTACCGTCACCAGCAGCACGCTGACAACAGGCGCGACGGCGGCGCTATCCGGCATGGGAGTCGACTTCACGGTCACAGTCTCCGGCTCGGCCAGCCAGACCGTCGCCAGTGGCGAAACCGGCAGTTACACGCTGGTGATTACTCCGTTGAACGGCTCGGCGGGAGCGTTCACGTTTCAGTGCGGCACGCTTCCGGCGAATGCGCTGTGCCTGTTCAATCCCACCACTGAAACACTCGGCTCCGGCGTCACAGGAAACGTGACGGTGCAGATTTCCACCGGCCAATCCGGGTCTTCCGCTCGCGTGGCCAGTCCCTTGGGGTGGCGCGTCCTTCCGCTTGCCTGCGGATTTGTGTTACTGCCTTTAGCCTGGAGGCGGCGCCGCAATGGCCTGCTGTTGGCCGTTCTGCTGGCGACCGTGGCGGGCGGCGCATCCAGTTGCTCGGGTTCAGGAGGAGGTTCCGGAGGGAACCCGACCAACCCAACTAAAGGCACCAATCCAACACCTTCGGGAACGTATTCCATTCCCGCTACAGTGCTTTCGAGCGGTGTGCAGCACAGCGTTACGCTGACGCTCACGGTGGACTGAGTGCCGGCAGAGAGCAGGCCGGGAGCAAACCCAGACGGGCTATACTCTATCTTCCGGCCTTCCCCTGGGCGTCCAAAATGGGCAAGGAAAACCGGAGACGGCGAAGATGGAGAAAGGGATGACGAGGGAATGACCGTCAGAGTAACCGTTGAGGACGTGGAGCGCGTAGCCGAACTGGCTCATCTGGAACTCAAGCCGGAGGAGACCCCGGCCATGCTGCGCGATCTGAATGCAATTCTCGACTACGTGGCTGAACTGAATGAGCTGGATACAGAAGGTGTGGCGCCGCTGGCCCAGGTGAGCGAACTCGAAGACGCCTCGGGCGCCGGCGTGCTGCGCGCCGATGTGCGCCTCGCTTCCTTGGATCGTGCCACCGTTTTGGCCCAGGCGCCGGAGACCGATCGTGTCTTCTTCAAGGTGCCCAAGGTAATTGAACGGTAAGCGCCACGCGGCCGAATTGGCAGGCCCGAGGATACAGCAAGATTGCAATGAAGTCATAAAGAGTCCAAGAGAGAGGAACGCGCGATTGGCTACCGAAGCTAAGCAGGCCGGGACCCACCCCGCGGAAACGTATGTTGAGAAGCCCAGGACTCTGGCCGAGTTGCGCACGGCGATTTCTGCGGGCAGCACCAAGGCCACCGATCTGGCCGCCACGTACTATGACCGAATCGCAGCGGTCAATCCGCGGCTCAATATCTATCTAAGCCTGACCAAAGAACGGGCCCTCAAACAGGCCGCGCATATCGACGCGCTGGCAGCCAAGGGCGATCCGCTGCCCCCGCTGGCCGGTATTCCGGTGGGCATCAAGGACGTGCTGGTGATGCGGGGCGCTCCGGCTACGGCTGGATCGAAGATTCTTGAGGGTTACCGGCCTCCCTACGATGCGACGGCGGTAGCGAAGCTGGAGGCGGCGGGCGCGGTGCTCCTGGGCAAGTTGAACTGCGACGAGTTTGCCATGGGCTCGTCGAACGAGAACTCGGCATACGGACCGGTGCGCAACCCGGTGGATACGGAGCGGGTTCCGGGTGGTTCAAGCGGGGGCTCCGCGGCAGCGGTGGCGGCTAACCTGGCCGTGGCCACTCTGGGATCCGACACGGGCGGATCGATTCGCCAGCCGGCCAGCTTCTGCGGAGTGGTGGGCGTGCTGCCTACCTACGGGCGTGTCTCGCGCTATGGGCTGATTGCCTTTGCTTCATCGCTTGACCGCGTGGGGCCGTTCGCGGGAAATGTGCGCGACGCGGCCACAATGCTCGCCGTCATCGCCGGTCACGATCCCAGGGACGCAACGAGTTCCCTCGCCCCGGTGCCGGACTATGCCGCGGAAAGCGACCAGCCGCTCAAAGAAACGGGGAACGAGGGGCTGCGCATCGGCGTTCCCGCCGAGTACTTCGCCGAGGGGCTTGACCCGGAAGTGCACACGGCCATCGAGCGGGGCATCGACGCGCTGAAGGCCGCCGGTTGCGCGGTAAAAGCGATCTCGCTGCCGCATACCAAATACGCTGTTCCGGTCTATTACCTGATCGCCACGGCGGAGGCCAGCGCCAATCTGGCCCGGTTCGACGGCGTGCGCTACGGCTACCGCTCGCCAGCTTCGGAGACCCTTTCGGCCATGTACTCGCACTCCCGCGACGAGGGCTTTGGCGCCGAAGTCAAACGCCGCATCCTGCTGGGGACCTACGCCCTATCGGCGGGCTACTACGATGCCTATTACCTGAAGGCGCAGCAGGTGCGGCGTCTTCTGGCCGAGGAGTACCTGCGCGCCTTTGCCGAAGTCGATGCCATCGTTACCCCAACAGCGCCCACGCCGGCTTTCAAGCTGGGAGAGAAGACGGGCGATCCGCTGGCCATGTACCTGGCCGACATTTACACAGTGACAGCCAGTCTGGCCGGCATTTGCGGGGTGACCGTACCTTGCGGCTCGACGCAAGAGGGTCTTCCGGTCGGCATGCAGGTTTTGGCGGCACATTTGAAGGAAAGCACGGCCTTCCGCGTGGCGCGAGCGGTGGAGGCTGCAAAACTCTAGGAGCAAGACCGATGAAGAGTGGCGGGCCGATTGCGGTTGGGTTGATTGGGGCGATGCTGGCCGCGGCATCCGTGGCCCAAGCCGCGTCACGCAAGCCGCATACCGTGGTCCTGGGCGCGGTCAAACGGGTAGCTTACTCGAAAGCCGGCGACCCGGCCGGCGCGGCTGCCGGCGAGGATGCACTGAAGATCCGCGCGCTGCTGGTAGACGGCGTGTTGAAGGAATGGACCACGGGCGAAGCCCACGATGTGACCGACCGCAGCTTCGTGGTGCGGCGGGTCATCAAGCTGAACGACTCCTTGCCCAGCGACAAGCAAGGGCCCGGAGACAAACCCGGACCTGGGGACAAGCCGGGCCACTGGGTATGGCAGCGCGGCCCATGGCTGCTGGTGGACCGCGTAACGGGCCATACTGTCCCGCTCAAGCTGCCGGACTACGACCCCGGCGTCAGCCAGGTAAGCTGGTTTCGCGACTATGGAGCCTACTGCGGGGTAACCGCCAGCGGCAAGAGCCTTTACGCCGTGGTCGCGCAGGTGGCGGCGCGCAAGGCGGTGCTGGCTAAGAAGCTGGCTGCCTTCGATGCGGAGAGTCACCCGGACCCGGTCTGCGGCCTGGCGGAGTGGCAGCGGGAGCCATTGCGGATTACCTTCCACCCCGCCGGCAAAGATGCGGTCGGCTTTGAGATTGTGCCTGGTTCGGCAGTGCTGGTAGAGGATTCGGGCGACGAGCCGGAGACCCCGGCGGCCCTCGAAGGAAAGCCGAAATAAGAAGCCCGCAAGTCAGCAAAGGGCATGTGGAGTCTCTCGACGCACTTTTGATCAAGGCTGCGCATGGGCACTTGTGCGCTGGACAAATCCTCGGCGTGCGCATGGCACGCCTGGGCCTGGAGCGCCTGGGGATCGAGGACCCGCACGGCAAGGATCGCAAGCGGCTGATTACATACGTTGAGATCGACCGCTGCGCCACCGACGCCATCGGCCTGTGACCGGCTGCAGGTTGGCCAAGCGGGCGCTCAAATTCCGAGATTGGGGCAAGATGGCGGCGACCTTTGTCGATCTTGCATCCGGCAGCGGAGTGAGGATTGTTGCGCTCGAGGATTCGCGGGAACTAGCGAGCCAACTCTACCCACACGTCGAGAGCAAAAGCCGGCAGCAAATGCTGGCCTATCGCGAGCTGTCCGATGCCCAGCTCTTCCAAGTACAGCGGGTGGGTGTGACCCTCGATGCCGCCGAGCTGCCGGGCTTCAAGAGCGACCGCTTCATCTGCCCACGCTGCGGGGAGGGTGTGAACTTCGGCCGCTTTATTGATGTTGATGGCGAGCCGCTCTGCCTGAGCTGCGCGCGGCCGGAACTGCACTATTGGAGTCCAGAGAGATAGGGAAGCCATGCGCAGTTCCAAGCCCGCTGGTTCGGTGAAGAGCGTAGGCCTCCGGCTCGCAGACGCGTTGGCTCGCTTTTCCGGTCCAAAGGGCCGCCGCCGCTTCCGTCTGGGGATTTACCGTCGGTGGTAGTCCTTGCCTAAGTTCCAGAACACCCAGGCCATAAAGGCTACGGACAAACCTACTGGGATCAGCAAAAAAGAGATGGGATCGGTGAATTGCATGGCCATCATTCCTGTTCCCGCTTCCCACTGTGCGGGGCGGGTCTTTCGCAGGCCCGCCAAGAGCGGAAAGCGTACACCCCAGCAGAAACCACAAGCGGTAAGGAAGGAATACTCAAACCATAAGGGTTTTGTAAGGACCGGGCAGGCCCCAGACGAGCCGCTATTTTGGTCCGAAACGGGGCCCATCCGCGGGCCGTGCGCCTTGACACGCGACAGGCCGCGCGTATCTTATCTTGCTAGGCATTCTTTTTGAATCCGGGCGGAACGAGCGCTGGCTGAATAGTGCGGCTTTCAAAATTCAGGGTTCGGGTTCTCGAAGAAGCTGTGTCGAACAGGAAGCAGACGGCAGTGGGGTCTCAGGTGCGGGCACGGGACTGGAATCCAGTTCCCGGGATGCGGCAACCATGTCCTCCTTCCAGAGCCTGGGCCGGACTACATCGGCGGCCAGGACCATTCCCGGAGACAGATTTTGTTGCAGGCTGCCGGTTTGACGCCGGGTGCGCCTGTGCTCTGACCGGCGGCGGAGATTGCTGCCGAGGGCAAGCAAAGGATGAGTGTGGCGACGAGTTTCGCATTGTTGGCGGGTGGGCCCGCCGGAGTGGGTTCAAGCAGTCTTCCGATGCTTTTGCCCTTGCTATTGATCCCTGTGTTGTACTTCATGATGATTCGCCCGCAGCAAAGGCGGCAGAAACAGTGGCAGGAGATGCTGGGGTCGATCAAGGCCGGCGACCGGGTGACCACCGCGGGAGGCATCCGTGGCATCATCCTTTCCATCAAGGACGATGTCATCATTATTCGGGTAGCGCCGGACAACATCAAGCTGGAAGTCGCCAAGAACGCGATTGCCTCGGTAACCACCCAGGAAAGCTCTTCGGCTTCTTAACTTTTTTACGAGTCTTGGCGTTTTGGACCTTAGAAACGGAACCAGAGAAACGGGACGATGAAGAAGAATCTCAACAGTAAAATTGCCCTGATTGTTGCGGTCCTTGTGGTTTGTGTCTACGGCATGATCGGGGTGCCTTCGGGCTTCTCCGGCAAGGCCCTGACCCAGGCCTTGGCCCAGCGGATTCACCTTGGCTTGGACCTGCGCGGCGGCGCTCACCTGATTTTGCAGGTGGTGGTGTCGGAAGCGGTCAGCGCCGAAACCGACAACACCGCGGGGCGGATCCAACAGGATCTGAGGGCGGCCGGACTGACCTTTTCACAGGTATACAAGCCGGATCCAGCCAAACCGGGCGTCATTCGGGTTGAAGGCACGGCCCAGGCCAAGGCGAACACGGTGCGCTCCACGCTCGATGCCAAGTATTCCAATGAATACGACCTTACCGGTGGCGGCGCGGACAATACCTGGACGCTCACCATGAAGCCTCCGGTCCTGCTGGCTCTTGAAAAGAAAACCGTTCAGCAGGCCATCGAGGCGATTCGCGACCGTGTGGACTCGCTGGGTGTGAGCGAGCCAACGATCCAGGAGTATGGACTGGGCGAGAATCAAATACTGGTGGAACTGCCCGGCATCGACGATCTAGACCGGGTGAAGAGCATTATCCAGTCCACGGCGCGGCTGGAGATTCACGCCGTGGTTGGCGGCCCTTACCCGGATGAGGCGGCAGCGCTAGCCAGCGTAGGCGGCGCCCTCCCGGCCGACGAAGTTCTGAAGCACGGCTCCGGAGCGCTGGCGACTGGCTCGGATGCAGACAGCGTCTACGTTCTGCAGCGGATCTCGGTGGTGGCCGGAAGTGACTTCCGCTCCGCCGACCCAGGTACGGATCAGAATGGGCTGAGGAACGTCCACTTCACCCTGACCAACGAAGCCGGCGACCGGTTCTACGAGTACACCAGCGCCAACGTGGGCCGTAGCATGGCGGTAGTGATGGGTGATCGCGTCCGGGAAGTGGCTTCGATCAAGAACGCCATTCGCGACAGCGGGCAAATCGACGGAAGCTTCACTGCCGACGAAGTCCTGATCCTGTCGAAAATGTTGCGCACCGGCGCCTTGCCGGCCTCCCTCAACTACCTTGAGGATCGCACCGTGGGTGCGTCGCTGGGAGCGGACTCAATCCGGCAGGGCGTCACGGCGGCCATCGTTGGCATTCTGGTGGTCATGGCCTTCATGCTCTTCTATTACCGAGGATCGGGCATCAACGCCGACCTCGCGCTGGTGATGAATCTGTTGATTCTGCTGGGCTTCATGGGCTTCTCGACCGCCACCTTGACCCTGCCAGGCATCGCCGGAGTCATTTTGACCATCGGTATGGGAGTGGACTCGAATGTGCTGATCTTCGAGCGCATTCGGGAAGAGGTGCGAGCCGGAAAGGCCGCGGCCGCGGCCGTGGATCAGGGCTTTGCCCATGCCTGGGTTACCATCATCGACACCCATGTGACCACTATTGTCTCGGCGGCAATTCTGTTCCTGTTTGGCACCGGGCCGGTAAGGGGTTTTGCGACCACCCTGACCATCGGTTTAGGGGCTAACCTGTTCACGGCGGTCTTTGTTTCGCGGGTCATCTTTGATTCCCATTTGAACAAGATGAAGCCGGGGCAATTGGTGTCCATCTAGCAAAGGCCGCGAAAGCGGCAGGGGCGGCAGGTAGAAAACACAAGAACGCTGGAGCCGCACAGGCTCCAGCCCCCAAGGAAGCGGAGTGAACCAGTGGAATTGTTTCGCGGCGTAAATGTGGACTGGCTGAGGCTGAAGTGGTACTTCCTTGGCTTTTCTTTGATCTTCAGCGTGGCCGGCATCGTTTCCATGGGCTGGCACTGGGCGCATATCGGCAGCCCGGTTCCCTTGAGCGTGGACTTCCGTGGCGGCACGCAGTTGCAGGTGCAGTTTACGCAGACCCCGGATCTGAACAAGATTCGCAGTGCCACCTCCGGGGCGGGCATGAAAGACGCCAGCGTCGTGAACTACGATGAGCCCAGGAACAACGAGGTCCTCATCAGCCTGCCGGAGCAGACCAATGAGTCCTCGCTCGACCAGGGCCGTCAGCAGATCGTCGATGCCCTCCATGCGCACTACGACAACCCCTTTACCGTCCGCAACACCCAGGTGGTCGGCCCCACGGTGGGCAAACAACTGGAGAAGCAGGCCGGATTGGCCACCCTCTACTCGATGCTGGGCATGCTGGTCTACCTCTGGTTCCGCTTCCAGTTGATCTACGGCGTGGCGGCGGTGGTGGCCTGCTTTCACGACACGCTGATTACGGTCGGCGCTTTCGCGTTGACGGGCCAGGAGATCAGCCTCACCGTGATTGCCGCCATTCTCACCCTGGTGGGCTACTCGATGAACGACACCATCGTGGTTTTCGACCGCATTCGCGAAAACCTGCGTCTGAGCCGCCGCGAATCGCTGCCCGACGTGGTCAACCGCAGCATCAACCAGACACTCAGTCGGACGGTGCTCACCTCGGGCCTGACTTTTCTGACGGTCCTGTCGCTGTACATTTTTGGCGGCCAGGTGCTGCGCGGCTTTTCGTTTGCGCTGGTCGTGGGTATTCTGATCGGCACCTATTCTTCGATTGCCGTGGCCGCGCCCATGCTGGTGGCCTGGCAGGAATGGCGGGGGACGAAGGGCAAGCCTACAGCCCTCCCGGCCGCGAAGCGCGCCAGAGTCTAAAGGGTTCTACCCGGCGGCGGCGTCTGTTTTGCAGAATATTTTGCATGTGACAGGTTGTTCTGATAAGGTTGACACGCTTCTATGTGACCGTTTTCAAGCCCGGGAACATTTCAAGTTTCCGCGGTGTCTAAATAGAGGTAACCAACACCCGATTCGAGGCTGGCCATGTTTGAAGACTCCACATTTGAATCCGCGGGCAGAATCAAGAGCAAAAGCAAGTATTGGATGATGGTGACATTCATCACCAACGGTTCCATTTTGCTGCTGCTCATCCTGATTCCGCTGATCTATCCCGAGGCGCTGCCCAGAGCCGCCATGCTGACGACATTGACCGTTCCGCCTCCGCCCCCTCCTCCGCCTCCTCCGCCACCGCCGCCGGAGGCAGTACACGTCGTTCACGTGCAGTCGGAGATGATGAACAATCAGCTCACGGCTCCCACCCGGATTCCGCACGACATCAAGATGGTGGCGGAAAAGGAAGCGCCGCCTACGTCGAACTTTGGCGTTGCCGGTATGGAAGGCTTGGGCGGCAGCAGCGGCGGCGTGCTCGGCAGCGTATTCGGCTCGCAGAGTGGCCCAAAGGTGAAGGCCGAGGCTCCCAAGAAGGTAAATATCTCAGCCGGTGTCGCAATCGGTATGCTGCTCCAGAAGACCACGCCCATTTATCCGCCGATCGCCAAAGCTGCACGAGTTTCCGGAACGGTTGTACTGCAAGCCACCATTTCCAAGACCGGAGCGATCACGAATCTGCACGTCGTGAGCGGCCCGGCCATGTTGCAGCAGGCGGCCATGGATGCTGTCAAGTCCTGGCGCTACCGGCCTTATCTGCTTAACAACGACCCGGTGGAAGTGGAGACCACGGTGAACGTGATCTTCACCCTGGGTGGATAATGAACTTACAGGCTCCTTCCCGTGCACCTGGGAAGGAGCTTTGCTTTTGACCCGAATGCGAATCCCGAAAGAGCCGCATTCTCAGCAACCGCACGACAATCGCAGTTCACAAGAAACTCCTTAGGAGGAACGATTCAGTGATTCTCGCTCAGCTCGCACATTTCGCTTCGCACACGGTCACCAGCCTCGCCTTTTTCCAGGAAGAAGAGCAGGCGGTCGGCTTTAGCCCCTTGCAGCTTTGGGAACATATGGGATGGGCGGTTCGCGTAATCGCCATTGTCCTTTTCATCGAGTCAATCTGGTCGCTGGCCGTGATGATCGACCGTTACCTCTACTTCTCTGCCGCCCGCAAGCAGTCGCGCGAGTTCGCCCCCAAGGTTGCCGGCGCGCTGAAGGACAGCAAGCTGGAGGAAGCGATCAAGATTGCCGATCGCAACAAGAAATCGCACCTGGCTGAAGTTGTAACGGCCGGTCTGCAGGAGTTCCGCGCCTCATCCGGTGTAGCTACGGAAGAGACGATCGCGAGCTCGGAGCGCGCGTTGGAGAGGGCGGAAGCCATCGTTCACGCCAAGCTGAAGAGGGGCCTTTCCGTTCTGGCCACCATCGGCGCCACCGCTCCGTTCGTCGGACTTCTCGGCACCGTCATTGGCATTCTGCACGCCTTCCAGCAGATCGCCACGCAGAAGACTTCAGGCATCGGCGCCGTGGCCGGCGGCATTTCCGAGGCGCTGGTCACCACGGCCTTCGGCCTGCTTGTGGCCATCCCTGCCGTCATGACATTCAACTATTACACTGGACGTGTCGAGAATTTCGACGTGGAGATGGACAATTCCTCCAGCGAACTGGTCGACTACTTCATCAAGCAGAGCCACAAGCGCTAAGCGAGGCGGTTGTCGGCGAGAGCGAGAAGCCTGCGGAGGGCGGGGGAGAGTTAGAATTCTCCCCTGCCCGCCGGTTTCAGCCTCGCGCCGGAGCGGTGGTTCTTGAGCATTGCCGGATCGGTCCGGCGAAAAATTCAGACGTACGGAGCTCCAAAAATGGGTATTGCGGTTCGTGACGAAGGCAGTAAAGTCAATTCGAATATCAACGTCACCCCCATGGTGGATGTGATGCTGGTGCTGCTGATCATCTTCATGGTCATCACCCCCATGCTCCAAAACAAGGTGGCCGTCGATATGGCCAGGGTCGATAATCCGGTTGCCATGCCGGATGCCGACAAGGAAGACGCCATTGTCGTGGCGATCACGCGCGATGGAGGCGTATTTCTGGGACAGAATAAGGTCGCCCCCACTGAGCTTGGCGGTTTGGTCAGAGACAAGCTGTCCGACAAGCCCGGAAAGACGATCTTCGTTCGCGCAGATGCGCGCGCGCAGTTCCGGGCGGTTGAGGACGCAATCGATGCGGTGCGCACAGCGGGCGTGGAAGACGTGGGCTTGTTGACGCAGAAGCGCGAAGCGGGCGGGCCGGCGGGCCGGTAGTTTCGCCCCTGCGCTGGTCCCTAAACGATTTCGAGGAATCAAGGAGTTTTAAGCCATGTCAATGACAACTGGTGGAGGCGGGGGAGGCTACTCGTCCGACATCAATGTGACGCCGATGATCGACATTCTCCTGGTGCTTTTGATCATCTTCATGGTCATCGTGCCGGTTACCCCCAAAGGCCTGGATGCGCTGGTACCCCAGCCGCCGAAGAATCCGCAGAAGGAGCAGCCGCAGACCGACCGCACCATCGTGGTTCAGGTTCTTTACCATGCCGGCCAGCCACCGACTTACAAGATCAACGAAACCGACGTGGCAAAGAGGGATTTGCTGCCCCGCTTGACCGAGATCTATGCCAACCGCGCCGAGCGCATCATGTTCGTCCGGGGCGACGACGATGTGAACTTCGCCTACGTGGCTGAAGTCATCGATATCGGCCGCTCGGCCAACGTGGATCACATCGGGCTGATGACGCCGAAGATCATGGCCGGCCAGTAGCCGGCTAGTCCGAGCAGTCCACCCTGAAAGGGGAAGGCTGTGGAGGGAACGGACATCGGCCGTCCGGCGAGTGTGCTGCGTGCCGGCCCGATGACGCAAAGAGTTTAAGTCGGCCAGTTGGAGGTTGGAGCGCCCGGAACGCGCCCATTCATTCCTTGGTTGCCGGCGCCGCCCGGAGGCGGTTCATCCGGGTGGAAAACAGGAGTACAATTTTGCCATCCTGGTTTCGGTAACTCCCGCCCGCTGCCAGGTACATAAAATTCCAGGCGCGCAATCCATAGCCACTCGCCTGAAGGAGAAGGATACGAACATGAATGGTCCCGCACGAATTACGGCGCTCGCGGTAGCCCTGGCCGGCATGGTGCTTTCCATCAGCGGGTGCAACAAGCTCGCCGCCCGCGACCAGTTGAACAAGGGAGTGGATGCCTACAAGAGCGCCCGGTACGAAGAGGCGATCGGGCACTTCCAGAAAGCTACCCAACTCGACCCCAGCCTGCCCATGGCGAAGAGTTATCTGGCCACCGCGCTGGCCCAGAACGTCGTGCCCGGACTGGATACGCCGGACAACCTCAGCACCGCCCAGCAGGCCATCGGCATCTTCCAGGAAGTTCTGGACAAGGACCCGAACGATGTGAACAGCCTGAAGCAGATTGCGGGCATCTATTTCAGCATCAAAAAGCTGGACGATGCCAGGACATGGCAGAAGAAGGTTTTGGCCGTGGATCCGAAGGATCCGGAGGCCGCCTACACCATCGGTGTCATCGACTGGACCGAGGCACATGAGAATACCTTGAAGGCGCTCGTGCCGGCAGGCATCACCGATGACGGCGAAGGCAATGTGAAGGCACCCAAGAAGGTGATGGATCCCCTCAAAGAGCAGAATGCTCCCCTCGTCGAGGAAGGATTGCAGTATCTTAACCAGGCAGTGGCAAACCGGGAGAATTATGACGATGCCATGTCTTACTTGAACCTCATCTACCGGCGCAAGGCGGACGTGGACTACGGCAACGCGGCCTTGGTAAGCGCCGACGTGGCGGCCGCGAAGGATTGGGCTTCCAAGTCATTGGGCACGCGCAAGGCCAACGAAGCGAAGAAGAACAAGGGGCCGGGCGGCATCACCATGGATTCCAGCGGCAACCTGCAGTAAGCGCGACTCGTTCGCCCGCGAAATCAAACGGCCTCCGCCACCTGCGGAGGCCGTTTTTCGTGTGTGCCAAAACATGATTAGCGGCTTTGTAGTGCATGGTCCCTTCACATCCTGATGGGCGAACGGGCATGTGGCGGCAAAGTCCCTATCCATCAAGCAAGGGTGCGGGCCGTATGTTCTTCGGTTGCGCGTTGCGGGCGGTTCAACCTGCCTTGGGAGGCCGGTTGCATGTCCCGGAATCGGGACTGAGGGTGGAGCGATCCACTCTGATCGCGTTGCAACAGTCGGTACCGGGCATGGGAGCGGCGCATCCACCCTGGCTCGAATCGCGATTTCAATCTCATGCCATGGCGCAGATCGAGGCCCGGTTCTAAATCAAGATCCTTCCGGACCCTCTATTTCACACCTTCTTTGAGAATGCGGTCGGCGAGGTAGTTGTGCACCTTGGCCTCGTCGTGCAGGGTTTCAAAGTAGGCGTTCTTGAGCAGTTGGGCATGGCCTTCGCGAAGACCCTGGCGGATGGTCTGCTGAACGCGCGGGTCGTTCAATTCGCGCTGGCCTGCTGGTTCCCGGGCGATCAACTTGTAGATCGCGTAGCCGATCACACGGCGTCCGCCACCCACGTTGTCGTAGGCGGGGAGTATTGGGGTGATTTGTCCCGGTTTGAGCTGGCTGATGGCATTGTAGGCTTCGGAATCGCTGTGCAGCGCCGACTCCGCCACAAAGCCCATGTCTCCGCCATTTGAGGCGGTATTCGCGTTCTCCGAGAAGTTCATGGCTACTGCGCCGAAATCTTCACCGCTTTCCAGCTGGTTGTGCAAGGTCTGGATCTTCTTCTTCGCATCGGCGTCTCCTGAGGCCTTGTTGTTCTGAAGGTTGCCGGCCTGCTGTGAAGGTCCGGCAGTGACCATGATCTGAGCCAGATGGTATTGCGGCTCGATCAGGTTGAACTCCGCCTTGTGCGCCGCATAATAGCCGCTGATGTCGGCGTCGGTGATGTTGATCTTCGACTCGATCTCCTTGTTTAGCAGCTTGGTCTCGGTCAGCGATCGCCGCCAGTCGCGCTTCAGGTCGTCCACCGTGATATTGCGCTGCTTGAGTTGCTTGTCCCACTCTTCTTGCGTGTAGGGCGCCTTCATCTCAGTGAGCTTGGCGTTCACGTCCTCGTCGGAGGCGGCGAGGTTGAGCCTGGCGGCGCGCTGCTGCAGGATTTCGTCCTCAATCATCTTGCGCAGAATGTTAAGCCGGACAATGTTTGCCTGCTCCGGGGACGGCTCCTGGGGATTGTCTCCCAGGCTGGCCTTGTAGTACTTTTCCAAGTCCGAGCCCAGGATTTCCTTGCCATTCACAGTAGCCATCACGTCCGGTGCGGGCGAGCGGTGGCAGCCCGCGACTGCGGCCAGCAGAGCACAACTCAAAGGGATGAGAATGGCAAAACGAGATCGGGCAGGAAAAAATGCTTCAACTTGCAACCTGGTTTCTCCTATGGGGGCGCGTGCGCCCCGGCATTCAAGGATAAATCGACAAACCGGTCCGGCGATAGCGGTACGAACCCCTAATTGCCAGTTCCGGAAGGTCTTAAGGCGTCGGGCTCCGCGGGCGGCTCCACCCCGGCGGAGCGCAAGGCACGGTCGATCACCAGCCACAATTTATCCGAAGGAACGGCGCCGATGATCCGCTCGCCCTCGATGAAGAGAGCCGGTGTTCCGTCCACTCCCAGCGATTCCGCCTCTTTGCTTTCAGCGCGTACCAGGGTCTCGTCCTGCCTTGCCAGGCAAGTGTCCAGCTTGCCGGGGTCGAGTTTGCCCAGAGTGGCCTCCTGGCGGGCGATCCGATCCAGCGCTGCGAAGCTCTTTGCCTCGTTCCGGTCCTCTCCGCTGACTTCCTGACCGTGGCCATGAATGTAATCCACATACGTCCAGTAGACATCACCGCTCTGCGCGGCCAGGCAGTTGGCGTCCACCGCTGCGTGCATGGCCCAGGGATGCAACTCGACGAGCGGGTCGTCCTTGTAAACAAAGCGCACCGTATCCTTGTAGCGATTGAGTGTGCCGGGGAAGATCGACTCGTGCATGCGGGCGCAATAGGGGCATTCGAGGTCGTCGTAGTTGATGACTGTGACTTTGGCTGCGGGGTTGCCTCGAATCGGGCGGCCGGTCACGTCGATCGAAAAGATGGGGTCCTTCACCAGGTCGAAGGTCTCCAGGCGGGCCAACGTTTTGCCGTCGGTGGAGATGAGGAAGTCGATGACCTCTTTCTTTTCGCCGTGGGAGATGGTGATGGGTAGCGCATCGTAGCCGGCAATCTGGCCCGGCTTGCGGGCGCCCAGAGTGACGGTGTAATTCTGCGGGACGTTGTATTGAGACCGAACCATGACTTCAATGCGACGGGCGAACGTGGCAGCGTCAGGGGATGGCTTTAGGGGATTTTGGGCCTTGCAGCCCGCGGTCATGCAGAATGCGAGCAGACAAGCCAATAAACGAATACGCGACAAGTTGAGATCCTCTTTAAAAAGGATACTCCAGCCGGCGTTGATGCGGCTCCGGCCGGTAAGGTGGCCCCGGGACACTCAGTGGACGCGCAAGACAGCAAAAGGCAAGCATCGGGGTATTCAGCCCTGCCACCCGCTCGTCAAAGGGAGGGCGAAATGGTTGCACGGAGCAATTGCAGGTCGGAAAGAAAAAAGCCGGCTCTAATACGCCGGCGGTTGGGCGGGATCGCGAAAGACCGAATTCGAGCGGCGGATGTCGCCCACTGAACCAAAGTTGGCCAGAGTGAAGCTGTAGAGGTACTCGGTCTCATCGCGGACTGAGCCTAGCTGGAAACGCCGGTAACCGAAGCTGAGGCCGCAGCAGTTCCAGTTATAGGTGGCCTGCACCCCTGCGTATTGCAGTTGGCCGAGGACGAAGTCGTAACCACCGTTGGCGGCCAGGTTTAAGCCGGTGCCGGAAGGCTTGCCGATGGAGAAAAAGGGCTGCACCTGCTGGCTCTGAATGGTGGAAGCGGTGCTGCCATTCTCATCCACGGCGTTGAGCAGGGCGTGGCCAATGCCAACTGTGGCGCGGCCCCAACTATAGCCTGCATAGAGGTTGTCAGCGTCCAGCCGCCCGCCTTTGGGGTCGTAGTCCAGGTCCCACTCGACGCGCAGATTCTGAATCGCCTCAAAGCGCAGACGCGATGTGATCGGAGCGAGGTTTCGCGGCGAAGTGAGAAAGGCCACCCCGCTCAGGTCCAGCGTAGCGTCAAAGACGTTGCGCCGGTTGGGGATGAGAGCGCCGCCGAAATTGGGATCGATAAAGAACTTTTGCGCAATCTGCCAACTGGCCCATTCGCGGGCTTTGGCCGGGCACTCGCCCGACCCTTGCACATCTTCGGGAGCACAAGGCTCCTCGCCCGTGGGTCGCATGTAAAACCGTTGCGTGAGGGAGAAGCCCACCTCGTTCGTGTCCGTCGCAATGTCCGAAGTGTCGACAAGGAGCACGTCCCGCTCCCGGCTGCCGATACCGCCGACAAAGCGGTAGGTGAATTCCGGCTCGATGACGTGGCGCAATTCCCGGTTCCATCGGGTGAGCGCAAAGTCGCGCTCGAGGGCCGGAGGCCGTATGTCCACGGAGATCTCGCCATCGGTGCGGTTGAGCGCGTCATGGCTGATGGTGGGAGTGCCGCTTCCTGTGACGGTCAAATCCGGCGTTTGGCTGATGGAATAGAAGGTTTCGCGTAGCGCGGCCTGGGTAACCATACTCCAGCCGCCCACGGCGAACGGCAGGAAAAGATGCGGATAGAAGTCGATCCGGCCTACGTTGCGGGCATGGAAGCCTGGTTCCGAACGACCCAGGTAGCTGAGCGACGAGGCCAGTCCCCAGTACAAGGGAGAAGAAATAAGCGGCCGGTCGAGGACGTCATAGCGCAGGCTGGGCAGATGGAGTACCCGGGCTTCGTCGCCGACAGCGGAGCTGGCAAAAGTCTGGAAGCGGTCCAGCGAGACGGAGGGGATGAATCCATTGCGCTGGTGGGTGAGTGACAGATCGCTGGCCACTTCGGAGCTCACGGCCTGCGAGTAGTTGTCGTTGAACACCAGCCGGTAAATGTAGCTGGACAGAAACTCGATATTTCCGGCGATGCGGGTACCGGGAGAGAGGTCTTTCCGGCCCAGGGCCACGATATCCACGCCGCCCTGGTTGACGAACTCCAATGTCTTCGGATCGATGGGGTTGGCGATCTCCACGCCGCGGTCGATCAGGGCATTCCAGCGCACGGTCAAGTGGTCCAGCCCTGGCCCCTTATACCGAAAGTCGCCATTGGGCGCCCAGCCGCGTTTGGAGTAGTACTCGGTGCCGGCCACCATGTCCATGCTCCGGTTGATCGCCCAGTAAACCTGCTCGCCCACAATGAACCCCTTGATGGAGGAGTTGCTGACGACGGGGATCAGCAGTCCGCTCTCCCGGCCCGTCTCATCCACCGGGTGGCGAAGGTAGGGCAAGTAGAAGATTGGAATGCCGAGAAACTTGAACAAGGTATTTGAAGTAGAGGCACGGCCGTTTGCGAGATCGATGGAGCGCGAGATTAACTGCCAATCCGGCCTGGGCAGGCGGCAATTGGTCATGGTCCCATCCACAATGCGGTAGCGGCCCTCGCTCGTCTGGAGCAGCACTCGCCCAGAGAAGAGAAACGGGTTCGGCGTGGAATAGACGACCGTGCGCCCAGCGCGGCGGACGCCAAGCGAGCCGGTAACGTCGTAGAAGCGTGCCGTATGCATGTTCAACCGCATGTCTCCGTGCGTCGCTTCGATCAGCACGTCATTCGGACCGCCGGAAACCTGTAAGTGGCCTTCGGCCTCCAACTCCGATGTGTCCTGGTGGTAGACCACCTTGTCGGCGCGCAGAATGTAGTCGCGGTAGCGGAACTCCTCAACCCCATAGAGAGTCGCGGTATCGCGCATCCAGGTCTGCCGGTCGGCCTTCCACTGCACGGGCACGCCGGAAGCCGGCACGGGCTCCGGCTGAGCAACGGGAAGAGCCTCCTGGCCAGGGTCGTCGGGAAGGGGAACAATCGCGCCGTCAGGAGCCGATCGATTTGAATTCGCGGGGGCTTGCGCGGCCTGGACTTGTTGGGCTGCGGGTAACGCAACGGTTATCGTCTGTCCCCCAGTTTGCAGGGGACAGAGGGCCAGCATTGCGATAAATCCTATCCGACGAGGATGCATCCTTTGATCAAAACCGGTGCAAGGCTCAGCATAGCAAAACCGAGTCGCCTTGGATGGGATGCGGGCCCACGGCTCCGGCACTGGAGAATGCCGGATTGTACGCCAGGAAACGGATTCGATCGTCGGTCCTCCTCCTGTGTATTCCTGCGATACCCCCGCCAGCTTTTTGCAAGCAACCTGCGCGATCACCCGGTTACGATGGGTCATGCAGGCGGCAACAGCGGCACGGTGCATGCAAACAGGAGGTTTGCGAGCATGCCCGGGCAGCGCGTCAGAAGGGGATTTGGAGCTTTGAGCACATCCGCAAGCCGGGCAGAATCGGCACCCTCATGGAAGCTGGAAGTGAACCAGCGCCTTCAAGAGCATAAGAGTCGGAAAGGCTTCAACCATGGAGAGCCGCAGGCGCCCACTGTAGTCCACCCTGGCGTCAGCGGCCGTGCCGCGGAGGCCGCTGCGCGCGTAGCGGCGCGCTATGCCAAGGCACCCAGCTACAGCGAGATGCTGGCCGCCGAGGCACGTGCGGCAGTGCGGGCCGCCGAGGCTGCGTCCAGAGCCGCGCTCGAGGCGCAAGCCGCTGCTGAATCCGTGCTATCGGGTCTTGAGGCTGCATCCGGGAAGCAGTCAATGCGGGAGCCAGAGGTTTCTGTTGCGCCGGCTCCAGAGCAGGTTCCAGAGCCGGCATGGGAAGCACGCGTTGAACCAGTCCGGTCCGCCGCGCCGCAGGCGCGCCAAATCCCCTTGCGGCAGCCCTACGGAATCTGCTGGGAGCAGGACATGCCGGTGCGTCCGCCGGCGCATCTTGCGGCGCGTGAGGTGCCCGGCCCAGGTGTCTTGGACCTTCCGCTAACCGGCTGGGGAGAAACGGCGCAATCGGCGCAAGATGCTCAGGACGCCGAAGCCATTGAGCCTGTCGAACCCGCAAAGCCTATCCCTGCCAACCTGATCGAGTTTCCCCGCGAGCTTGTTGCCGCGCGCAAAGCTCGCCCGCGGCGTGTGGAAGGCCCGTATGCGGTGAGCCAGCCCGAGGCCCAGTTAAGCATCTTCGAGGTGGACCCAGGCAGCATTTCAACCCAACCTGCCGCGGCGGACTCCATGACCGAGCCGGTTGCGCATGAGTGGTCAGGCATCGAGTTGGAAGCCCAAACGCCGGATGAGGCGGCCCACGCAGAGGCCGCCGCGCCTTTACCCCTGCAGCTTGCCCCAATGAGCTTGCGTCTGATGGCCTTCGTCGTGGATGGCGCACTGATCGCAGGCGCCCTCCTGGCGGCTGCCGCAGTCGCCATGCAGAAGGTCAACGAGTTGCCCACGATGAAGGAGATCGAAATGGGAGCGGCAGCCGCGCTCGCGGTCTTCGGCGCTCTCTATCACGTACTGTTCTTCACCCTGGCCGACGGGACGCCGGGCATGAAGTATGCCCGCATCTCCCTGTGTACCTTCGACGACGAGAAGCCCACCCGCGCGCAGAAGCGCAGCCGGCTGGGCGCATTGCTTCTCTCCCTGGCGCCGGTCGGCCTGGGAGTGGCCTGGGCCATCTTCGACCAGGAGCACCTGAGCTGGCACGACCGGCTGTCGCGCACCTATCTGCGGAAATGTTGAGCCAAGGGCCGATATAAAGACTTTCAATTCAATGCCGAAGACCATTCAATAGTCTTTGCCGCGATCCACCTTTAGGCATATACTTGGGTATATGCCCGGTGTGATGGAGGGTCGAATGCGGCGCACAGCCAAGGTTTTCATGAACAACCGGAGCCAGGCCGTCCGGCTTCCGAAGGAGTTTCAGTTCACCACATCTGAGGTCTTCATCCGTAGGCAGGGCGATGAGGTTATTCTTTCCGCTCGTCCCAAAGATTGGTCCGGCTATTTGGCATCGGGCCCCGTGGCCTCCGAGGAGTACATGGAGGGAGTTGAGGACTTGCCGGTGCAGGAGCGCCCGCTTTGATGGCGGTCTACATGCTTGACACCGACATTTCGTCCTACATCATGAAGCGATCCAACGACGCAGTCCTGCGAAGGCTTCAGACTGTTTCTGTCAGCGACGTCTGCATCTCCGCGATTGTGAAGTCCGAACTCACGTATGGTGTTGAAGTGTCCCCACGGAAGCAAAAAGACCTGGCGGCGCTTGATACGTTTTTGCGGCACGTGGAGGTTCTGGACTATCCCGAAGAGGCTGCCCTCGACTATGCCCGAATCCGCACCGATCTCAAGTTGCGTGGTGCCATGATTGGCGCGAACGATCTGTTGATTGCAGCTCATGCTCGTTGCCTCGGACTCGCGCTCGTGACCAACAACACGCGGGAGTTTGGGCGGGTCGAAGGCCTCAAGCTGGAAAACTGGACCGAATAGCGGAGTTCAACGACTCGTTTTCCGTGTGCAATTCCCTATCAGCAAAGGCGGAAAAGCTGCGGGGGGTGCGGCACCCAGTTTTTGTGCGTGGCGGGCTTTATCTAAATTGGATGCGGAAAGGTGTTGCGGGCGGCGGTGACGTTATCAGGGTCATCCGTAAACGATTTGCCCTCTCCGTAGGCGAACTTCTGGTACCTTGACCCGACCTTGCGGATCGCATCCTTGGCGCCATCGTCCCATGTGACAAGCGCTTCGCCATTCACGTAGGCCCAGGTGCCATGGACGTGGCGCAGCGATCGCGTCGCATCGCCCGTGTCCATGAGCGTGATATAAAAGTTGTTTCCGCTCCCGTCGCCCACCTCCCATTTCCCCAGGTAATGATTGCGTGACGGCAACAAGGGGTTGACCGGCGCGTTTTCGACTCCCGATGTCGCGGCGACGGGAAACTCCACCCGCTCAATATCGGCGAGATTGAAGCTCTGCCGGTGGCCATCCTTGAAGACGATCACAATGATTCCGGAGCTGCCTTTGGTGGCAGGCGCCGCCTTGGCAATGCCAAAAGGAACCGCGAGAAAAAGCATGGTAGCCAAGCCGGCAACACTGACGATCCTGCGCATGGGTTTCTCCTCTTAAGCTAAGGGCGCGACGGCGATTCACGCTCAACCGCGTCAATCCCATCTACGCGGTTCACGCGTCAATTGTTCCCCCAAAATCCAGATCCCCTGCGACTCCGACTCGTGTCCATGGTTTCCGGTTGAAACGGTGCGCGTCGCCGACGCACTAATTGTTGTGCGGGATTCAGGATGCCGGCAACGGCCTCGACGACAAACTCCCAGGACCAGCCGGGGCCTGTGTTCAGCATGGGTGATCCCGGGTCAGGAGCCGAAATCATGAGCCAGCATCGGCTCCACTTGAACGTCACCGAGCGGTGCAACATTCGCTGTATCCATTGTTATTGGGAGGAGTACGGAAAGAATCCCGATCCTTCGCTGGAAACGATTGGGAAGATCCTCGACCAGTTCAAACAACTGGCCGGTTCCTACCATGAGAACGGGCGGCACATGTTGACGCTGGGCGGGGGGGAGCCCACGGTACGGGCCGATCTTGAAGAGATCGTTCAACTATCGGTCCGCCGCGGGTTCCGGGTCCGGCTGGTCACCAATGCGGTCTCGTTGGATGAGGAACGCGCGGTTTCGCTGCGAAAGTCTGGGCTCGAGATGGCCCAGGTCAGCCTCGACGGCGCGACAGAGGAGACCCATGACCGGGTGCGCGGAAAAGGCAATTGGCGGCGCGCGATGGCCGGCATCGCAGCCTTGAAAAAGGGCCGGCTGCTCACCGTTCTGAGTTATGTGTTGCTTCCAGGAATCAATCTGGAGGAGGCCCCGCTCCTTCTCGATTTGGTCCGGAAGTTAAGAGTTGCGGGAGCAAAGTTTGCCAGGCCGGTGAACGAGGGACAAGCGGCCCTGCACGGGATCAGGGTTCAAGGGGACTATCTGGGAACTTTCCGCAGGATTCTGGACCACGCGAAGGCCATTCGATACAAGCGGCTTCTGTTGTTTTTCGATCCTCTGGCTCATTTGCTGCCGCTCGAAGAACCAAAGAAAGTAGCGGGTCTGTGGGGCCTGGCTACCGATCTGTGCCAGTGCAACAACACTGAGTTGATTGAGGTCAACGGCGGCTCCGGCGACGTTTACTACTGCCGCATCCGGGCCAAACTTGGGAATCTTTTTCAGACGCCTCTTCCGGAGCTTTGGCACCATCACGCGGTTTTGAACCAAATCCGCAGGAAGTCGCCCAGCGGAAGCTGCGGGAAGTGCGGAGCCTGGAGTGCTTGCCGGGGCGGATGTCCGGCCGTGGTTCATGGAAACACCGGGCAAATCCTGTTGCAGGATGCGGATTGCTCCGAAGTTCAAAAGCAGCCGGCGCTTCTTGCCTTCCCCACCCTCGGACATTCCAATCCCAGGGTTCTCTCGAATGTGGAGGAAATCCGGGAAGCCGGCCGCCGGCTCAAATTCGAGGTCTACCGGCATTCTTTGACGTGATTGCCGGAACCGGTTGCACGGAGCAAGAGATCGGCATCTTTGGGCATTGCGTCCGGATGAATTCAACAATCAAGGAGTAGATCATGGGAGTAACGAGAGATTCATTGTCGGAAACACAGTTGCCTAATGTGGGTAACATGCCTTTCGACCCGCAGGGCACGTCGAACGGTTGCGGAACCACATCGTTGGCGATGACAATGACCTATCTGGGAGTGCCGGAAACCAAGGACCAGATTGACGCGGTGATTCGCCAGCTCGATATCTTCAGTTCTCCCGAAGATCTGATGGGGTTCGCCACCTCTCATGGTCTGCAGGCACAGGGATACAACAATGGGGCTTGGGAGAATATCGAGAGCTGCATTCCGCTTGGACAGCCCTGCATTTGCCTCATCAACGCTTCCTACACCTACCCCGACAACAGCACCATCAGCGGCTTTCACTATGTGGTGATCACGGGGTTTGGAATCGATCCGGTGGTCAACCAGCGCTACGCGATCTTCCATGATCCGAACTTCGGCTCGGAGATGGTTCTCTACGAATCCCAGTTCATTCAAATGGGGAACGCGATGGGCTGGGGATTCCATGACTATTACATGGCCTTCGCCACCTTTGCCACCGAATTGCCACCCGGAAACAACGATGGCATCCAGGGCGTCCTTGGCACCTTGGAAGGGGTAACCAACATCACCAACGGGCTAGGCAACATCTTCCATCCAGGCAGCGTGGGCAGCGTCTTCCACGGCATCTTCCAGTTTGCCGGCGGGATCGTCGAAACCATCGGTTCCGGCATCGGAGGACTGTTGCAGGTAGGCGGCCAATGGCTCACAGGGGTTGTGAGCAAGGTTCCCGTCCTGCGCAATATCGTTCAACCCATCGGAGACCTGATTAACGGGGTGGGCGCTGTTCTGGGCGATCTCTTCAACGGCGTCGGCAGCGTGATCAACGACGTCGGCCTGGGCCTGGAGGGTGTCGTCAACTCGATTGTCGACGGAGTGGCCGGGGTCGTAAAGAATATCGTCGGGGCATTCGGCGCCCTGGCGGACGGAAATATCGCGGGATTCTTTGAGGGCATCGGCAGCGCCATCGGCTCCGCTGTGACCGCGGTCGCCGGTGTCGTGACCTCAGTCGTGTCGGCAGTCGGCAACGCGGTCGGTGATGCAGCGTCGGCGGTCGGCAACGCGATCGGCGACGCGGCCAGTGCCGTTGGAAACGCCGTCAGCAACTTCTTCAGCGGCTGGTAAAAGCCGGGTCGGCGCCGAGAAGCCCCCGCACCCTGGACCCTACGAGGCCAGGGCGCGAAGGGCGGAGACCCCGGCACCGAGCAGAGCGGTTTCGTCGTCGGGTGGAAGGATCTCGAGCGAAAAGCTTTGTAGCGGGCTCATCTTGACCATGGATTCAAGGTGGCTGCGCAAGTGAGGCAGATCGAGAAAGCCCACATTGTGGCCGGTGAAGTAGAAGCGGCCGGGGCCGGCGAGGTGGATGAAGGAAGCCGTTCCCGCAGCCAGAGCTCGATGCCAAAGATCGACGAACTCCCGGCAGCGCGCATCGCCTTGCTTGGCGTGGGCAAACACCTCTTCCGGTTCCAGGTCGAGGAAGCGCAGCCGCATGGCGCGGTAGCCCATGATCCCTTCCAGGTGGCCAACCCCGCCGCAGCCGCAGAAGCGCTCCTTGGGATCGAGGGTGACCGTGATGTGGCCGCCCTCCCAAACGCCCTCGACGTAGGGCCAGCGCCCGTAACCGATGCCGTTGCCGATGGTCCACACGCGGGTAAGCTTTTCCAGTTGGCCGCGGGTGGCGGCCACGCCGGCGGCAATGGCGTCGGCATCGTTGGCAATGTGCACCGGAGCCGCGATGCCGCGGCTAACGAGAACCCTGGTGAGCTCTGTGGCCAACCGCATTCCTTTCAGCTGGGTCAGGTTGGGAGAGTCCTCAACCACGCCATGGCGGATGATGCCCGGAACCGCGACGCCGATGGCATCCACGGGGACGGCCTCGTTGGCGGCTAGCGCAGCGATCTGCGTGGCCAGCAATTCGACTAGGTCGCCGGCGGGAATCGCCGAGAGCGCGTCCAACTCGTTTGTGTCGGTGGGATAGCGCAACAGCTTGCCGGTCAACTGCCGGTCCTCTAGCCTGCCGGCCACGAGATGTTCGGTAATCACGACGCCGATAGCGGTGGTCATTCAAGCCCTCCGGGCTAGCTCTTAGCTTCTAGCCTCTACCTTCCAGCTACTTTCCTGCGACCGGCAGGCAAATCGGCACAGCCGGGAATCCTTCTTGCCGTCCAATTGCTCATCGCTTCTCAATTCCCGGAAAGCATACCGCAGGGGCTCAGGCCCCGTCGATTCGCTCTACTCGAGTTTGTCGGGGAAATTCCTGACCTGCCGTCCGAATCGCGATCACCCCGTTTGGTAGCGGTTAAGCCGGCCGATTCCGTTGAAGGCGGCCACCTTGTAGCACTCCGCGAGGGTGGGGTAGTTGAAGACAGTGTCGATGAAGTAGTCCACCGTGCCCCCCAGGATCATCACGGCCTGGCCGATGTGGACCAGTTCGGCGGCGCCTTCGCCGATGATGTGCACGCCCAGCACCTTGCGGGTGTCGCGATGGAAGACGAGTTTGAGCCGGCCGGTGGTGTCGCCGCGAATCTGGCCGCGCGCCGACTCGCGATAGTAGGCCATGCCCACTTCGTATGGAACGTCCTCGTCGGTCAACTGCTCCTCGGTCTTGCCGATGAAACTGATCTCCGGGATGGTGTAAATGCCGTAGGGATAAAAGCTGGGGTTGGAGCTGGTGGCCTGATCGTTGAAGGCGCGGGCCGCGGCGATCCGGCCCTGCTCCATCGAGACGGAGGCCAGCGAGGGAAAGCCGACCACATCGCCCACGGCGAAGATATGCTCGACCTTGGTTTGGTAGTGCTCGTCGACAGGGATGCGGCCGCGATTATCGGCTTCGATGCCCGCCGCGGCGAGGTTGAGGTCGTCCACCGCGCCCTGGCGGCCGATGGCGTAGAGCAGGGCGTCGCCGGAGACGCGCTTCTTGCTTTCGAGGTTGGCGACCACGGTGCTGTCGGGCAGCTCTTCGACGCTCTGGACCTCCTCACCGAGGCGGAGCGTGACTCGGGCGTCGCGCAAATGATAGCTGAGGGCCTCGATGATCTCGCGGTCGGCGAACTCGAGCAGCCGGTCGCGTTTTTCGATGAGCGTGACGCGAACGCCGAGGACGGCGAACATGCAGGCATATTCAACGCCGATGACGCCGCCGCCCACCACAATCAGCGTGCGGGGCAGTTCTGGAAGGTCGAGAACCTGGTCGCTGTTGACGATAGTGCGCCCGTTGATGGGCACTTTGGCCGAGCCTGCGGGCCGTGTTCCCACCGCAATGATGACCCGGTCGGCTTCGAGCGTGGCGTCGGTCTGCGGGCCCTCGACCCGCACCTGGTGGGGATCCACGAAGCGGGCGATGCCGTGCACGACGTCGATGCTGTTGCGCGAAAGCTGCGCCTCGGTGACATCGACCTCTGTCTTGATGACCGCCTGTACGCGGAAGGCCAGGTCGGCCATACTGATCTTTTCCTTCACCCGGTAGTTCATGCCGTAGACCGTGCGGTAGTTGTACCCGGACAGATGCATGACGGCTTCGCGCATGGTTTTGGAGGGGATGGTTCCGGTATTTACGCAGACACCGCCGACAACGGAGCGGGCCTCGACGACAGCCACGCGCTTCTTCATTTTGGAGGCGGCAACGGCAGCCCTTTGTCCGGAGGGGCCGGAACCGAT
>Ga0181531_10000480_pt1 | contig 26932 bp, 21 predicted proteins | sample PEATcosm2014_Bin_38_FD_119743 | JGI IMG/M metagenome (GOLD analysis project Ga0181531, IMG submission 119743) | Peatland microbial communities from MTU Mesocosm Facility, Houghton, MI, USA - PEATcosm2014_Bin11_10_metaG | ecosystem: Environmental > Terrestrial > Soil > Wetlands > Peat | place...
GCAGTTTCGGCATGCAGGAAAAGATCGCCGGCAACATGCGCGAGAAGCAGCGCGCGTTTCAAGGCGCGGTGTCCGCGCAGGAATTCGCGGAAAATTGGCTGATCAACAATACCAATGCCTCGACCGGCGTCTGCACCGGTCCGCTCAGCGCCAATAACGGCGGTGCCGGTCAGATTTGTTCCGTACCGCTGTCGCAAGCGGTGGCCGCTCCCGGCGGCGACGTGACCGTGCTGCCATGGAAATATCCGGACGGCACCCTGATCGGCGTCACCTATCTGCCGAACGGCATGGTCGTCGGCGCGCAGGCGGCTATCACCGCGAGCGAACCCGGCACGTATGTGGGCACCTACTACGGATTGCCGACCTTTTACATCGCCGATTTGGGTTTGTCGACCAGCAGCCTGATTCAAGGTGAAATCTACCAGATCGATGCGGTCTCATACGGCGCCGCCAATACCACGGCTGCGATCGTCGAGAGCACCTATGCCGTTTCCTCCTCCTCCAACTGTAAGACCTGCAACCCATGAACACTAAATTTTTGGCCGCGGTTCTTGTCATGCTGCTCGGCGCGTCAGCCGCGAGCCCGAGCTTCGCGCAAGTCAGCTTCGAAGAGGACTTCACGGGTGCGGGAAACAGCCTCAATTGGTACTTTGTATTGGGCGCCTGCCTGACCGCGGGTACCTCCACATCGCAAGTCAGCCCCGGCACCATTCCCAGCTGCAATAGCATTCTGCCGACCTACTACAACACGGCCGCGAATGCCGATCCCTACCTCGACGGCGGCGAAAACGGCTTCCTCGGAGGATCGACCGCACCGGCGAGCCTGTCCGCACAGCAGCCCGATGCCCTCGGCTACGGCGCGCTGCGCTTCACGAACGGCTCGGTCGGCGGCCATTACGGGCACAATGAGCGCGGCGCCATTCTCTCGGCCACGACCTTTCCGACGAACGCGGGCATCCAGGTCACGTTCAAGACGATCACCTACCACGGCGACTCGGGCGGTGCGGGCGGCGACGGCGCGGACGGCATCAGCTTCTTCCTCCAGGACGGCAGCAAAACACCCGGACTCGGCGCCTTCGGCGGCAGCCTTGCTTACTCTTGTTCGAACAACAACGCGCCCTACGACGGCTTGACGGGCGGCTACATCGGTCTCGGTATCGATGAGTACGGCAACTTTCTCAACGGTACCAATTTGATGCCCGGCTATACCGGCACCAATGTCGCGAGCGGCGACAACTCGGCCTACGGATACGGCTACAAGCCGGGCCGCATCGGCGTGCGCGGTGGCGGCAGTGTGTCGTGGGCGGCCTTGACGGCGGCTTACGGCGTGAACCCGGGTAATTCGAGCCTGCCGTATTATCCGGCATCGCTCACGACCTCTTGCATCACCGTGGGCGGCGTCTACAACTCAGCGACCAATAGTTGCATCAACATCTGCTCAGGCGGCTATTCCTATGACGCCACGACCGGAGTCTGCAACAAGGCCTGCAACACGGGCTCGACCTACGATCCCACGACCGACCAGTGCAATTCCTGCACGAGCGTTGCCGGCACCTATAACACCACGACGCAGCTGTGTAACAACACCAATGCGTGCGCGACCGGATCGACCTATTACGGAGCCACCACCAGCTGCGATTCCTGCCCGGCGGCGGGCTACGCGACCGGCACCTATAGCGCCGGGACCTGTACCAAGAGTTGTCCGACCGGGTATGCCTATAGCGGCACCGGGACGGGTTATTGCTATCCCACGGGCGACCCGACCGCCGGAAATCCGCTCTACTATTGCCCGGCCGGCAACGTGATCACCGGTACGACGTGCTATCCGACCGGCAGCGTCTATGCCGCGGGATACTATTGCCCCACCGGCGACACGATCAACGGTACCTACTGCTACACGACCGGGCTCTCCTATTCCGCGGGACACTACTGCGCTTCCGGGCAGACGATCACCGGCACGAATTGCTATCCGACCGGCGACTCTATCTCCGGGACCAACTATTGTCCCTCCGGCCAAACGATCAATGGCGCTGTCTGCTATCCGAGCAGCGACTCGCACGCAGGTAATTATTATTGTGCTTCCGGACAAACGATCACCGGCACGAATTGCTATCCCACCGGCGACTCCTTCACCGGAACCAACTACTGTCCTTCGGGGCAAACGATCAGCACGACCTACTGCTACCCGACCGGCGACTCGCACGCCGGCAACTACTATTGCGGCACCGGTTTGACGGCCACCGGGACTTCTTGCTATCCGACCGGTGACTCAAACACGGGCACCAACTACTGCCCCTCGGGACAGACGATCAGCGGTACCTCCTGCTACCCGACCGGCTCCGTGATCAGTGGCACCAATTACTGCCCCTCGGGGGATGCGATCAGCGGTACCTACTGCTATCCGACCGGCTCGGTCTACAGCACCGGCTACTATTGTCCTTCCGGCAGCGCGATCAATGGTGCGTTCTGCTATCCGAGCGGCGACTCCTATAGCGCGGGCTACTATTGTGGTACCGGGCTGACGATCAGCGGTACCTCGTGCTATCCGACCGGCGACGTCTACCTTGCGGGATACTACTGCCCGAGCGGCGACACGGTGGAGGGCAGCAGCACGCCACGCTACTGCTGTCCGTCAGCAGACACCTATAGCAGCGTCACGGGCAAGTGCTCGAACGGCACCACGGCGCCTGCCGCAACCGCTGCGACGGGTGCGACCGCTGCGACCGCCGCGACCGTCGCGCCTGCCGCGACCGCCATGACCGCGGCGACCGCGATGAGCGCCGCAACTGCGATGCCCGCGGCGACCGCGATGCCCGCGGCGATCGCAATGCCGGCGGCGACTGCGATGCCCGCCGCGCTCGTTGCGCCGTCTGCAACCGCGGTTTTCGCGGCCACCGCCGCGCTCGGCGCGACCACCGTGCCGGCCAATCAGGCAGCGACGCTGATCACGAGTCCGGTGGCGACCAACCCGACGACGGCTGCGCCCACGACCAGCACGAACTTCGACTCGCTGTACGCGGTTCAGAATACCTGTCGGACCGGCAACCTCTATAACTACAGCGTGGAAACTGCACCGACCAGCGCGGGCCCTGCGGTCATCAACACCGTGAACCCGGCGAATACCGCCAATATCTTGGACTACGCGCCGATTCCGGGTGCCTATAAAGAGATCACGAGCTTTCAGATCGCCGCCGAAGGCGCGGCCACGCGCGCCCAGGCGACGCCGATTTTCTACACGGTCAAGATCACGAAGGACGGCCTCTTGAGTCTGTCCTACAGCGAGGGTGGCGGCGCCTATTCCTCGCTGATCAAGAACCAGTCGATCCTTTCCTCGAACGGCCCGCTGCCCGCGAGCTTCCGAATCGGGTTTGCCGGTTCGGACGGCGGTGCGTCGAACGTCCACGAGATCATGTGCTTCAAGGCCGTGTCCGCCAATACGTCGGGCAGCTCGGCGTCGGTCAACCAAAAAGAGTCGGCGAGAGTCGAAGGTACGACCCAGGCCTACTTTGCGTATTACAATCCGAACGACTGGACCGGTACGGTGACCGCCAACTACCTGCTCCAAAACAACGGTGTGATCAGCGTGAGCTCCACGGCCAATTGGGATGCCCAATGCGTGTTGAGCGGCACCCCCTCGGGTACGACCGCGTCCGGCGGCGGATGCTTGAACACCGGCGTGCCGGGCCCGACCAACGCGACGCCCGCGGCGACCAGCCGCGTGATGTTGACCTGGGACACGGTCAATAACGTCCCGATCCCGTTCGAATGGGCGAATCTCAACAGCGCCCAGCAAGCGATGCTCGATTTCAATGATGCGACGCAGACGGCGCTGCGGCTGAATTATCTGCGCGGCGATCAGACCAATGAGGTCAACTCGCAGGGCGTAGGGCTTTACCGCCAGCGCGACGGCATCCTCGGCGACATCGTCGATTCGAGCCCTGCCTGGGTTGGCCCGCCCTCGTCGTCGTTCTCTCAGTTGTGGGTGGATCGGCTCTATCCGGGTACCTCGATGCCGGAAAACTCCGGGACGCAGAACTATCAGCAATTCATCACCGCACAGCAGACCCGTCTCAACGTCGTCTATGTCGGCGCCAACGACGGATTCCTGCACGGATTCCGCACCGGCAGTTTCGATGTCAACGGCAATTTCGTCGGCACCGGATCGACGCCCAACGACGGCCAGGAGGTTATCGCCTACATGCCGGGAACCACGCTCGCGAGCGCGGCGACCGCGACCGCTCTCGGTGGCTGCACGAACAACATGAACACGCAAACGGTCGTGCAGAACATCCACGGCGTGACTCCGGCCATCACTGCGACTCCTCCGGCGGTCAGCTATCCGGAATGCATCGAGAACACGCTCGATTATTCCGATCCCCAATACGGGCATAACTTCTTCGTCGATGCGACGCCGGGAACGGGCGATTTGTTCTTCGGCGGCACGTGGCACACGTGGCTCGTCGGCGGACTGGGCGCCGGCGGCAACGCGATTTACGCGCTCGATATCACGAACCCGACGAACTTCAGCGAGACCGCTGCGTCCAGCGTCGTCATCGGCGAGTGGAATCCCGCGACGATCAGCTGCTCGAACTCCTCGGGCGGTGCCAATGGCGGGACCGCTTGCGGCAACAATCTCGGCAACACGTTCGGGACGCCGGTGATTCGGCGGCTACACAACGGCAATTGGGCCGCGATTTTCGGCAACGGCTTCGGCAGCCAGTCGGGCGACGCGGGTATCTACGTGATGTCGATCGACATCAATTCCGGCGCACAGTCGTTCTATTACCTCAGCACCAACACTGCGGGCCAGAACAACGGCATCGCTTACGTATCGGCGATCGACCTCGACGGCGATCATGTCAGCGATTACGTTTATGCGGGCGACCTGCTCGGCAACGTCTGGCGGTTCGACCTCACGAGCAACACGGCGTCGTCATGGGCCGGGCCGAGTGCGCCGATGTTCACGACGCAAGCCGGGCAACCGATCACGACGTCGGTGCTCGGGATCTCGACCACATTGACGAGCGTCTTGCCGCGCTTGATGATCGAGTTCGGCACCGGCCAGCGCACCCAGCTCACCAATCAGGGTCCCGCGCAGTACGCGCCCGCGGCCCAATCCCTCTATGGGATTTGGGACTGGAACATGAGCGCCTGGAATACGCTGTCGCCGTCGTCGAGTTACGCAAGTCTCACTACCGCCGCAACGGGGCTCGCCAGCCCGTACACGGCGACCGCCGTGGACTTGACCGCACAAACCTTGACGGCGAATCCCGCCAACAGCGACGTGGATGGCACGAACGTCACGATCTGTTGGCAGGGCGATCCAACCTGTACGACTACCGGCACGCTCGGCTGGTACGCGAATCTCGTCAACAATACGGCGGCGACCACGAGTCCGCCCGCAGCCGCGGTTTACGAGCAGATCATCTACAGTCCGGTGTTCGTGCAGGGCGCGCTCGTCGTCAATTCGACGGTTCCCGCGGGCAATATCCCGAGCACTTGCGAAAACAATACGGATCAGGGCTACACCTATGCGCTTGCGGTCGCGAATGGCGGTGTGTTCACCAATTCGTTCCCAACCTTCAGCGTGAACGGTACCCTGATTTCCGATTCGATCGAGGCCGGCGTCAATATGAATATGACGGGCAGCGTCTCCGTCGTGTCGAGCGGCAGCTCGGGCAGCGGCCAAGGCAACTTGACGCTGATCGGCCAGTCGACCACCGCTAAGCCGGTCACGTTGCCGGTCAACCTTCCGTCGACTACCCAGGCCAAGCGGCTGACGTGGGTCGAACGGCGATGAGAATGGGGAATAGTGTAATGCGCGAGGCTAGAACATCGCTGTCCGCGGCCCAGAGCGGCTTCACGCTGATCGAGCTCATGATCGCGGTGGCCATCGTCGGGATTCTCGCGACGATCGCGGCGACTTCGTATCAGAACCAAGTCATGCAATCGCGGCGCACGGATGCGCGCAGTGCGCTGCTGGATCTGGCCGGCCGCGAGGAAAAGCTGTTCAGCGTGACCAATGCGTACGGTTCGACTCCGGCCGCACTCGGCTACGGCGGTGCTGCGTTTCCGCAGGTCGTGGGCAGCGGCTACTACACGGTCAATGTCGTGGTTCCGGATCCGCTGCAGGCGCCGGCCACGCCGACCACCTACGCGATTACCGCGACGCCGGTCGTCGGCAGCAGCCAGGCGAATGACCTGGCCTGCACGACGCTCACCTTGAATCAGACCGGCGCTCAAGGCTCGACCGGCACCGGAACCGTTGCGACCTGCTGGGGTAATTGAGACCGGCAGCTTCGCATGAGCGGAGCGCCCCGATTTAATGGGGCGCTCCGGACTTTGCGAGTATCAGCGAAACATCAGAACTTCTGACCGAACTTCAAGCCGATCGTACGCGGCTGGTTGGGCACGTCGTAGACCGCAATCTGGCCGCAGCTCGAGATGTCGCATTCCGCGAATCGGTCGAGCACCGCGCGCTTGTCGAACGCATTGTTGACGTAGAGCTCGGCCGTGAGGCCATTCTTTTCGACTCCGCCGGAGAAATCCCCGATCACATACGAGGGCATTTCGCCGAGCGCTGCGGCGGCCGCCTGCCGCAAATCACCGGTGCGAGAGCCCACATAGACCGCCGCGGCCTGCAGATGGCCTTGGTAGCCGCCGCCCGCTTCGAACGTATAGCGCGCGGTCACGTCGCCCTTGATTTTCGGCGTTACCGGCAGCTGCGTTCCGGAGGGCGCATATTGCTCGTAGCCGGGCGTCGCGCATTCGACCGCGGTGCCGCCGCAATAGGTCTGCGTGAGCTTCGGATCGAGCAGCGAGAGGCCGGCGTTGAGCGTCAGGTGCTGCGTGACCGCAAATTCCAAATCCGTCTCGACGCCCTTGATCTCGGCTTCGCCGGCGTTCGCGATGATCGTGAGCGCGTTGGGACCGAGGTAGGCAAACTGGAAGTCCTTCCATTTCTCGACGAAGAACGCGCCGTTGAACCGAATCCGGTTGTCGTCCCAAGCGGTCTTCCAGCCGAATTCGTAGTTGTCGAGATAATCCGGCTTGTACGGCGGCAGCGTGCCGCCGCCGTTGCGGTTGACGCCGCCCGGACGGAAGCCCTTCGAGTAGGTCCAATAGATCAAATGGTCCTTGTCGATCTTGTAAGTGAGATTGAGTTTGGGCGAGGTTCCCGAATCCGCGGTCCGGCCATCCAAGTCCTGGCAGGGTGCGCCGTGAAACGGCACGAACGGCGTAAAGCAGGTCGCCGTCCCTTGGGAGCTGCTGAAGTTTTGGTTGAAGCCGTAAAATCCCTGCAGCGTGTTGTCGTAGCGGTAGTAGCGCAGACCCGCATTCGCGGTCCAGCTCGAGGAAATGTCGTAGGAGAACTCGCCGAAGACCGCCTGGTCCCGATCGACGCGCTCTTGATCCGTGAGCCACAGAGTTCCGGGCCACCCGGGGACCGACAAATCGGTCGCGAGCGGATCGCCGTTGTTCACGTAGTAATCCTGCAAGATCTCGTGAACCTGGCGCTGCGCGAACAGGCCGCCGACGAAGCGGAACGGATCTTCCTTCGGCGTCGAGAAGCGCAATTCATTGCTGATCTTGGTGTAATGATCGCGGCCGATGATTTCCTGCGCGGGATTGATCAGTTTGCCGGCGTTGTCGAGAAAGTATGCGCCGGAACCGTTGGCGCGATCGTAGAACAGCGAGTAGTCGGTGTAATCGGACACTTCGTGGGTATTGCGCGTGAGATACGCGCCTGCGTAAACGATATCGAAATCGGCAATTTTCTCCTTCGACCGCATGCGCCGACCGCAGGGTTGTAGGCAAAGTTGCCGTTGACCTGCTGTGATTGGCCCATGATGGTCGGTGTGATGCTCCAATTGTCGCCGATGTCGACCTTGAGCGCGGCGCGGCCGCCGGAGGTCTCGACGTCGTTGAAGTGATTCTTGACGTAGGGCGTATTCGTAAAAGCATCGCCCGATGTCGGGAACGTGACCGAGCCGGGGACATTGTTGATGTAGCCCGCCTTCTTTTCGTCCCAGCCGACGAGGCGTATCGCGGCATAGCTCGTCAACGGCAGATTCACGAACCCCTCGACCGTGTAGCCGTTGCCGCCATGACCGACCGAATTGCCCTCGACGTCATAGCCCGCCTTGAAGCCCGACGGATCCGGCTTGTTGGTGATCACACGAATCGTGCCTGACTCCGAGCTCGCGCCATAGAGCGTGCCCTGCGGTCCGTTCAACACTTCGACGCGCTCGATATCGTAAATGTGGACGTCCAAGTTGCCGTCGATCGCCGTGACCGGCTGTTCGTCGAGATACATGCCGACGCTCGGCAGCGAACCCGAATGGTTGCCGTCGCCGCCGCTGACGACGCCGCGGATATACGTGTGCTCGAACCCGGGGCCCGCGGTCTGGAATGAGACGCTGGGCAGGTATTTGACGTAATCATCGAAGTCTGTGACATGCAGTTCTTCGAGCTTCGCGGTGCCGAGCGCCTGAATGCTGATCGGCACGTCCTGCAGGTTTTCGACCCGTTTTTGAGCCGTGACCGTGATCTCTTCGAGTGTGCCCATCTCGGCCGTTTCCGCGGCGTAGGCGGCCTGCATGCAGGCGAGCAGCACCGATACCACGGGCGCGCCCCGTCGCAAAACGCTCGAGCACCCGGGTGCCGCGAAACGCTTGAGTTTTCGCTATCGACTTCTCGTCATCATTCATCCCCTTGAGAAATTATTGATTTGACGCGGGGCAGCATAAGGGCTGCGCGCCAAATTACATAGGATCTTCGCTTTCGCGCTCGGAATTCGCCGTCTCGGGCGTCAAAGCCTCATGCGGCGGTGTTTCGCCAGACGCTCGCGAGCCACGGCTGCTGCTCGCGCGGCAGCCCGGCGGGCCGGTAGTAGTGTTCGAGTTCGGTGAAGCCGGCCTCGGTCAAATAGCGCTGCCAGGCCGCCAGATCGTGATAGGCGCCGTAGCGACCCCCGTTCCAGCCTTCGACGTTCTCGCCGCGCGGATTGGAACTGAACAGCACGCCCGCGGGCTTGAGCGCGGCGCGCAGTTCCCGAAGCACGCGCGGCAATTCCTGTGTCGGTACGTGGAACAGCGATGCATTCGCGAAGATGCCGTCGAACATCCCGGCCGGCAGGTCGAGACCGAGGAAGTCCTGCTGCCAGACTTCACAGCCCGAGTCGGCGCGCGCCATTGCCGCGAACGGCGCGGCGCCGTCGAGTCCGATCGCGTGATGCCCGAGCGCGGTCAAGGCCTTGAGATCGCGGCCCGGGCCGCAGCCGAAATCCAGAATCGTGAACGGCGGACTGCCCTCGATATGGCGCAGCAAAGCCGCGATATTCTGGCTGACGTCGTGATCGCGCGTGCCCGAGCGAAACTCCTCGGCGCGCTGCTCGTAATGCGCGAGCGTACGCGACGCGAGACTGCTGAGTTGCTGTGGTTCGAGCGGTGTTCGATGCATCGAACCCGCAGTCTCGCACTATCGCGTCAACACGTCGAACAGCGACAGGGTGATCATGATCGCGATCCCGAAGAACCCGATGATCGCGATGACCCGCATCAGCGGATGCGCGGAGCTCAGGTGCATCGAAAACAGCATCACGAGCGAGGCTTGTGTCACGCTGATCGCGAGGTTCACGGGCGTGTGGGCGGATCCCAAGGGCAGATAAGCGCTGCCCACGGTCAGCGCGAGCAGGATCATCAGCGCGAGCCAGACGAGGATGTAGACGATCGGGCGGGTTTCGGCTGCGTTTCTCATGATCTCGAGACCAGATAGAGAATCGGGAATACGAACAGCCAGATCACGTCGACGAGGTGCCAATACAAGCCCACGACGTCGACCGGCGTGTAGTAGGACGGGCCGAATCTGTCATGCGAGGCCATGACGGCGATCGTCGCGATGCAGCCGACGCCGATCAGCACGTGCAGCGCATGCACCCCCGTGATGAAGAAATACATATAGAAGAACAGCTCGACTTGATCGGCCTGGGCGCCCTCGTAGCGAAAATCCAGACGCGGTACGAGATGTTCGAGGAAATCGAAGCGATATTCGACGGCCTTGATACACAGGAACGCGATGCCGAGAGCCACCGTGAGGCTGAGCCAGCCCACGGTCGCGCGGCGCGCGCCGTGCCGCGCCGTATGCACCGCGAGTGCCATCGAGAGGCTGCTCGTGATCAGCACCGCGGTATTGACGCCCGCGAGCGGCAAATTCGTGAGCCGGCTCGCGGCCGCAAACGCGTCGGGAAAGCGCACGCGCGTGATCGCATACGCCGCGAACAGCACGCCGAAGAACAGGATTTCAGTCGCGAGAAACAGCCATATGCCGAGGTTCGCGGCCGAGCGCTGCTGCTCGGCGTCGTCGAACTGGTGCTGATGAGCCATCGTCGCCGCGTGCTCAGCCATGCGCGGACTCCGTGCGGTAGGCGTAGGCCTCTTCGGTCACGATCGGGGTCTTATGAAAATTCAACGTCGGCGGCGGCGATTCGGTCTGCCATTCCAAGCCCTTGGCGCCCCAGGGATTGGCCGGCGCTTTGGCGCCGTATTTGACCGACCAGAGCAGGTAAGCGAGCGGCAGCACGTAGCCGAACACGAGCAGCGAAGAGCCGGCCGAGGAGAGCACGTTCCAGACCTGAAATTCGGGCGGGTATTCCGGGTAGCGGCGCGGCATGCCGAGATAACCCAGAATGAACTGCGGGAAAAATGTGAGGTTGAATCCGATGAAAGTCAGGATCGCCGCAAAGCGCGCCCAGCCTTCCGGGTACATGCGTCCGGTGATCTTCGGCCACCAGAAGTGGATGCCGCCGAAGAACGCCATGACTGCTGCGCCCACCATGATGTAGTGAAAATGCGCGACCACGAAATAGGTGTCGTGGAGCTGCACGTCGAGCCCCAGCGAGGCGAGAAACAGGCCGGTTAGCCCGCCGATCGTGAACAGGCCGACGAAACCTAGCGCGTAGAGCATCGGTGCGTAAAACGTAACGTGTGCCTTGTACAGCGTCGCGGTCCAATTGAATACCTTGATCGCCGAGGGCACCGAAACGAGGAACGTCAGCAGCGAGAACACGGTTCCGGCGTAGGCCGATTGGCCGCTCACGAACATGTGATGGCCCCAGACCACGAAGCCGAACGCCGCGATCGCGAGGATTGCATAAGCCATGAAGCGATAGCCGAACACCGGATTTCGGCAAAAGCAGCTGATGATTTCGCTCGCGACACCCATCGCGGGTACCACCATGATGTAGACCGCCGGATGCGAGTAAAACCAGAACAAGTGCTGGAACAGCAGCGGGTCGCCGCCGAGTGCCGGGTCGAACACGCCGATGCCGAACGTGCGCTCGATGCCCATGAGCATCAGCGTCATCGCGAGCACCGGCGTCGCGAGCACGAGGATCAGGCTCGTGGCGTACATCGACCAGATGAACAGAGGCAGCCGAAACCAGGTCATGCCCGGTGCGCGCATTTCGTGGATCGTCACGATGAAATTCAGGCCCGTCAAGATCGAGGAGAAGCCAGCGATGAACACACCGGTCGCGACCGCGAACACGTGCGAGGTGCTGTAGGTCGTCGAATAGGGCGAATACATCGTCCAGCCGGTGTCGACGCCGCCCGCGAGCAGCGCGTAGATCGTGAACAGGCCGCCGAACACGAACAAGTACCAGCTCAACAGATTCAGGCGCGGAAATGCGAGGTCGCGTGCGCCGACCATCAGCGGCACGAGGAAATTGCCGAGCGTCGCCGGAATCGAGGGGATCAGAAAAAACCACACCATGATCACGCCGTGCAAGGTGAACAGCTTGTTGTAGGTCTCGATGCTCACGAGCTGGCTGTGCGGCGTCAGCAGGTCGAGGCGGATCAAGGCGGCGGCCGCGCCGCCGATGCCGAACAGCAGCGTGATCGTGACTACATAGAGAATGCCGATGCGCTTGTGATCGAGCGTCAGCAGCCACGAGCGCCAGTTCCAGCCGCTGCTCAAATAGTTCTCATGCGAGGCGATGTTCTCATCGGCACCGATTACAACGCTGCTCATGGCACGACCTCTTTGATTGCGTTGCCCTTGGACTTCACGTACTCGATGATCTCGAGCAACTCCTCTTCGCCGACCAGCCCGCGGAACGACGGCATGTTCGGCTCATAGCCCGCGGGCACGTCCTGGTTCGGCAACAGTACGGCGTCGCGGATGAAACGCTCGTCGGCGAGCACGGTTCGCCCGTCGCGCAGCGGAATCGGCCTGCCGAACAGGCCCTCGAGCTTCGGCGCGTGCACCGCCGACAGCGCCCCGTGACAGCCGTCGCAACCGAGTTCGTGGTAGCGGCGCTCGCCGCGCGAGGCCATCGTCGGCACGTTGGCGTGCGCCGAGAGCCATTCTTCGTAAGCCGCGGGCTCCATGACGACGACGCGCCCGACCATGTTCGAGTGCGAGGTCCCGCAGAACTGCGTGCAGTACAGGTGGTATTCGCCGGGCCGATTGGCCGTAAAGGTCAGCGTCGTGTAGCGCCCTGGCAGCACATCCTGCTTGATCCGAAATCCGGGAATCGACAAGCTGTGGATCACGTCCTGCGAGGTCATTACGAGTTCGACCGGGCGATCGGCCGGAACGTGCAGCTCGTTGATTTCGCGCTCGCCGGCGGGGTGCTCGGCGTGCCACATCCATTGTTTTGCGACGACGTAGATCGGCAGCGCGTCCTTGGGGATGCGGATGCTGTCGTAGTAGACCTTCGCGCTCCAGACGAACATGCCCATGAAAAGAACCAGCGGCACGATTGTCCAGGTGATCTCGATATGGTGCATCGTGCGCGCATGCGTGGCGGCATCGGCGATCACGCGGCTCGCGCTCGAGCCCTGCCGGTAGCGGACCGCGAACCAGACGATCAGCACCGCGACCGCGATCGCGACGATGCCCGAAAGGATCAGCCAGGCGAAGTACAAATCGTCGATCGGACCTGCGATCGTCGAGGCGCGAGCCGGGAAAAATGGCAGCGAGTCCATGATCAGGCTTCCGAAGTCCGGGCGGCGCGTGCGCGGCGCCGCAGATTCCAGGCCAGCGCCAGCGCACCGAGCAGCATGATCGTCGAGACTACGCGCAGCAGCTCGAGGATCCGTCCGGTATAGCGTCCGGTCGTGATGTCGTAGTGAAAACAGACGAGCAGCAGGCGCGCGATCGGCGAGGCGATGCGCTGCGCCGCGGCTTCATCGAACGCATGCCCGAAATCCGCGGCAGTGTAGTCGAAGCCGAAAAAATAACGCGCGATCTTGCCGTCTGCGGTGACCAACACGAAGCCCGCGGGATGCGCAAACTGATGCGTCGCCTCGTCGTAGCCGTAGCTGAAGCCCAGCGACTCGGCGAGCTCTCTGATCTCGGCCGGCGCTCCGCTCAGGAAATGCCAGCGCTCGGTGCGCGGCGCCGGCAGGAAGTCGTCGAGGAATTTGTGCTTGGCGCGATCCGCGAGCGCCGGCGTATCGGTCGGATCGATGCTCACGACGATCACCTGCGCATCGGCGGCGCCGCCCGAGGTCTGCGCGATGCGCTGCGCCAGGTTGCGGATCTGCATCGGGCACAAATTCGTGCAGCGATAATAGGAAAAGACGAGTGCGACCGGCGCCTCGCCGAGGTAGTCGCCGATGCGTACCGCGCGACCGCGCTCGTCGCGAAACGAAAGGCCGGCGGGCAGGTTCTTCCCCAGATGCTGCACGAAATCGGCGGTGCCCACATAGCCCGGGGCGCCGGAATCGGCGGCTGCGTGCGCGGCCGCTGCAAGCAGTGCGAGTGCGACGCCGAACGCAGCGAGAGCCGGCGCCTTCACGGTCGACGTCCCCGCGGTTGCGGTTGCGGCTGCGGCGGCGGCGCCGCGGGCGCCGGCGGCCTCGCACCGCCGCCCGCCGCGATCAGTTCCATGGCACGCTCGATCGGGATTCGCACGACACCGTTGCCGCGGTCTACCCAGTGATACCCCTCGAGCTCGGCGGCCTTGCTGCGACGGTAGCTGCGCAGATCGTCCTGCGGCGTGTTCTGCAGCGTCGCGAACGAGCCTGTCGCCGAGCCCTCGGTGCTCTGCTTGGCGAGTACCGCATCGGAGACGCGAAAACCGCCCAACAGGAAAAATGCCGCCGTGGCGGTCGCGATCAACAGGATCACGAGACCCACCGAGAACCAGCCGAGATAGCGCACGTCGAAATCGAAGATCTCGTGCCCTCGCTTTTCGGCGACCGTGCCGCTTTCAGGCGCGCTGTGTGCCATGTTCACCGTTCCCTGCGTTCAAGGTGCCGTGCATCGGGTCCGCCGCAGGCAGCCCCAGCACGATGATCAAACAGCCGAGCCACAGCCCGCCGATCGCGAGCAGCGCACCCAAATCGGTCCACTGCAATTCGAAGCCCTGGGGTCTGAAGTTCGGCACGACGAGCCAGAAGCTGTCGGCGAGGCAGGCGAGCAGCAACAGCGCGCCGACCCACGCGAGCACGCCGGGTGTGCGCTTCGCGCCGCGTGAGAGCAGCAGCAAGAACGGCAGCACGAAATGCGCGAATACCAGGAACCAGGTCAAAGCGCTCCAGCTCGTGCGGGTACGCAGCAGCATCCAGGTGATTTCGTCGGGCAGGTCTTCGATCCACATGATCAAGAACTGCATGAGCGCCAGATACGCCCAGACGAGCACGAGTGCGAGCGCCAGATTGCCGAGATCGTGGAAGCGTGCGCGCAGCGGCGCATCGACCTGCGTGCGCAGCGCGTTGGCGCAAATGATCGCGGCCGCGAGCGCCGCGAGCGCCTGGCTCGTCCCGATCAGCAGGCCGAACACCGTCGAATGCCAGCGCGGCGTCAGCGACATCGTCCAGTCGATCGCGGCAAACGTCGTCGTGAGTGCATAGAGCACGAACGCAATTGCCGCGAGTCCCTGTCGCGGTCGGCGGCCGGCATCGTCGCGCAGCATCCACGCGAGCACAAGCCAGATCACGAAATACACGGCTCCGCGCAGATAGAAGAACGGCGAGTTCAAGTACCACTGCTGGCCCGCGACGAGGCCTGCGTCAGCCCCGCCCGGCGTGCGCATCCAAGGCAGCAGCTGCGATGGGGCGATCAGCAGCGGCACGGCCAACAGCGCGCACAATGGAAATAAACGCAGCGCCGCAAGCGCGAACGGGCGCGCGTCCCGGCCCCAGTGGCCGCCCGTCAAATTGTGCACCGTGACCCAGGCGAGGCTGCCCAGCGAGAGCCCGAGCACGAATAGCCAGACGAACAGAACCGAGGGCAGCCAAGACGCCGGGCCGCTCTGCCGGCCGGTTACGGCGAGCAGCACGACGCCGATCGCCGCAGCGATCAGACAGGCGTTGCGCAAGCGCCCTGCAGCGGGCGTGTTCGCGGCCGGCATGTTCGCGCTCATCACGGCTTCTCCGCGAGCAGCGCCGGCTGCTCGTCCGCGGGCACATCGCCGATCACGGTGTGCTGGCTACGCTGTAACGCGCGCAGGTAACCGACGATCGCCCACCGGTCGATCGGCGCGATGCGGTCTGCAAATCCGAACATCACACCGTGGCCGTTCGTGATCACGTCGAATAGATGCGCATCCGGCGCGGCGCGCAACGGTGCGCTGCTGAGACTCGCGGGCGCCGGAAAGCCGCGGCGCACGACCATGCCGTCGCCATCGCCGCTGACGCTGTGGCAGGGCGCACAGTAGACGTCGTAGCGCTCGCGTCCGCGTGTCAGCGTATCGAGCGTGAGCGGCGGCGGCTCATGCGCGGCCGCACCTGCGGCCCAGTCGGCCTGCGCAAGATCGCCGCGGCGCCCGCTCGAGGACGCCGCCAGCACGCCGGCGCTATGTGCGACCACGCCGGGCTCCAAGGAGCGCTCGGAACGGCCGTCGGACCATAGGCTGCTTTCGACGAACGGCCGGTATTTCGGCTGCTCGTACATGTTGTGTTCAGCCTTCTCGCAACCCGAAAGGCCGATCAAGACTAGGCCGCTCGCGAGCGGCACGAGCGCGCGCAATGGTCCTTTTAACGTGCGTTGCACTTCGGCACCCTCATGGCTCGATCACGCTGACGCGCACCGCTTGCAGACGCTCGAGAAATTCGCGCGTTTGCGCCGGCACGTATTGCGGATCGGCCGCTTCGATACAGAGAAAAAAACCGTCGCTCGAGGCGGCCGCAAATCCGGCGTCGTTGAAAATCGGATGGTAGAGTCGCGGCAAGCGGCTGCGCAGCAGCACGCCGAAAAATATCGCGAGCACGGCGCCGAGCACGGTCATCTCGAACGTCGAGGGAATCAACCCGGGCCAGGCCGGCGTGCGTCCGCCCACATTGATCGGATAATCGACGGTCGCGCTGAACCATTGCAGCGCGAAGGTGCCGACTCCGCCGATGATCGCGCCGATCAGCGCGAGCCGCGGCAGTCCCGTATCGGCGTTGCCAAGCGCTTCGACGAGGCCCTCGATCGGCATCGGCGAGTAGGCCTCGACGCGCCGGTAGCCTGCGCGATGCGCGGCCTTCGCCGCCTCGAGCAGCGCCGCCGGGCTGCCGAACTCGGCGAGCAGACCGTAAGCCTCGGAAACCGCGGGATTCATGCGCCACCCCGCTCGTGAGTGTGGCTCGCGTGGGCGTGGCCTTGATGCGCGAGGAGCTCGCGCATTTCGGACATCGAGATCACCGGCACGAAGCGCACGAACAGCAGCAGCAGCCAGCCAAAAAAGCCGATCGAGCCGATCAGGATTGCCCAGTCCCAAATCGTCGGATAGAACATGCCCCAGGCCGAAGGCAGGAAGTCGCGGTGTTCGCTCGTGACGATCAGCATGAAGCGCTCGAGCCACATGCCGATGTTGATCACGATGCTGATCGCGAACAGCAGCCAGGGTGCGCGTCGCACGCGCCGCGACCACAGGGCCTGGGGCACGAGCACGACGCAGAAAATCAGCGCCCAGTAGACCGGCGCATAAGGCCCGCGCATCCGATTGAGCGCGGTGTAGATCTCATAGCGATCGGCGCTGTACCAGGCCATGAAGATTTCCATGACGTAGCTGTAGGCGAGCACCAGCCCCATCGCGAGGATCAGCTTCGCGAGATTGTCGAGATGCCGTTCGGTGATGAAATTGCCGAGATCGAACGCGCGCCGCAGCAGGATCACGATCGTCATCGCCATCGCGAAGCCCGAGAACATCGCACCGGCCACGAAAAATGGCGGAAAGATCGTCGAATGCCAGCCCGGCGTATTGCCGGTCGCGAAATCCAGGCCGACCACGCTGTGCACCGAGACGACCAGCGGCACCGCCAGCCCCGCGAGCAGCAGCTGCGCGCTCTGGCGCCGGTGCCAATGGCGTGCCTCGCCGCGCCAGCCGAGCGCGAGCAGGCCGTAGATCACCTGCCGGCCGCGCGTCAGCGCGCGATCGCGCAGGGTCGCGAAGTCCGGGATCAGGCCGAGGTACCAAAACATCAGTGACAGCAGCAAGTAGGCCAGGATCGCGAAAAAGTCCCACACCAAGGGGCTGCGCCATTGAGGCCAGAGGCTCATCATGTTGGGGTAGGGCGTGAGCCAATAGAAGAACCACGGCCGGCCCAGATGCAGGATCGGAAACATGCCGGCAATTGCGAGCGCGAACACGGTCATTGCTTCGGCAAAGCGGCTGATCGAAGCGCCCCAGGGCTGGCGCGTCAGATGCAGCGCCGCCGAAATGAACGTGCCCGACATCGCGATCGCGATCCACCAGACGTAGTTCGTGATGTCGAAGGCCCAGACCACGGGAACGTTGAGGCCCCAGATGCCCACGCCCCGGTAGAACAAATAGCCGATCGATCCGAAAAACAGCACGGTCAGCGCCGAGCAGACCGCGAACGCGATGAGCCACCAGCGCGCCGTGCGCGCGCCGAGCACGATGCCGCAGATTTTTTCCGAAATCGATTCGTAGCTGTGCACGCCGGGCAGCACGGGCTCATGCGCGGGCGGCGAGTCGCCGTGTATCTCGGAAATGGCGACGCTGCTCATCTCAAGCGCGCTCCTTCTTCTCGGCGGCCGGGGGATTTGCGAGCTCGGGATTGGGGTTGCCGACTTTCGCAAGATAGGTCGTGCGCGGGCGCGTGTTCAATTCGCTGAGCAGCGCGTAGTCGAGCGGCGATGCCTTGATCTTGCGGACCCGGCTGTCCGGATCGTTGAGATCGCCGAACAAAATCGCGCCGGTCGGGCAGGCGGCCTGGCAGGCCGTGACGACTTCGCCGTCGGTCAGGCGCCGATTGCCTTTCTCCGCCTCGATGCGCGCATCGGTGATGCGCTGTACGCAGTAGGTGCATTTCTCCATGACGCCGCGCATGCGCACCGTGACTTCGGGATTGCGCTGTGCCTTGAGGCTTTCGGTGTCCTCGTCGCTGTACTGCAGAAAATTGAAGCGGCGCACTTTGTACGGACAGTTGTTCGAGCAGAACCGCGTGCCGATGCAGCGGTTGTAGACTTGAAGATTGAGCCCCTCGGAATCGTGGACGGTCGCCTCGACGGGACAGACGACCTCGCAGGGCGCCTGCTCGCAATGCATACAGGGCACGGGCTGGAAATGCGTGCGCGGCTGCTCGGCCTCGCCCTCGTAATAGCGATCGACGCGGATCCAGTGCATCTCGCGCCCACGCAGCACCTCTTTCTTGCCGACCACGGGTATGTTGTTCTCGGCCTGGCAGGCGATCGTGCAGGCACTGCAGCCGGTGCAGGCATCCAAATTGATGCTCATCGCCCAGGCGTAGCCGTCGCCGGCCACGGGCGCATACATGCTTGGCTGGGGGCGATTCTCATCGGCGGTCGCAAGCGCAGGATCGCGGCGGTAGTCGGCGAGCGTCGTCGTGCGCACGGGCCGGCGGCCTTCCATCGAAAAATGGTGCTGCGTGGTCGCGAGCTCGAGTCTCTCGCCGGTCTTGCGGATTTGCAGTCCCCGCGCGTGCCAGGGATCGTCCGACCGGCGCAGCACGTAGGCATCGTAGCCGGCGCCATTGCCGATGTGCCCCGCGTGCGTGCGCCCGTAGCCGAGCGTCACCGCAACGGTCTGGTCCGGCTGGCCGGGAATGATCCAGACCGGCGCGAGCACCGCGGCATCCTGCACGCGCAATTCGATTTGATCGCCGTTGGCGAGGCCGAGGCGCGCGGCGAGTCCGGGACCCATGAGCGCGGCGTTGTCCCAGGTCAGCTTGGTCAAGGGCTTGGGCAATTCCTGCAGCCAGGCATTGTTCGCGAAGCGGCCGTCCCAAACCGTGGGGTCCGGCGCGAAGATCAGCTCGAGCGCGGCCGGGTCGGACGCCGCTGCGGGCGCCGAAGCCGCACCGGGCGCGGTCTGCGCATGCCAAAAATCCGAGCGGCAGGCGACGGCGCGCACCGGCAGCTGTGTGCCGTCGATCACGCCCCGCAGCAGCGCCTCGTTCCAGAACGCGTCGACCGCGGCGGGTGCGCGGTTCTTGGCCCAGAAGTCGCGCACCGTCTGGTAATCGTTCGTTGCGGCTTGGCCGAGCAGCAGCGCCAACAACTCATGCGCCGATTTGCCGCCGTAGAGCGGCGCGATCAAAGGTTGCTGAATCGCGGCCGTGCCGTCGAATGCGCGTGCATCGGACCAGCTCTCGAGAAAGTGCGCCTGGGGGATCTGCCAGTCGCAGCGTGCGGACGTCTCGTCGTCGTAGAGGCTCAGGTGTACGCTCATCGCGACCTTCGCGAGATGCGTGCCGAACAGCCGGTCGGCCGGTGCGTTGTAGACCGGGTTGCCGCCGATCATGATCAGCGTGTCGACGAGTCCGGCGGCCATGTCCTCGGTCAGTGACCGCAGCGATTCGTCCTGCGAATCGCTGCGCGCGAGGATCGGCGCCGTGTAGCTCACCGTGTGCCCGACATTGCCGAGCGTCTCATTGATCGCGTGCGCAATCGCATGCACGACCGGCGGCTGCGAGTCGCCGACCAGAACCAAGGCGCGCCCGGCGTTTTGCTTGAGATCGCGTGCGCAAGCGGCGAGCACGTCGCCGGGCAGCAGCTGCGCATCGGGCGCACCGCCCGCAGCGCCCGCGCCCGCGCCCGCGCCCGCGACACCAAGCGCTTGCGCGAGTGCGCGCGCAATCGGCTCGATCTCGCCGAAGGGCACCGCGTAGCGATGATCGGCGAAGCTGCCCGTCAGTGTGGGCGTGCATTCGACGACATAGAGCCTGCCGGGATCCGGCTTGGCATCGCTGCCGCGGCGCGCGCCCACGAAGTCATGCGCATAGCGCACGCCGGGGGCCCCGAGAAAATCCCCATCGAGGCTCACGATCACGCGCGCCGCGTCGAACTCGTAGCGCGCTTCGAGCGGCTCACCGAACGCGAGACGGCTGCCCTCGTAGGCGCGGTCGCGATTGATCGGCTGATATTGGTGCCAGCGCGCGCCCGGATAGCGATCGATGAGCGTGCGCAGCTGATGCTCGAGCGTCGGCGAGGTCACGCTTTCGGTCAGTATCCGCAATCCGGTGCCGGTGCTCACCGAGAGTCGGCTCATGCGCACGCTGAGCGCCGACACGAAGCTCTCCCAAGTGGTCTCCTGGCCGCGGTGGCGCACGGCCTGGGCGCGATCCGGATCCCAGAGATCGAGCACCGAAGCCTGCGCGAAAATATCGGTTGCGCCGAGGCTGCCGGGGTGCGAGGGGTTGCCTTCGATTTTGGTCGGCCGGCCATAGTGGCTCTTGACCAGAAAGCCTTGCGCCGCTGCACCGCCGAGTGCCGCGGCGGTCGCAAAAAACAGCGGATCGCCCGCCACGAGCTGCGGCGGCGCATGCACGTAGGGCACGATCACTTGCTGCGGCGAGCGGCTGCAGGCGCCGGCGCCGGCCAAGGACAAGGACGCGGCTGTATAGCGCAGGAACTGGCGCCGATCGAAGCGTGCAAGGTCGGCGGAGCGCTGCGCTTGCCGATGCAAGGCCGCCGCGGATGCGGCCTGCGCCGGCAACTCGTCGAGGCCGCGCCACTGCGGCGCCGTCCCCGACGGAGGATCCAAGTTCAGCGGCTCATCGGTGTCGTTGGCGGCCATAGCGTCGTTCTAGCGATGACAGTTGGAACAGTCGGTCAAGCGGTGTCGATCAATCTTGTATTCCGTCAACAGCTGGCGGCCCCGCTGCAGCTGGTCGGGAGGTGCCTTCCACGTCATGTCGAACACCTTGCTCTTGGGGCGCAGATATTTCTCGGGCGCGCGATGGCAGCCTAAGCACCAGGACATTTCGAGCGACTGGGTCCGCCACAGCAGCGGCATCTGGTCGACCTGCCCGTGACAGGTCGAGCAGCCGACACCCTTGGAAATATGGATGTCGTGGTGAAAGTAAACGAAGTCGGGCAAGCGGTGCACGCGGATCCAGTGCAGCGGCAGATCGTCGCGAAAACTCGCGGCGACCGGCGCGAGCATCGGCTGGCCCTTGAATAACTGGGAATGGCAGGTCATGCAGGTCGAGGTCGGCGGCAAGCCCGCAAACGCCGCGGTTTCGACCGAGGCATGACAAAAGCGGCAATCCAAGCCGACATCGCTGACGTGATGCTTGTGGCTGAACGGCGGTGTTTGAGCAACCGGCGCATCGATCGGCGGGGAGTCTGCCGTGACGGTCCGCCAGATCAGGATGCCGGCAATCAACAGGACCAACACGATGCCCGCGCCGAATTTCAGCACGAAAACCTGATGGGGTCTGAAGACCTGCGCCATGTCGCCTGACCGCTGCCCTTTTTTATTACGGGACGTTGCTTTGAGCGAGGACCTACGGTCCTGCGGTATCAGCGTGGCGTGCGCTCTCGTGTTCGCAGCCCAGCCTCAAGCCGCATCACGAAACGAAGGCTATTCCAATCATCTGCATCATTCAAGTAAGCCCCGTTCGATGGTTGCATTGTGCAGACCGGGCGGTTAGCGTTAGCTGCGGTTCGAGTCCATGCGACGTTCACATGGTGGTCGTTGCGGACCTTCCCTTTGGCGAAGACAACAGTACGACGACAGCGCAGGCGGTAGAACATGGCCGCATCCGGCGAGACGATCAACACGGTTCCACTGTTCGTGCGCTCCCTCGTGGGCGCCTGCTTGCTGTTGTGCCTCGGCGTCGTCGTGCTCGGCGCCTACGTCAGGCTCAGCAATGCCGGACTCGGCTGTCCGGATTGGCCCGGCTGTTACGGGCACCTGACCCCCACCGCTGCGGCTGCCGATGCCGAGGTACGCAGCGCGCCGCTATCGGGCCGGCCGCTCGAACTCGGCAAGGCCTGGCGTGAGATGGTGCATCGTTACGCAGCCGGAACGCTGGGCTTTTTGATCGTGATGCTCGTGCTGATCGGCGCGATGCGCTGGCGTGACCGCGTGCTGCCGCTGAACTTCGTCGTGGCGCTGCTCGCGATCGTGATCGCGCAGGGCGTGCTCGGAATGCTGACCGTGACGCGGCAGCTCACGCCGTTGATCGTGACGCTGCATTTGCTGTTCGGCTTCACGACGCTTGCGCTGCTGCTGTGGCTGGTCCTGTCGCTCGAGGGTCACGCACGAGAATTGCGCCCGGCGCTCACCGAGCACATCGCTGCACGCGCGCGCGCGCTCGCGCTCGTCGGCCTGATCGCGCTCGGCGCGCAAATTGCGCTCGGCGGCTGGACCAGCAGCAATTATGCGGCGGCGGCCTGCCCGGACTTTCCGACCTGTCAGGCGCAGTGGTGGCCCGCCGCGGATTTTCGCACCGCGTTCGATTTGCGCGGCACTCCGGCGCCGACCTACGAGGGCGGCGTGCTCGATACGCCGGCGCGCACCGCAATTCAGTTTACGCATCGATTGGGCGCACTCACGATCACGGCCGCACTTGGCGTCGCGGCGATCGCGGCTCTGCGAGTCCGCGACAAATTCGCGCAACGCGCCGCCGGCCTCGTGATCGCGGCGCTCGCGCTGCAGTTGATCATCGGCGTCACGATGGTGGTCAGCGGCTTCCCGCTGCTGCTCGCAACCGCGCACAGCGCGGGAGCCGCGCTGCTGCTCATGGCAACGGTCGGCTTGAACCGCGCGTTGCGAGCCCCCGCATGAGTCAGCTCGAAGTGCAAGCCGCAGCAGTCGGGGCGACCTGGCACGATTATTGGGAGCTCACCAAGCCGCGCGTCGTCGCGCTGATCGTGCTGACCTCGCTGGTCGGCTCACTGCTCGCCTCGGCGGGACTGCCGCGCCTCGACACGCTGCTCTATGCGAATTTGGGTATTGCGCTCGCCGCCGCCGGCGCCGCGGCCATCAATCATGTCGTGGATCGCGGCATCGATGCGCGCATGGCGCGCACGCATGCGCGGCCCTTGCCGACCGGACATCTGCGGCCCGCGCAAGCGATGTGCTTCGCGGCGCTGCTCGGCATCGCATCGATGTTCCTGCTGGTTCGCGAAGTCAACGTGCTCACGGCCGCACTGACGTTTGCTTCATTGTTCGGTTACGCCGTGGTTTACACGGTATGGCTCAAGCGCGCGACGCCGCAGAACATCGTGATCGGCGGCGCCGCGGGCGCCGCACCGCCGATTCTCGGCTGGACCGCGATCACCGGCCATGTCGATCCGCAGGCGCTGCTGTTGTTCCTGATCATTTTCATCTGGACACCGCCGCATTTCTGGGCACTCGCGATCGCGCGCCGCGCCGAGTACGCCAAGGTCAATATCCCGATGTTGCCGGTCACGCACGGCGTCGCGTTCACGCAGCGCGCCGTGCTGCGCTATTCGATTGCGCTCACGCTGGTCACGATGCTGCCATTCGTGATGCGTATGAGCGGCGTCGTATATCTGGCCGCGGCCGTGGTGCTCGATGCCGGGTTTCTGCTCCACGCGCTCAAGCTCGTGCGTGGCGCCGGGGATGCGGCCGCGATGCGCCTGTTCCGCTATTCGATCGTCTATCTGATGTGGCTGTTCATCGCGCTGCTGCTCGATCACTATTTGCCGACGACACAGCTCGGCTGAAGACCGCGCGCGCGGGCCGCCGCGCGCTCAGAATACCGACCGCCGGATGTGGCTCTGTTCACGCAGCCGGCTCACGATCGCATCCATGCCGGCAACGCGATATTCCTTGAAAATATCGGTGATCTCGGTCGTATCAAGATCGGTCGCATCGGAGATTTTCGTGATCGCAGCGTTCGCGGCTTTCTTGAGTGCCGCGGCTTCGATTTTCTCGAGCTTGCACATGACCTCGAGCGGCGGCTGCGTCGATTCCTTCGCGACCAGCTCGATCGCTTCCTCGACGACCTGACCCAGTTTGATCAAGTCGATTTGTTCGTCGACAGCGGCCACCGCCTCGGGCGTTGCCGATTGCTCGTTGCGGGATATGCGCCGATTGGGCATCGCGGTGCGTGCGCGCAAGGCATCATCTTCGGTTGCGGTATCGACGACGACGACCCATTGACCCTGGCTAAGCGCTTCTGCAACCTCTTGTTCGACACTGGGCTTCGCGTCCTTGATTTCGAGCGTCGTGGATTTGATCCCCATCAAGGTGCCCCCGAACGTTCCCAAGCCGAGTGCGGACATCGCTCCGACCATCGGTCCGACGGCCAGGATCCCGACGCCGCCCGTCAATGCGATGCCGGTGATCAGCACGAGGCCCGGAACCGCGCCCAACGCGGCGCCGCCGAGCGCGGCCTTGGTCACTTTAAAATTGTCCCATTCATTCCCGACCTTTTGCTGCCAGTTCGGCTGTTCGCGCCCGAGCACGCTGATTTGCGCGTCCGTGAATCCGTTCTTGTGCAACAACAAGAACGCATTTCCGACATCGGCGAAATCGGGATAAATGCCGATCGTCTTGTGATCGAACGTACCCTTCGGCGGCACTTGACCTTCGGGAGCGGAAGCGGCGGAAGCGGGTTTGGCGTCTTTCATGGGATTTCCTTGCGGCGAGCGACGGCCGAGCGCGGGATTCGATCCGCCGCGCTGGGTCTTAAGGGGTATCGTCAGGCATAGGCTGCGCCCGACACCGATGATTTTCGGTGCGCCAGCACACGCCCGGGCATCAAATCAGCGCGAGGCGGCCGGCCGCGCTGCGCCATCCCAGTCGATCTGCTCGAGCCGCGGCAGCATGCTGAGCCAGCCGACGAGTCCGAGCAGGCTCATCGCCGCGGCGAGCACGCAAGCGAGCGTGAACTGGCCGGTCAGATCGATGATCAAACCCGTGAGCGTCGGCGCAACGATGCCCGCGATATTGCCCACCGAGTTTTGGATGCTGACCCAGCGTCCCGTGGCGCGCGCGCCGCCGAGGATCTGCGGTATCGCATAGACGCCCGGCGAGGAGGCGCCGCAGAGCGCCTGAAACACGAAGATGCTCGCGAGCGCGACCGGCGGCGGACCATAGGCCATCGCGAGCATGCACACGACTGCGCCGCCGTGCGCCGCGGCCATGATCGCTTTGTAGCCGAAGTTGGCCGACCCGCCGGCCTTGATATAGCGATCGGTCGCCCAGCCGGCGCCGAGCGCGCAAATGGCCATCACCAAGAACGATGCGCTCGCGAGCTTCGCCATCTCCACGGTCGAAAAGCCGCGCTCGCGAACCAGGTACACCGGCAGCCACTGCAAAATGAAATAGAACGTGTAGTTGCTCGAGAACAACCCGAGCGCCGTGCCCCAGAGCGCGCGGTTCTTCAGCAGCGTCCACAGCGTCGGTGTGCGCACCTCGGTGCGCACGACGCCGCGCTGTGCGGTCACGACGCGCGACCAGGGCAGCAACCACAGCAATGAGAGGCCGCCGAATACCAGGAACGCGCTGCGCCAGCCGAAGCCCGCCATCAGCATGCCGCCGAGCAGCGTGCCGACCGCGGGTCCGAACAGATACGCAAAGCCGACGATGCCGTTCGCGGTGCCGAGACTCGGCGTCGGTACCGCGGCTGCCAGCAGTTTGGAGACGCAGGGGAAGCCCGTGCTCTCGCCGAGGCCTAGCAGCAGCCGCAGCCCAAACAACACCGTGAACGTCGAGGACAGGCCGATCAGCATCGTCACCGAGGCCCAGAGGATCAGGCCCGCCGCAAGGATCCGGTGCGCGCCATAGCGTTCGGCGAGCCAACCGACCGGAACCTGGAACAAGACATAGGTCCAGGAGAACGCCGACAGCAACAGGCCGAGCTGCGTATTGCTCAAGTGCAGGTCGGTCAGCATCATCGGACCCGCGGTCGGCATCACGCCGCGGTCGATATAGTTGATGAACAGCACGGCCGCGAGCAGATACACGAACAGGCTGTGCGCCGAGCGCACTAAGCCCGGTGCGGGCGACTCGGCGGGATCCGGAGTCGCGGCGGCCTTCAGGTCGCGTAATCCGGTTCGCTGCGATCGAGCAGGCGCTTCAAGGCGGCGAAATGCAGGTCGGGCCGTTCGCGGCCGCCGATCGCCGCGCACTGCTTGAATTGCGCGACCGTCGATTGGACCACGGGCTCCGGGATCACGCGCAGCTTGCGGCCCGTCGAGAGCGCGAGGACTTGCGCCTGGGCAGCGCGCTCGAGGAAGTAGAGGCGCTCGAACGCTTCCGGCACGGTCCTGCCGGTCACGAGCGCGCCGTGGTTGCCGAGCATCAGTACCGACTTCTGCCCGAGCACGCCCGCCATGCGCTCACCTTCGGTGCGCTCGAGCGCGAGGCCGTTGTAGCCTAAGTCATACGCGATGTCGTCGTAGAAGCCGAGCGCGCTTTGCACGGCCATTTCGAGACGCGGATTCTCGAGCATGCCGAGCGCGGTCGCATACGGCATATGGGTGTGGAATACGCAGATCGCGTGCGGCGCGAGCCGATGCAGCGGCAAATGGATGTTCAGCGCCGTATGTTCGATCGGACCCAAACCCACGATCAGCTGGCCGTCGAGATCGATCTCCATGAAGTCGCTCGCCTTGACCTCGGACCAGTGCAATCCGAACGGCGCGAGATAAAAACGGTCGCGGTGGCCCGGCACGAGCACCGTGAGGTGGTTGTCGATGCCCTCGTTGAGGCCGAAGCGCGCGCCGAGCCGGTGGCAGGCCGCGAGATCGA
>Ga0181531_10000482_pt1 | contig 26923 bp, 19 predicted proteins | sample PEATcosm2014_Bin_38_FD_119743 | JGI IMG/M metagenome (GOLD analysis project Ga0181531, IMG submission 119743) | Peatland microbial communities from MTU Mesocosm Facility, Houghton, MI, USA - PEATcosm2014_Bin11_10_metaG | ecosystem: Environmental > Terrestrial > Soil > Wetlands > Peat | place...
CAGGACCCGGCCTTGGTTACCGGCGGTATCCAGGAGGGCATCACGAATTTCACGGTCGGATCCCAAGACGCCGCCTCGGGTTTCATCGAATTCGGCGGGAAAGTCGTGCAGCAATTGGAATTGGACGCCGCCGTTCGCTACGACCACTACGACACCTATGGAGGCTCAGCGACCCCGAAGTTCGGCCTGAAATACACGCCGATCGAGATGGTCAGCATCCGCGGAACCTGGGGCAGAGGATTCCGTGCACCGTCGATTTCCGAGTCCGCGCAATCGGGTATCGCATTCGGCGAAGGTAACGGCGCCGACCCGGTACTTTGCAAAAATGGCGCAAACACGGCAGGGTCTTACAACGCCCTCTGCTCCTACCCCATCGTGGGTGTTGAACCGCCGAATCCAAATTTGAAGGCGGTGAGTTCGACCAACGCGACATTCGGCGTGATTTTCGATCCGTTCCGCGCATTCAACGTATCGGTCGATTGGTACCGCATCCAGCTCAACAACGACATCATTTCGTCGTCGTCGGCCGGCGGTCTATCCAATTTCGTGTCGATCGTTCGCGGCCCGCAGCAAACGCTCCCGGTTTGCATCAACACGACCACCAACGGAACGCCTTGCACGACCGCAAATGTGCTGACGCCCGTCGGTTACCCGATTTATTCCAATTTCCCCTACGAGAATGCGGGCACCACGAAGACCTCGGGCATCGATGTCGACATGCGTAGTCAGTTCGACATCGGGCCGCTGGGTCAGCTGACCGCAGTGCTGAATTACACCTATATCTCGCAGTACGAGATCGAAGTTGCAGGTGTTACCTACGACCTCGCAGGAACCCACGGCCCGTCGGGAGTCTCCGGCGACACTGGCAATCCCAAGCAGCGCGCGGTCGCCTCCTTGACCTGGGAGCAAGGGCCGGCCAGCGGGACGGTGTCGGTGAATTACGTCGGTTCATTCCACATCACCGACCCATCGGCTGGTTGGAATTCATGTCTCGTAGCGCTACAGACGTCTGGAGACGGCTACGGGGCCGCGATGTCGCAGCCGTTGACCTCGCTGCCAAGCGCCTGGGTCCCGTATTGTTCGGTGGGCCATTTCACTGACGTGAATCTCTATGCCAAGTACGCGATCAGCGATCATTTCGCGGTGCACGGCTCAATCACGAATCTGTTTGACACGGCTCCGCCGGTTGACCTCGAGACTTACGGTGGCGGCGCCTTATATCGATATTCGACACTTGATCAGGACGGTGCTGTCGGCCGATTCTTCTTGCTGGGCGCTACCTACCGATTTTGATCACCGCGGTGCTGCGTCACCGATCGGTCGGTGTTCGCAGCACGATGGGTCACCGTCGCTTTAGTCGTTGGTTGTGCTCAATCGCCGAGAAACACGCGGGTCAGTCAACGCCGCCATGAGCGACGCCACATCGCCGATCTGCGTTCCCAGCGCCGAAGGCAAGATCGAGCAGGCGGCTGCTGCGTTTGGCAGCGCCTCCTGCTGAACGACCTGCCGTGCTGACACCAAGATCTTGTCGCCGAGCGCGACAGCGAGCGAACCGAGCACGATGATTTGCGGGTTCAAGGCGTCGACCAGCAGCGCAAGCCCCTGTCCCATGCGCCGTCCGGCTTCCTGCGCCACTTTGAGCGCATCGGCGTCGTCGGCGAGCATCTGGTCGACCAGCGATCGGATCGGAGTCTCGATCGACCAGCGGGAGGGAAATAGCCGATTGGCCAGCAGCACCAATCCGGCCCCAGAGCAATACGATTCCCACGACCCCGTCTTTCCGTAGCCGACGGGTCCATGCTGTGACAAGCGCCAATGGCCGATCTCGCCGGCCGAATCCGAAGCGCCGTGAAAAATCTGCCCGTTCAAGATGAAGCCCGCGCCCAATCCAGTACCGAAGGTCAGAAAAATCAAATGGCGGAGGTCCGTTCGACCGCGCCCCACGCCGAAATGAAACTCGGCGAGCGCGCCGGCGTTGCCGTCGTGCTCGAGCGCGATCGGCATGTCGGGAAATTCGGCTGCGAGCCGCTGCTTCAATCGCACCTGGTGCCAGCCCGGAAGATGGGGCGGATCGAATAAAATGCCGTCCGCGATATTCAACGGTCCGCCGATCGCAACGCTCAGCGCAGTCACCTCGCGACCCGCAGCCCGCGCGCGCTTGATTTGAGATTTCATGAGCGCCACGACCGCCGGGAAACGGGTATCGAACGGCTGCGAGGCCAGCGTCGGTAGCTCCTCGCGTTGTAAAATGCGCCCATTGCGATCGCCTTCGACGCAGGCGAGCTTCGTGCCACCGATATCCAGGCCGAGCAACGTCGGCGTCTTGATGCCAGCCAATAGGGACACCCTTCGCGGCTCCGTTCCGGAGTTTCAGTATGCGGCATCCTGCAGTCCGCGCAATTCTTGTGAGGTATCGGATGAACAATTTCTACGAGCCCGCCCCGGGGCAGTGGCCGAATCATTTGATGGTAGAGTGACGGCCGTTCGAGGGGGGGGTATGGGAACGTCCAGTCTGGTCCAGCAAGCATGGGGTAGCGTCGGTCGCGTCAAGCAGACTATCGCGGCCGCGGCCGTGCTCTATGCGGCGGTGGCCTGCATTGCACTGGCCGTGCTGGCGAGCATCCCGAGCCATTGGAAATGGGTGGCCGACTGGATTGCCGTGCCCTCGCAAGGACTCGCGATCCTCGCCACCGTAATTGTCGTCTGCGAGCAGCGCCGCACGCGTGGCTATTCGATGCATATCTGGGCATTGGTCGGCGTGTTCAGCGCAGCGAGCCTCGTGGCGAGCTTTCTCTGGAATGAATGGCGCGCAGCGGGAAACGATCGCAGGCTCACCGTCGCCGATTGTTGCTATTTCTTCGATTATGCGGTGCTGACGGCTGCCTATGCGCTTGCCTACCGACATTACGGCGGTTCGTTCCGCAGCATTCGCACTTGGCTCGATGGGCTCACGATTCTGGTTGCTCTGCTCGCGACGTTTTGGGCGACATTGCTTGGTCCATTCACGCCGCCGGGCCAGAGCCAACCCATGGGAGTGGTCTTCGGTGGCGCTTACGCGGTGAGTATCGCTTTGCTGATCACGATGGCGTCGCTGCTCTACCTGCGGCTGCCGCCCGCTCGCGGTCGGCTGATTCCGGTGATCCTGATCGCGGCGGGAATCATCGACATGGTTTGGGAGATCGCATGGCTCGCCAACTGGCTCCGCGATCTGGATTTCATCGGGCTCTACTACAATTTTGGCGACGTGATCTGCTTTACGCTCGTCGTCTGTGCCGCAATCGCGAACCCGCAACAGCGCGGACTCGAATCGGAGCGCGAAAACGTCGAGCGCAGCGCCTATACGTTTCTGCCGATATTGTCGGCATTGATTGCGACCGCGCTGATCGCGATCTTCCTCGCGAGCACGCGCGCGGCCGACGCCTGGATACTCGTCGGACTGGTTCTGCTGACGGCGCTGTTGCTCGTGATGCGCCAGCGCGCGGTGCGGCGAGATCTTGCGGCGCTCAATCGGGCGGTAGCGGCCCGTGCATCCGATGCGCGGCTCACCGAATTGGTGCGCCAATCGGCGGACGCCTTTTTGATCGTCGATCAGCACGGCATCATCAGCTATGCGAGTCCCGCGACGGACCCGATACTCGGGGTCGGCCCGCGGGACTTGCTCGGAAAACGGGTGGAGGCGATTCTCGGGCCGGGCAATGAGGCCGCGGTTGGCGCATTCCTTGCGCGGCTGATCGCCGATGCGGGCCCGCCGCAACCGCTGGAAGTCACGGTCGCGTCGGAATTGCCGGTGTTGCGCATGGTTCGGGTGTCCGGCGCCAACCGGATTGGGAATCCGAATATCGAAGGTCTCGCCTTGACGCTCACCGATATCACAGCGCTGCGGCATCTGGAGCGGCAAGTGCTCGAGCTAGCGAACCAGGAACGCCTGCGCTTGGCCGGCGACATTCACGAAGGCCTCGGACAGCAGTTGACCGGCATCTCGATGATGCTGCAAGGAGCGGCGAAGGCGCCTGATCCGGATCCCGCACGCCAACAGGAATATCTGCAGCTCATCGTGACGGAGATGGCGGAGGCGATTTGCGGTGCGCGCGATTTGGCGCGCGAATTATCCGAGATCTATGTGGTCGGCGGCTCGCTGCGCAGTGCGCTGGAGCAGCTCGGAAAGGACGCCGAAGGCCACCCGCGTGTGCATATCAACGTGGACCCTCGGTTTGACGATCGGATCGTCGACGATTTTCCCGCCGATCACCTGTTCCGGATCGCGCAGGAAGCCGTGCAGAATGCCAATCGTCACGGCCAGTGTTCGAAAACGGATGTCGCGCTGCAGGTGCACGACGATCATTTGGTTCTCACGATTGCCGACGATGGCTGCGGATACGATCATCCGCCGCCCGCGAACAGCGGGCTCGGGTTGCGCCTCATGGAGTACCGCGCGCGCCTCATCGGCGGGTCGTTCTTGGTCAGGCGCAGAGCCGCAGCCGGTACCCACGTGCAGGTGACGGTACCGCTGCGCTATGTTCTCGCAGAGCCGGCCATTTCCTAGGATCGCCTCGATTAGGACAGGCGAATGAGCGTTCGGCTTATCCCCGAGTACACTCGTTCAAGGAGTCCTCGCGCGCGCGGCGCTCAGTGGCGTTTTGCCCGGATCCGTAAACCGACTTGCACCAATTGAAATGGTCGCTGTAGTTCAGTGACCAGCGTGCCGGGAGGTCGCGTACAAAGTGGTGGCATCGGCCGATATCTCGCGCGGCTCGGGCCTGCTGAACAGCGGCACGTGCATAATCGCGGCAGTACCCAATCATGTCTTCCGCTTGCACCGACTGTGCAGCGATGGACATTCCCAATACCGCGCCGACGGCTATGACGGTAGCTTTGAATTTAAACACGGTTCACCCCCAATCTTGGTTGGAATTAAGCAGTGCTGTTGTATCCCTGATGACCGGCCGGTTTGCGCGTCCGGTCGCCTGCCCCCCAAAAGTATAGGCCGCCTGCGAGCGGAACGGAATCGATGTGCGTAGGTCTATCGGTTACCAAGTGGAGGTGGACCGTGAGCAGCTTCCAAGGCTTGTCGGCGATCATGTTGAGCCTGATTACATCGATTGCGGCGGCACTTGCACCCGCGCCCGAGGCACGCATTCCTTTTACCGATCATGGCGGCATTTACAACTGGCGCGTGCTCGACGATCGCACCGTTCTGATTCAAAGCGTGACTCACCAGTGGTACAAGGCCACCCTGTTGAGTCCCTGTATCGATTTGCCATTCGCCGAACGCCTCGGATTCGAGTCAAATCCGGATGGCAGCTTCGATAAGTTCAGCTCGATCGAGTTGCCGCATCAACATTGTCCGCTGATCTCGCTGGTCGAGACCCCGCCGCCACCCAAGAAAGCCAAAGCGAAGGCTCCGGCACCGACGACCCCGCCTGGCCCGGCGAATTGAACGGCGGCGGCAGGAGCCCGACCGCGGGCTGGTGCGGCTGCGCAGCTTGCGCCTTGGCCGTGAACTGCAGTAGCGTGCGAATTGCATGAACACCACAATGGACGAGCCGGCCACCCAGAAAATCCTCGTTGTCCGGCGTCATAGCCTGGTCACGCGGCTCACCCACTGGATCAACCTGCTCGCGATGTCCATCCTGCTGATGAGCGGATTACAAATCTTGAATGCGCATCCGGCACTGTACTGGGGCGAGGCCGGGTTCAGCAGAGCGCAAGCATGGTTTCAAATCACCACCCACGGCGCGGCTACGGCGTTCCCCGGCTGGATCACGCTGCCTAGCTACCGGGATCTGGCCACGGGCCGTCGTTGGCACCTGTTTTTCGCCTGGTTGCTGTTCGTCAACGGCCTTTTGTACTTCGGCGCCGGACTGCTCACGCGGCATTTTTGGCGGGATCTGATACCGAGGCGCGCGGAACTCTCCCCGCGGCATTTGGGCAGCGAGATCTGGCATCACTTGAAATTGCAGTTTCCGACGGGCGAGGCTGCGCGCCACTACAATTCCCTGCAAAAGATCGCCTACTCGATCGTCGTGTTCATGATCGCTCCAATCGCGGTGCTGACTGGCCTCACGATGTCGCCGGGAATCGATGCCGCGGCACCGTTCCTGCTCGACCTGTTCGGCGGCCGGCAGTCGGCGCGATCGCTACATTTCATTGCTGCGAACCTGCTCGTCGTGTTTGTGGCGGCGCATGTGGGCGCATTGCTCGCGGTCGGCGTTTGGAACGAACTGCGCTCGATGATCACGGGCAAATACGCAATCAAGGTGGACGGCTGAGGCATGGGGCGAATCATTTTATCGCGCCGCCGATTCCTGGTCCGTACGGCCATGAGTGTCGGGGCCTTGACGGTCGCGGGCTGCGACTCTCTTGGCCGCTCGCCGGCGTTTCGCGGGACTTTGGATCGTGCGGAGTCGCTGACGATGCGCGGCCAGCGACTGCTGCTGACCGGGCAGTCCTTGGCGCGCGAGTACACGGCGAAGGACCTCTCGCCGAAGTTTCGGGCGAATGGTACGGCGATGCCGCGAGACTTGGAGTACCAAGAATTGTTGGCGGAGGGTTTCGCGAATTGGCGCCTTCAAATCGATGGCCTCGTCGAGCAGCCCGCGAGCTACAGCCTAGAAGAGCTGCGCAAGCTCCCTGCACGAACCCAGATCACGCGCCACGATTGCGTCGAGGGCTGGAGCGCGATCGGCGGTTGGACCGGAGTGCCGCTGTCGCTGCTGCTGCGCGCTGCGGGGCTAAAGACCGAGGCGCGCTATGCGGTGTTCCACTGTGCAGACACCTTGGAAGGCGAGCCCAAGAAGGGCGGCGATGAACGCGCCGGGCGGTATTACGAATCCATCGATCTCATCGACGCGTTTCATCCGCAGACGATCCTGGCCTACGCGCTCAACGGGCAGCCGCTGCCCGTCGATAATGGTGCGCCGCTGCGGCTGCGCGTCGAGCGCCAGCTCGGATACAAACAAGCCAAGTATGTCATGCGCGTCGAAATCACCGACAAACTGGATCTGATCGGCGACGGCAAAGGCGGGTTCTGGGAAGACCGCGGCTACGAGTGGTACGCGGGTATCTGAGCGGGCATCTCGACCAAGGGTCGAACCGCCTCAGGCGCGTTCACGCGCGCGTTGAATTTGCGACGGCCGCATTGCGCAGATCCAGCCGGCGGCCTTTTCCGCGATCATCAATGTCGGGCTGTTGGTATTGCCGCAGGTGATCGTCGGCATGGCGCCGGCATCGACGACGCGCAACGCATCGATACCGCGTACTTTCAGGCGCGCATCGAGCACGGCCATCGGATCGGAGGCGAGGCCCATTTTCGTGGTGCCCACCGGGTGGAAAATCGTCGTGCCGATATCGCCGGCCAGCCGCACGAGATCTTGATCGCTTTCATATTGCGCGCCCGGCTTCCATTCGACCGGGCGATACTTTTGCAACGCGGGTTGCGCGACGATATGACGCGTGAATCGCAGGGATTCGGCAGCAACTCTTCGATCTGCGTCGGTGCTCAAGTAATTGGGGACGATCGCTGGCGCATCGCGGAAATCGGCGGTTCTGATCGTGACCGAGCCGCGGCTCGTCGGTTCTAAATTGCAGACGCTCGCGGTGAATGCCGCAAAATCGTGCAGCGGTTCGCCAAACGCATCGAGCGACAATGGCTGCACATGATATTCCAGGTTCGGCCAAAGGCGGTCCGGGGAGCTGCGCGCAAAGGCGCCGAGTTGCGATGGCGACATGCTCATCGGGCCGGAGCGCTTGATCAGATATTCCAATCCGATCTTGGACTTGCCGTAGAGCGACGCGGCCAGAGTGTTGAGCGTCGGTGTGCCGGTGACCTTGTAAACCGCACGAATTTGCAGATGGTCCTGCAGGTTCGCGCCGACCCCGGGCGCATCGAGAATCACCCGGATGCCGCGCTCGCGCAGCAGCTCGGCTGGCCCGATGCCGGAGAGTTGCAGAATTTGCGGCGAACCGATGCTGCCCGCGCACAGGATCACCTCACATGCGGCATGCGCCGTGACGAGCTGATGGCCGTCCCATACTTGCACGCCCGTGCACCGCGGGCTGCCGTCGGCTGATGCCGCGACATTGATTCGCGCTACCTGCGCATTGGTCCACAGGCGAAAGTTGGGCCGTCGGTAGCAGCTTGGCCTCAAAAAAGCCTTCGCGGTGTTCCAGCGCCAGCCACCTTTCTGGTTGACGTCGAAGTAAGCCACGCCTTCATTGTTGCCGCGATTGAAATCACAGGTTGCCGGTACGCCTGCCTGCTGAGCCGCCAACGCAAATGCATCGAGTATGTCCCAGCGTAGCCGCTGCTTCTCGACGCGCCATTCGCCGCCGACGCCGTGGAATTCGGCGTAGCGCGGATCGCCGGAATCGGCGCCCCCATGATGATCCTCGTGCTGCTTGAACGCCGGCAAGACGTTGTCCCAGGTCCAGGTATCGTCGCCGGTGAGCCGCGCCCACTGATCGTAATCGCGCGATTGCCCGCGCATGTAAATCATACCGTTGATGCTCGAGCAGCCGCCCAAGGTCTTGCCGCGCGGATAACGCAGCGCGCGGCCGTTGAGGCCGGCCTCGGGCTCGGTGCTATACAGCCAGTCGGTGCGTGGATTGCCGATGCAATAGAGATAGCCGACCGGAATGTGGATCCAATGATAGCGGTCCCGCGGACCGGCTTCGATCAGCAACACGCGAGAATTCGCGTCGGCGCTCAGCCGATTCGCGATCAGCGCGCCGGCCGTGCCGGCACCCACGATGATGTAATCGAATGTCGGCTCGCTCACGGTGGTGCTCGGCGCTGGGCGGAGAATCGCTTAAAATACGCTTTCAGCGAGCGAGGAACCAAATTTCCAGCGGCCGGGCTCAGGAGTCCGCCATTGCCGCCAATGCTTCGCGGACACGTGCCTGAATTTCGACGAGCCTGGGACCGACCTCGGCGATCAGGCGGGTGCGCGGCACTCGAAACTCGGGTGCACTACAGGCGAGCGCGACGACCGGTGATTCATTGCCGGTCGCAAGCGGCAGACCGACGCTCGCCGCGCCAGGGATCCCGTCTCCGTCGCAGATCGTGAACCCGAGGCGCTGATACTCGGCCAGGGCCTGATAGATGTCTTTTTCGAATTGCGGCCAATTGGCGCTAACGCGCCGTTCGAGATGTTCGAGCACATAGAGGCGTTCTGCATGCGGTAGACCGATGATCAGGCAGCGTGCAATCCCGGTGCTCGTGAATGCGATGCGCGCACCGACATCGCGAGCAATTAACGCATCCGTATCGCCGCCGCATTGCTCGATCACGATCACGTCAAGGCGGTCGCGAACAATCAAGGACATGCAGCCACCCATGTCCTGCGCCAATTCGTGCATCAAGGGTCGGGCCAGCCGTCGCAGCGGCATCGCGCGCAGCGCGTTGTACCCGAGCGCAAGAGCGGCGAGCCCCGGCCGGTACTTGCCGAGGCGCGGCTCATGCTCGAGGAACCCCAGGCGTGCGAGCGTATAGGTCAGACGGGAGACTGTGGCCTTGGGCAGCCGGGTTACCGCGGCAATTTCTTGGTTGCCGAGCCGAGCCGAGCCGTCGGAGAACGCACGTAACACATCGAGGCCCCGCGCGAGCGCGGTCACGAATTGCCGGTCGTCGGACTCGGCGAATTGCGGCTGATCGCCCGGGTCGAGATCCGTCAGGCGCGCATGGATCGGGCTCGCGCGCTTGCGACTCATGGCCGTCGGTCATCCAGGCAGGCCCGACGGTACCTCAATTTGCGCATTCAATTCCGTATGGTGGAATAATATTCCATTTTAACATACTCATGGTTTTAACATAAGCGCAACGAAGGGGTTATGGGCGCACCCCAGGGCCTGGTTTTGCCAGCAGGGTAGGCTCCGCTTCGGTATTCTCGCCACCCATCATGCAAGAACGATATGAACCCGCGCTCGTTGAAGCTGCGGCACAGCGGTATTGGGAAGAACAGCGTTGCTTCGAGGCCAAAGAGGACCCGGAGCGCGCGAAGTATTACTGCCTCTCGATGTTTCCCTACCCAAGCGGTCGCTGCCATATGGGGCACGTCCGGAATTACACGATCGGCGACGTGCTCGCGCGATTCATGCGGATGAACGGCAAAAACGTGCTCCAGCCCATGGGTTGGGATGCGTTCGGGCTGCCGGCCGAGAATGCCGCGATCGACAACAAGGTCCCGCCGGCCAAGTGGACCTACGACAATATTGCCTATATGAAGCAGCAGCTCAAGTCTCTCGGCTTCGGCCTGGACTGGACCCGCGAGCTCACGACCTGCCGTCCGGACTACTACCGCTGGAACCAATGGTTGTTCCTGCGCATGCTTGAAAAAGGCATCGCGTATCGCAAGACCGGCCAGGTCAATTGGGATCCCGCCGACCAAACCGTGCTCGCCAACGAGCAGGTCATCGACGGTCGCGGCTGGCGCACCGGCGCGCTCGTCGAGAAGCGTGAAATTCCGATGTATTACCTGAAGATCACCGACTATGCCGGCGATTTGCTCGATGCGCTCGGCGACATGCAAGGCTGGCCCGAGCGCGTACGCACGATGCAGGCCAACTGGATCGGCAAGAGTGAGGGCGTCAACCTCGCGTTCCCCTACGAGATCGACGGGACCAGCGGCCTCATGCGCGCATTCACGACGCGTGCGGATACGATCATGGGCGTGAGCTTCTGTGCGGTGGCCGCGGAGCATCCGCTTGCGACGATCGCGGCGCGCTCGAACCCGGCACTCACCGCGTTCATCGAAGCCTGCAAGCAGGGACCCGCGATCGAGGCCGCGCTCGCGACGCAGGAGAAGAAGGGCATGCCGACGGGACTCGTCGTGCGCCACCCCTTGAGCGGCGCCGCGGTGCCCGTTTGGGTCGGCAACTACGTGCTCATGACCTACGGCGAGGGCGCGGTCATGGGCGTTCCGGCCCACGATGAGCGCGACTTCGAATTCGCAAAAAAGTATGGATTGCCGATCTTGCCTGTGATCGATGTCGACGGGCGCCGCTTCTCGACCGACGCTTGGGAGCCTTGGTACGCGGACCATGGACGCTGCGTCAATTCCGGTGTCTATGACGGCCTCGAATTCCAGGCAGCAGTCGATGCAGTCGCGGCGGACCTGCAACGTTCGGGCCTTGGAGACAAGCAGACGACCTGGCGACTGCGCGACTGGGGTATCTCACGGCAGCGCTATTGGGGCTGTCCCATCCCGGTGATTCACTGCGCCGCTTGCGGCGTCGTGCCGGTGCCCGACGCGGATCTGCCCGTGTTGCTGCCCGAGGATCTCGTGCCGGACGGCAGCGGTAATCCGCTCGCCAAGAACGCCGCGTTTCTCGACTGCCGTTGCCCCTCGTGCGCGGGACCTGCGCGCCGAGAAACCGACACCATGGATACCTTTGTGGATTCATCGTGGTATTTTTTGCGGTTTGCGTGCAGCGACAATGAACGCGCGATGGTCGATGCGCGCGTCAACTATTGGCTCCCCGTCGATCAATACATCGGCGGGATCGAACACGCGATTCTGCACTTGTTGTATTCGCGCTTCTGGACTCGCGTGATGCACGAGTTGGGATCGGTGCCGTTCAAGGAGCCGTTCGCCAATCTTTTCACGCAGGGCATGGTGCTCAACGAGGTGTTCTACCGCAAGCCCACATCCGGCCGCGTCGAGTATTTCAACCCCGCGGACGTTGAGGTGAAGATCGATCCCAAAGATGGGCGGCGAATCGCGATACTGCGCGCGGACGGCGAGGAAGTCGAACCCGGCGGCATCGTAACGATGTCTAAATCGAAGAAGAACGGGGTCGACCCGCAGGATCTCGTCGACGAATTCGGCGCCGACACGGCACGCCTATTCACGATGTTTGCAGCGCCTCCGGAACAAACGCTCGAATGGTCGGACGAGGGCGTACAAGGCGCCTACCGATTCATCAAACGCCTGTGGAAAGCCGTCCATGAACATGTGACTGCGGGCGCCGATTCAGGCGGTGAACGCAGCGGCGATTGGACCGCCGCGCAGCGCGATCTTCGCCGCCAAGCGCATCAGACGCTCGCCAAAGTCACCGACGACATCGGCCGGCGCCGCACGTTCAACACGGCGATAGCAGCAGTCATGGAGCTCCTGAACGCCGTGGCAAAGTTTGCCTGCACGTCGCCGCAAGACCAGCGTGTGCGTCAAGAGGCGCTCGAAATCGCGGTGGTCGCGCTCTCGCCGATCATTCCGCACGTGACGCACGCACTATGGCACGCGCTCGGACACACGCGCGCGCTGGTCGATGAGCGCTGGCCTGCCGTCGATACGGCAGCGCTCGAACAGGCGACGCGCGAGATCATCGTGCAAGTCAACGGCAAGCTGCGAGGTCGCATCCAGGTTCCGGTCGACGCCGATGAGCGCGCCGTCCAAGACGCCGCTCTTGCCGACCCGAACGCGCAGCGATTCATCGTCGGCGCGCCGATACGCAAAGTGATCGTCGTCCCGGGAAAACTCGTCAATATCGTGGTCTAATCGACGCATTCGTGACCGAGCACCCCCTGCCAACCGCGACCCTTGACCGAGCACTGAGTGCCGCACCGCAGCCGCGCGGCGCTTGGCGCGCGGCCGCACCGCGCGGAGCCTTAAGTTTGCTGGTAATTCTCGGGATCTCATGCTGCGGTTATCGGCTCGCAGGTAGCGGACCCTGGCCGGCCGTTCTCGCTCGTCCTTACGTATCGCTCAAGGATCCGTACACCGATTTCTCACGCGAATTCGAGCGCCAGCTGAAGGCCGCGGGAGCCGCGCTGCAGCCCTCGGCAGCTGATGCGAGCGCGACGATCGAGATTTCGCGCGATAGCGTGGAGCAGCGCACGCTATCGGTGTCGGCAAACAACATACCGACCGAATATTTGCTGATCTACACGGTGACCTTCAAGGTGCGCGGCGCTGATAAGGAATTGTTGCCGCAGCAAACCATCACCTTGCAGCAGGACTATAGCTTTGCCGAAAACGTCGTGCTCGCCAAGGAGCACGAGGCGGACATTCTGCGCGAACAGATGGCGCGCAATTTGGTTGCGATCGCGATGCGCCGACTGGGCAGCCTGAAGTAGCGCGGCCGGCCGAAGGTCTGCGCATGCTGCTGCTAAACGCGATCGACCGTCCGGCACTCGGCTTGCTGCTCGAGCGCTACGGACTGGAATTGAATCTGCTCTCGCCCGATGAGGCGATTCCCGGCTCCTATTGGGGCGATCGCGAGGCCGGCTTGATCGGTACGCGCATCTTTGCGCGCCTGGACACGCCCCTGCACTCGGTGCTGCATGAGAGCGCGCATTTCATCTGCATGACCCCGGAGCGCCGCGCGGGACTCGACACCGACGCAGGCGGCGACCATCCGGAGGAGAATGCGGTCTGCTATTTGCAGATCCTATTTGCCGAGACGCTTCCCAAGGTCGGCAAATCGCGGATGTTTCGCGACATGGATGACTGGGGCTATACGTTCAGGCTCGGCAGTGCGGCCGCCTGGTTCGAACAGGATGCCGAGGACGCGCGCGCCTGGCTCGTCGAGCATGGGCTCACCGATCGTGCCGGCACGCTGACCTATGCCTGTCGATAGGCCGGCGTCGGTGCTCGCCGATATCGAGCGATTTATCCGCGGCTAGGCAGCGATCGGACGTGGGGAGCGGAGTTGCGGACTTCGCGGTTCGCTGCTGCTGCCTTGCTGCGCGCTCGCGCGATAGTGGGCGACGAGATCGGCCAGTTGTCTCGCCTTTTCGACGATCGATTCACTCGCGGCCGCCGCCTGCTCGACGAGCGCCGCATTCTGCTGCGTCATCTCGTCCATTTGCACCACGGCCGTGTTGACATGGGCGATGCCGGTCGCCTGTTCCTGACTCGACGCCGCAATTTCCGCGACGACCGCCTTGACCTTCGAGACCGCGACCCCGATGTCGGCGAGTGCGCGGCCGGATTGGTCGACGAGCTTCGTGCCTTCTTCGACCTTCGTGACACTGTCCTTGATCAAGGTTTTGATTTCCCTGGCGGCGGTCGCGCTGCGGCCCGCGAGATTGCGCACTTCGCTCGCGACGACCGCGAAGCCGCGGCCTTGATCGCCGGCGCGCGCGGCTTCAACCGCGGCATTCAGGGCCAGCAGGTTCGTCTGGAACGCGATTTCGTCGATGACGCCGATGATTTCCGAAATCTTCTTGCTCGACGCGTCGATTTCGCTCATTGCCGTCACCGCGGCCGTGACGATCGAGCTGCCGTTTTGTGCCTGCAGGTGCGCCGCCGCGGCGAGCTGATTCGCCTGGCTGGCATTGTCCGCGGACTGTTTGACCGTGGTCGTCATTTCTTCCATGGCTGCGGCGGTCTCCTCGAGACTCGCGGCTTGCGATTCGGTTCTCTGGCTGAGGTTGGTATTGCCCTGGGCGATCTCGGCAGCACCGCCGTGTACCTCCCCGGAAACCGTTTTGATCTCTTGCACGAGCAGCATCATCGCGTTGACGAGCGCGTTGGCGCTGTCGGCTAGCGAAGCAATCGGACCGGTTTTGCCGGCGACCGCAATTCGGCGCATGAGGTCGCCGTCGATTGCGGCCTGCACGACGTCGCGGGTTTCCTGCACCGCTGCGTCGAGCGCCGCGGCCATGCGAACCTGATCGCTCACATCGGAAGCGTACTCGACGATTTTGTAGGGCTTGCCGCTGAGATCCATGATGGGATTGTGGGTCGTCTGGATGTGAATCTCTTGGCCGCTTTTGCCGACGCGCTTGTGCCGGCCGGCGCTGAACTCGCCACGGCGCAGCTTTTCCCAGAGCGCGGCGTGCGCCGAGCTGGAACGCTCGGCGCTCGCGATGAACAGCGTGTCGCGCTGGCCGACGACCTCTTCGAGCCGGTAACCGAAGAGCTTCAGGAAATTCTCGTTCGCGGTGCGTACTTTGCCGTCGAGTTCATATTCAACGACGGCCTGCGCCTTGTTGATCGCAGAAATCTGGCCCTTGGCATTGAGTTCATTCTCGAGCAGAGCGCTTTGCATGGTCTCGAGCGCCGACAGCATTTGCGAGGTCTCATCGCGCCCGGTGCCGTCGATCGCATTGTCGAGCTTCCCGCCCGCAATCGCGCGCGCGACCTCGATTGCACGCGCGAGCGGCCGGGTGATCGATCGCGTCGAGACGACGCACATCACGGCGCCTACACCCAAACACAGCAGCGCGATACCGACCTGCAGCAGCGACGAGCGCGTACGCGTTGCAGACAGCGACGCCGCGGCGCTGTTGACTCGCGCGAGGCCCACTTTGTTGAGCGCCTCGCTGGACTCTTCCATGCCGTGGACCGCGTCTTTGAACGTGCCGAACGCGTTGTTGGCTTCCTGCGTCGTCTTGAGTTCGCCCGAGCGAATCCGCCCGAAAGTCTGCTCGAATCCGTCGGTGTAGGCGTGGAACGACGCGTCAATTTGTTGCAACGAAGCCTTGTCCTCCGCGGTCAGCTCGAGCGCGTTCGCGGTGGCGATTGCCTCGGTCAGCGAAGCCTTGCCCGCGTCCCATTTTTGCTTGTACGACGCCAGTTTCTCGCTGTCGCCGATATTGATGAACGTGTCCTTCTCGAAGCGCCGCTCGGTCAGTACCAGCAGATCGATCATTGCGGCGCGCTGCGCGAGCTGAACGTCGTTGGTCGCTGCGTGATAGGCGGTCGAATACAGCATGCTCTGGCCGACGACGCCGACGCCGGCGCACGCGACCAGCAACAACAGCAGCAGCCCGAATGCCGCGCTCAGCCGACCCATGATCGTCAAGTTCTTGAACATTTTATTACCTCGATCCCGCCGTGTCCGCGGCGCCGAGCGGCCGGTGGCCGATAAATCACACTGGTAGTGCTTATCGCACCTATTCGCGAGTTCTTGAGGCGCAATCGGGCCGGTACGGGTCCTTGGGATGCAGCGCACATTGCGCAGTGCGATTACTAGGTGTTTGCGATGCGCTTACTAGGGGATCCCACTACATTCAAGTCTCGCTCATTCAGCAGTGAAATCCGCAATCAGGTCCTTGCGCATCGGCACGAATTCGATGGTTTCCCCGTCGCCGACGTCATAACGCACGACCTCAATGCCCCGATAGCCGCGCTGCGAATAAAACTTGACGCCTGGCAGCGTCGCCATCAATTCGGTGCGTGTGAACCCGTGCGCTTGCGCTTCACGTTCGCAGCGCTCGAGCAGCAGCGTCCCGATGCCGCTGCGCGCATGCGCAGGATCGACGAAGAAAGCCCGGATTCTCGCGGCCTCGGTCGCCGGGTCGAGTTGTTTCGCATCGCGGCCCGAACGGGCGTCGCCACCGAACAGCGTTGCACGGTAGCTCCAGCCGCCGCAGCCCGCGAAGCGCTCGTCCAGCGTGGCGACAAAGTAGGTCCCGTCGCGCAACAGTTGCGTATCGACGCCGAATGCGCCGCGCAGCGCGCCTTCGATTTGCGCCGGCCGATAATCATCCAAACTCAAGCCGCGCGCCGAGCGGGCAATGAGCTGCTCGATCGCGGGAATATCCGCGGTAACCGCCTTACGCAATTCCACCGTCATGACTGAAGCGTGCTCCTTCGGTCGCCGCGCAATGCTGCGCGGGCTCCCGAGAGATGCGCGTGGCGGCGACACTGTGCGACAATTACAGCATGTCTCCGGGGAGCGTTCGATGCTGAAATTCCTGCTCTGGCTCGTGCTCTTGGTGCTCTGTTGGCCCGTGGCGTTGATCGCGCTGTTCTTGTGGCCGATTTTCTGGCTGCTCACGCTGCCGTTTAGGCTCGTCGGAATCGTATTCGAGGGCGCATTCGAGCTGCTGCGGGCCATCCTGCTGCTGCCCGCGCGCCTCCTCGGCGGACCCGGGTCGGTCCGCCGCTGAGAGCTTAAGGGTCAGGCCGCGTTGGCCGCTGCCGCCGAGGGCATCGCGTAGCAGCGACCGAAGCGATTCGCAAGGAACGGCCGCAGCGCGATCTCTTCCTGCCGGATCAACCCCGACTGCGGTAGGTGCCCGGCGCTCAGCATGTCGAGTACGGCGCATATTCCGCCGGCGGTCGTTATCTGAATCGCGCTGCGCATGCGTCCACCCAGCGGTGCGGCGTAAATTTTGTTCGCGTAAGTCTCTTGGACGAGCTGACCGTTCTGTAGTCCGCTGACGGTCACGAACACGATCACGACGTCCTGCAACGTAATCGGCACCGCATTTTCCAGGATGTCCTTCAACAGTTCGCGGCGGTCGCGCAGCCGCAGGTCGTTCAGCAGCGCCTTCATGATCGCCGCATGGCCGGGATAGCGGATCGTGCGGTAGTTCAGGTTGCGCACCTTGCCGGCCAGCGTCTCGCACAGGGTGCCGAGCCCACCGGACGTGTTGAAGGCCTCGTACAACACGCCGTCGAGCGAGAACTCCTCGCACTCCTCGAGCGGCTGGGTTTCACGTAACTGGCCGTTGACGATCGCCTCGCAGGGTTCGCAGTATTCGTTGATGACGCCGTCGGTGCTCCACGTCAAATTGTAGTTGAGTGCGTTGGACGGAAACTTCGGCAATGCGCCGACGCGCATACGCACGTCCTGCAGCTCGTCGAATCGCGACGCCAAATCACTGGCGACGATCGTGATGAAGCCGGGGGCGAGGCCGCACTGGGGAATGAATGCCGTGCGGGCGCCGGCCGCGAGCTGTTTGACCGCGCGCGTGCTGGCGACGTCCTCGGTGAGGTCCAAATAATGGGCACCTGCCGCCCTGGCAGCCTCGGCGATCAAGCGGGTTGCGTGATAGGGCGCCGCGCTCAACACCGCGAATTGGCCCGACAGGATCTTGCGTAGCGCCGCCGCGTCGCTGATGTCGGCCGCGATCTTGGTGATCGGCAGCGCGGTTTCGAGCCGGTCCAGCTGCTTGTGCGAGCGATCGATCACGGTCACGGAGTAGTCGCCGCTCGCGACGAGCATCTCCGCAATCATGGAGCCAATTTTGCCCGCACCGACGATAACGATGTCTTTCATGCCGCCTCCCACCCAAATACGCCTATTCTTTGCGAACCGCCCGGCGAATGGTATGGTCAACCTGCGCAAAGTAACGGCATGTTATCGGCGAAACGCAGGGGTATCCCGTGAAAACAACGGATAAAATCGATGATCAGCTGATTTCCAGGCTGCGCGAGGATGGGCGGGCATCGACCGCGCAACTGGCGCGCTTGGTAGGGCGCTCGCGGAGCAGCGTCCAGAGCCGTATCGAACGGCTCGAAAGGGACGGCATCATCGCGGGCTACACGACGCGGCTCGCGCCGGAATACGAACTCGCCGCGGTTAGGGCGCACGTGATGATCAAGGTCGGGCCCAAGGAGACGCGCGCAGTGACGGCAGCGCTGGCCGCGATCAGCCAGGTACGGCTGCTGCATTCCGTGAGCGGAGACGTCGATCTGATTGCGGTGGCGGCCACGGCGACGGTTGCGGACATGGACGAGGTCATCGACCGCATCGGCGCACTCGCCGGAGTCGAGCGCACGACCTCGTCGATCATTTTGTCGACGAAATTCGAGCGTTAGGCGAGGTCGTGGGCGCTCGCGGCAGCCCGGGAATAAAATACGGTGTGGGCCTCTAAAAGTCCCACACCGTTGGAATATCGCGCCGACGGGGGAGTTGGCTGGTTGCCGACGCGAATCGCTCCTAAACCTGTTCGTGCCAGTGCCCGCGGGCGGCAGTGGACTTCGAGATCCAGTGTGCCAAATAAGAACAGGTCGAGGGAGTACTCTTTCTCACTGTCAATGCAATTTTTTTCATCTAAGGATATGCAAATCCCGTAACCAGCCCCCCGGCTGGGTCTCAGGTCCGCTGACGACGCCAGGTTTTGACCCCGATATAGGCGATCACCGTGACCAAGACCGTCACGCAACTCGCTTTGAAGTCGTTCTGCAGCGCCGGCGTATAGGCCATCGCAATGAGTACGGTGCTCATGCCGACCAGCGCGACGATACTGAGCCAGGGGAACCACCACATGCGGACCGGCGGTATGGGTCCGCCGCTCTTTTCGCGCCGGTAACGCAACACCATCTGAGCGACGACAATCACCATATAAATGACGACGCCGAGAGCGCCAGAGGAACTGACGAGAAAATCGAAGACCTGTTGCGGCGCTTCGGTCGCGGCAATGATGCCGAGAAATCCCGCCAAGGAGCCCATGAGTACGGATACCACCGGAACCCGCCGCTTGTTGACCCGTACGAGGCCCTGCGGAGCGTCGCCGGCCGCGGCGAGCACGAACATCACGCGCGAACTCACGTAAAACGCCGAATTGAGGCAGGAGAGCACCGCGGTCAGGATGATCGCACTCATGATCAATCCGGCGCCCGGCACATGCATCGTGTTGAGCGCCAGCGTGAAAGGGGATTCGCCGGACACCACGCGATTCCACGGTACGACGCTGACAATCAGGCAGACCGAACCCACATAGAACAACAGTATTCGGCCGATGACCTGGGTGCTCATGCGCGCTACTGCGAGTCCCGGCTGGGAAGACTCTGCCGCCGCGATCATGGTGATTTCCGCGCCGGTCATCGCGAAGAACACGATCGGCACGGTCGCAAGCACCGCAATCCAGCCGTGCGACGCGAAGCCGCCGTAGGCGCTCAGGTTGTCGAACGTCGGGCCGTCGGGCGCGGTCCAGCCGAAGGCGTACGAGGCCGCGATCACGATGAATACGAGAATCGCTGCAACCTTGATCGAAGCGAACCAGAACTCGAACTCCGCGTAGGAGCGCGCGGACATCAGATTGACCGCAGTCATCACGGACATGAGGCCGACGCCGATTTGCAGCTGCGACAGCGGTATCCAGTGCTGCAAAATCTTGGCGCCGGCGATCGCCTCGACCGGCACCACGAGTACCCAGAAATACCAATAGAGCCAGCCGACCGCGAATCCGGCGCCGTTGCCTAAGCCCGCGCGCGCGAATTCGGTGAATGTGCGCACGTGCGGCAGCGCAGTGGCCATTTCGGCGAGTCCGCGCATGACCAGCAGGATCAGCGAACCGGCGATCGCATAGCTGATGAAACTCGCGGGTCCCGCAGCGATGATTGCGGTGCTGCTGCTGACGAACAGACCCGCGCCGATGATGCCGCCGATCGAGATCATCGTCAGATGACGCTTCTGCAGCGAGCGGCTCAGTTCGTGCATTGGTGCGAGCGCCGGCTCGTCCTCGGCATCGATCGCAACCGGAGGATTCGACTGATTCATTTTGTGGCCTCGACGTTGACTCGGATATCGCCCAATTTCGGCACCGTTGACGCACCCCAAAGCTGGCGTTCGCGGATCCAGGGCAGGGGATACGCGGGATGCGGACTGTCGAATTCTCGCGCGAGGCGGTGGGCATCCCAAATCGCCTGCGTCAATTGCGCCGGCGCCTTGCAGTCGCCGGTCCGAAAAACATCCTGAATCTCGTTGGCCGCCCATTCGGGCTTGCGCGCCTTGAGCTCGCGCCATAGCGTGTCATCCGAATATCGCGAAGTCACGAGGATCACTGCGTCGACTTCTAGATCGAATTCGCCGCCGTTGTCCTTGCGCGGCACTTTCCCGGACGTCGGGCCGAGGAGGTCTGGTCCGAATTTGTAGAGATAGCTCATGCGCACCTTGCCAGGCGCGATCGAGTCGACCCAATGACTGCAGTAGGTCTTGATGCCCTTTTCGAACAGCATGCGCTTGTTGTTGAACGACTCCATCGTGAAGACACCATACTCCGCCACATCGGCGGCGTCACAGACATAGGTGACTTCCTTGCCCTGGTTGGCCATGAGCTCGGCAAGCGTGATTCCCATGAAATGCGCGTCGCCGTCGAGAATCATGACGCGCCGCCCCGGGACGGCCTTGCCGCTCACGACCTGCATCGGCGTCAACACGTGCGCGAGCGCGTCATCGGCGCCGGGTATCGGCCCGGCCGTCGCGCTTCGCCCGTCGCGCGCCCAGTGCGAGCCGGTTGCGATCACGACGCGGTCCGCGCCATAGGCGAGAACGTCGTCGGCGCTCATGCGGCCGACGCCGAGTTGTACCTCGACGTTCTTTTTGAGCTTGGCGAGTTGCGTCTGCCGATAGGTGATCACGCGGCCCCATTCGCTCAAGCGAGGCAGCGTCGCGACCGATTTCCAATGGCCGCCGAGTTCGCGCTCGGCCTCGCGCAGGTGCACGGTGTAGCCGCGCTCGCCGAGGATGCGCGCACACTCCATGCCCGCAGGACCACCGCCGACGACCAACACCGAACAGGGCTGGGTCGTTTTCGTGAATTTTTCCGGATGCCAGCCGCGGCGATATTCCTCGCTGATCGTCGCATTCTGCGTGCACATGATCTGGCCGCCCTGCTGGAACTTCGAGACGCAGATATTGCAGCCGATGCATTCGCGAATGTCTTCGAGGCGCCCCTCGGAGATCTTCGTCGGCAGAAACGGATCGGCGATCGACGGGCGCGCTGCGCCGATGATGTCGAGCACGCCCGCGCGGATCAGCGCGACCATGTCGTCGGGGCTCGTGAGCCGGCCGTTGCCGACGACCGGGATGCCGGCTCCCAGGATCGATTTTCCCTGTTTGATGAACGGCGTCATCCAGCCAGATTTGCGGTAGCGGGAGACGCCGGCGTCCTCGCCCCATTCGGCGTAGTCGCCGATCTTCAGTGCAACGAGGTCGACGACACCTTCCTTGCGGAACAGCTCGAGCAGCCGAACGCTGTCTTCTTGCGCCTCGACACCCTCGGGACCGTGCAACGTGTCCATCTCGAAGCGCGTCGTGATTCCACAGCGATCGCCGAGATTGCGCTTCAGCGCATGCAGCAGTTCGATGAAGAACCGCGAGCGATTTTCGAAGCTGCCGCCGTAGTGGTCGGTGCGCCGATTGAAGCGAGGCTCGAGAAATTGGATCGGCAGCGTGTCGTCGCCAGCAGAGACCTCGAGCAGATCGAAGCCCGCCTGTTCGGCGCGCTTGCCGGCCTCGACATACATGTTGATGACCGTCTGGATGTCGAGTTCGTCCATTTCATAGCCGTAGACGCTGCGCGAGGCAAAAATCGGCGACAGCCATTGGCTCGGGCTGCGTCCAAATTCGCGCGACTCGAGCGACGGTGCATTGCCGCCGCTGTACCAGAGTTGAATACCGGCAAGGCTGCCGTGGCGATGCGCGACCTCGCACAAATAGCCGAGGTTGATGACGTCGCCCTGGTCCCAGATGCGCGCGGACGTATAGGGGTACTCGTCGGCCTCCGGATGGATCGAACAGAATTCCGTGAAGACGACGCCCCAGCCGCCTTCGGCTTTCATGCCGCGCAGGTGCGCCTGGGCGCCGGGGCGCTCGGAACCGGGCCCCGCGCAATGCGAGGTCTGCCAAAAGCGATTGCGCGTCTTCTTGGGTCCGATCTGGATCGATTCGAACAGCACGTCGTGTTTGGGGTCGCGAGCCATGGGGCACCAACTATAATGGGAGTGACAGGGGGACGACCCCGGAACGCGCGGGGCCGCCGACGATGAAGTTTGAAGGAAAAGTGGCTTTGGTGACCGGATCGACCACCGGGATCGGTGCCGCCTGTGCGCGGGTCCTCGCCGAGTCCGGCGCGGCCGTCATGGTATCCGGCCGCGACGCGGCGCGGGGTCTCGCGGTCGCCGCCGAAATTCGCGGCGCCGGGGGCACGGCGGAATTCAGCGCCGCGGACTTGCGTGCGCCGGGTGCCTGCGATGCTCTGGTCGCGGCGACCGTCGCGGCTCTCGGACGTTTAGACATTCTGGTCAACAACGCAGGGATCCTCTACACGGCCGATGCGGTCGATACCAGCGATGCGCAATGGCTCGACACGATGGCCGTCAACGTCAACGCGCTGTTCTTCATGAGCCGCGCGGCGGTGCGACAGATGCGCCGCACCGGCCGGGGCGCGATCGTGAACATCGCCTCGGAATGGGGTCTCAACGGTGAGCCCAACCATGTCGCCTATTGTGCGAGCAAGGGCGCAGTGTTGCAGATCACGCGCTGCATGGCGCTCGATCATGCGCGCGACAACATCCGCGTCAATTCGGTGTGTCCGGGCGAAATTCATACCCGCATGGTCGACGAGATCTTGGCGAAGCGCGGCGGGGACCTCGAGTCCGAGCTGCGAGGCCTCGCGGCCGGCATCCCGATGCGCCGCCTCGCTCAGCCGGTCGAGGTTGCACGCTGCGTGGCATTCCTCGCCTCGGATCTAGCGAGCTATGTGACCGGGGCGAATCTGCCCGTCGACGGGGGCAATGATGCCACGGCCGGACCATATCCTTAAGCCCGGTGGATCAAATGCGCATCGCCTGCGGGAGCATTGCCTCGCTCATAGGGCTTCGCGCTGATCATATAAATGCCGCCGAGGATGATCACGCCGATCGTCGTCACGAGCATTCCGTAATCGACATACCAGGGGTCGTTCGGGCTGCGCGGCCACAATATGTTGATGATCGCACCCACGCCGTAAGCGAGCGCTAGCACATTGACCAGATATCCCCATTTGCCCAGCGTATACGGTCCCGCCGGGCGCCAACCCTTGTTGCGCGCGAGCAGCGCCGCCAGCACGATCATTTGGAACGAAATGTAGATGCCCACCGCCGCGAAGCTGATGATCGTTGCGATCGCATCCTGCAGCCACAATGCCGAGAGCGCGATGATCGCGGGAATCGTGCCCATGACGATCAGCGCGTTCGCCGGCACATGGCGGCCGGGTGACATGCGGCTCAAGAACTTGCTCGCGAAGATCATCTGATCGCGCGCAAAGCCGAAGACCAAGCGGCTCGCGGCCGCCTGCAGGCTCAACAGGCAGGAAATGAACGACACCAGCACGACGACGATGACTGCGCGGAAGCCCGTTTCGCCCATCGCCGAACGCAGCAAAGTCACGATCGGATCCTTGTCGGCGCCCGACATCACGGCGTCGATATTGGGGATCGCCAGCACGAACGCGAGGCAGACCCAGGTCGCCGCAGCGCCCCCGATGTAGATCGTCATGCGCATCGCTTTCGGAATCATGCGGCTCGCGTCGGGAGTCTCCTCGGCGACGTCGCCGCAGGCTTCGAATCCGTAATAGCAGAACATCGCCGCAAGCGACGAGGCGAGAAATGCCGGTAAATAATGGCCGTCCGTATGGACGTAGCTCGTGTCGACGAGCACTTTGAGCGGCTGGTGGCGCGCGAACATCAGCAAATATATGCCGACGACGATCGCACCGACCAATTCACAGACGAAGCCGAACATCGCGACGCGCGCGAGCAGCCGCGTTCCGCTCAAATTCAGAATCGTCGTGATGACGATCAAGACCAGTGCGATGACCGTCGTTGCGAACGGCGTGCTGTCCATGCCGAACAGCTGTGCAAGAAACGGCGCGACGCCGGTCGCGACGCCCGCCATCGTGCAGCACAGCGCCCAGGCATAGACCCAGGCCGCCATCCAGGCCCAGCGCTTGCCCATGAGTCGTCTTGCCCATGGGTATAGGCCGCCTGAAATCGGGAATTGCGAGACGATCTCGCCGAAGATCAGGCAGACGAACAATTGTCCAATGCCGACGCCGATGTAGGTCCACCACATCGGCGGACCGCCCGCGATGAACGCGCTCGCGAAGATCGTGTAAACGCCGACGACGGGCGACAAGTAAGTGAATCCGAGCGAGAAATTCTCCCACTTGGACATCGTGCGCTCGAACTTCGACTCGTAGCCGAGCGCCTTCAACTGCGCGGCATCGTGATCGACCGATGGTGCGGATTCGTCAATCGCCAAGGCGTAATCTCCCCAAGACTCTCGGGGGCCCCATACCCCCGAGAGTTTTATACCAGAAGCTAGTCTAACTAGAATTTATATTGGAAATCGACACCGATCGTGCGCGGCTGATTGGTCGAGACGCGCGTGATTGCGGAGGTCTGCCACGCAAAAACCGTATTGTCGATCGTCAACTCCGCGACTTTGTTGGTGAGGTTCGTGCCGACTAGATAGGCTCCCCAAGGACCGCTCGAGACGCCCGCGCGCGCATTCACCAAGTTGTAGGAGGGCAGAATTTGAGAGAAGGCTGCTTGGTCCCGCGAAGGGCCGATCCAAGAATTGGAAACGTTGAACGATCCATTCAGCGTGTCGGTAACCGCGGTGACGTAGTTGAGCCCGGCGACCGCGGTGTAGCGCGGCACGTTGAGCACTCGAGTGCCGGGCGAAATCCCTGAACCGATCGCGGCCGCGGTCGGATCGCTGATGTAGGCCTGGGTCCAAGCGCCGTTCAGATCCAGCGACAGTCCTTGGACGATGACTGCCGACATTTCGAGTTCGGGTCCGTAGGACTTTGCGTTTCCGGCATTCGTATTGTACGGATAGCCGCAGGACAGCGACAGCACCTGTTGGATGTTGGTCCATTGGATGTAGTAAACGTCCGCATTGATCGTGAAGCGCCGATCGTCGAATTTCGCCTTCTCGCCGACCTCGAAGCTCCAGACGGAATCCGGCGAGAAGTTCGGCTGGGCCGTCACAGTGACCGCGCCTACGGCGCAATTATAGGCGTAGGGATTGACCGCGAGTACCTGGGGGCTCGGCAGCGGTATCGGCAGGTTGAAGCCGCCGGGCCGCGATCCTTTCGCGATCGTGCCGTAAAGATTCAGATCCGGCGTCGGTTGATACGAGAGATTGACCCTCGGCAGCACTGCGTTGCCGCTGGCGCTCTGTGCGAGGATTGTAGAATCCTGATTTACCGAGGCCGTGCCGAGCCCGGATTGATCCGCAAAATTCGTGATCGCAAAGTGGAAGAAACGGACGCCCGCGGTGAGTTTCAAATCGTCCTGAATCTTGTAAGAGCCCTGTCCGAAAATGGCCGATTGCGTGAGCACGTCCGGATTGTTGTCGTTGAAAATGATGCCATTCGGGTTGGCCGCCTCGGGGCTTGAATATGGAGGCAGCGACGGGTCCGGGTATCGCAGCGGACTATTGATGAAGCCGACGTCGCCCGCGGGGCAGTAGCCGGCCCGCGGATTCGACGCCTGCGGCAGACCGCAGGTCAACGCGGTTGCATAGCCAGGAGCCTGATTGGTCGTGATGTATCCGGAGTTGAGCTTCGCAAAATACAAGCCGCCGACCCATTCAAGAGCGCCTGTCGAGTTGGAGGTCAGCCGCAATTCCTCAGCGAACTGCGAGGTCGGATCCTCCTCTTCGTAAAGGTTTTGAATGAAGTTAGGAACGTAGGCGCCGTTGACCAATTGGGTCACGTTGTTGATGTTTTGCAGCGCCTCGGTCGAGTCGGTCGACTGCAAGACATCGCGCTTCCAGTAGCTCGTCGCCGACGTGAGCGTCGCCCAGCCAAGGCCATATTCCAACTTGATGCTCGCGAGCTTGAAGGTATCGTGGTACGGCTCCTGCTCGTCGTAAGGCTGATAGATCGCGAGGCCGCCGGGCTGCTCCTGAAAATTGTTGTAACCGTCGGCGTTAATCTTCTGATACATCAACGTGGTCGTGATCGACAAGTCGTCGGAGGGTTTGACCAGCAATATCGCCCGGGCAGCTTCGAATCGCTCGAGATTCGAACCCGGAACCACCGTCTGCTCGGGCGCGGCGGCGACATCGCCACGCGTGCAGTAGTAGGCCGCGCAGTTGGCGGGCGCACCGGGAGTGCCGATCGGATTGGTCGGCGTTGGAAAGTTCTGGGGCGCAATCACGATGCGATCGATCCAACCGCTGACGTATTTGCCGGTGCCGACGAGGCGTAGCGCCGCGCTATCGCCGATCGGCAGGTTCACCATGAGACTGCCACCGCCGTTGGTGCTGCCATGGGATGTATCGGAAAGACTCATATCCGTCGCGGCCTCGTACGTTCCGAGTTTGGGTTGGTTCGTGACGAGCTTAATCGTGCCACCCATCGAGCCAGAACCATAGAGGGTTCCCTGTGGGCCGCGCAGCGTTTCGACGTGGTTCAGGTCGAACAGGTCCGGATCGATTACCGTGCGGCCGTTGAGTGCGACTGCCGATG
>Ga0181531_10000483_pt1 | contig 26876 bp, 25 predicted proteins | sample PEATcosm2014_Bin_38_FD_119743 | JGI IMG/M metagenome (GOLD analysis project Ga0181531, IMG submission 119743) | Peatland microbial communities from MTU Mesocosm Facility, Houghton, MI, USA - PEATcosm2014_Bin11_10_metaG | ecosystem: Environmental > Terrestrial > Soil > Wetlands > Peat | place...
CACGCAGACTACCGTCGCTTACAACACGGGCGCGGCGGACCTGGGGTTGCCGATAAGTATCACAAGCGCTCCGATAGGGCAGGTCGACGGGACGACGCGCCAGCCGACGACCTCATATCAGTACGACGCCTATGGCGACACGACGTCAGTAAACCTCGGCAGCGGTGCGTTTACCGTTACGTACGACGCCGGGAACCTTGGCCGTATCATTCAAGGAACCGATCCGGACGGCGTCTCCTCGTATATGTGCTACAACCCGAACGGCTCGATCGAGGTCGCGATCACCGCCGCGCAGCACGCGGCGGGTGCGTCCTGCTCGCCCGGTCTGTGGCAACCCGGGACTTACGCGTACTACGACCTCGACGGAAACCAGACATCGGTGACGACCTGGTACGGAAACAACGCGGGCTCGACGCTCCGCTGGTACGACGGCGCCGACCGAGTGGTCGAAGCGATGTTGCCGGTGTGGAACGGCACGAACACCAATTCGGGATGGGTGGGCTGGGGTACCGCAAACTACGCCGAGCCGAACGAAGACGTCACGTTCTGGGGCGACGGCTCAAATAACACGCCGACCGAGAACCCAGAACCGAACTGGATGGAGCGCTACAAGTACGACCTGAGCATCAATGGCCAGCCCAGCGACGCGAATGCACCGGAATACGGTAATCTCTACCTGGTCCAAGACTACCTGGCGCAATTGACGTCGAACGGGGCTTTCAGTCAATATGCGTGGGAGGAGACGAAGGCGCTCGATACCGACGGCGTTGGCAGGACGCTGGCGGAGTACAATCCTGAGATTACCGCGAACGCTACGACTCCGACGATCCAATACAAATACGATGGCAGCGGTCAAGCCGGCTTTGTCTCCGAAGTTGTCAAGAGCGGGATCTCCGGCACGCGCACATTTACGTACAATGAGATCGGGCTTGCGACGCAAGTCTCGACCAACGACAACGGCCCCTTAGACTCCGAGACTGCCCAATACGACGCGGACGCTAATCCAACCAACGCCGCCAGCTCAAGTTCGACGATCGCTACGTCCTTCGGCTATACATATGATGCGGCCGGTGATATGTTGTCCAAGACGGAGGCGCCGACGTCGTACAATGACATGCCCTCGCAGTTCACCTACAACTATTACCCGGATGGTTTGCGTGAGACGCTAGGGGTGACGCCCAGCCCCGGTTCGACGGCGTCCGTCGCTTTGAATGCGCCAAACCTCCTGTCGTACGCCTATCGTGCGGACGGGAAGATGTCCTACATGGGCGTGGCCCCGAATCAATACGCTAGCGGCGGCACCACTTTGGGATGCGTCGCGTATTCGTACACGGCTGCGGGACGACTCACGACGCGACGCGATTTAGATACCCCGTCATACAGCTGCAACTCGCTGTCGCGGCTACCGAGCGCGCGTAAGGCGGCGCAAATGCCGAGGCTGCAAGGACGGTCAGTCAGTGTTGCGAGCGGAGTGCCGCCTGCGGGAAGTGCGTATCCGCGATCAACCAATGGGGCGCTTAACCTCGTCTCGGTGAACAATCCGCTGAACCCCTCGTCCAAGGTCGCACCAACGTCGGCGACGGCGACATCGCCTGAGGCAGCAATCCGTTTGCCTATGTCGTTGCCTTCCACGATCCCGGCTCCATATCTTACGAGGCCGTTGCAACTCTCGTACGATCCCTATGGACGGGTCGCATCTGAGACACTGCCGTCCGGTGGCCAGTACACGGGTCTGCAGTACGACGATGAGGATGAGGTGACGCAGTTCAGCGGTTATTCGGCGCTGACAGACACGACCGAGTTCCCTGGGATGAACGCGGTATACGCGTACTCCGTTCGCGGCGAGTTGTCGAACTCGCATTACTACGCCTCGACGGTCACTTCAAACTTCGGACTCAATTTCGATAAGACATGGCCACATTCTTCGCAGGGCGTTTCTGGCGAAATCTATCAGCAGATCGACTTCGACACAATTAATATCACGCAAAATGTCGGCATCGGCTACCGCTCGCGAACGGCGGCGCCGAATCCGTACGATGTCGTGCCGGCGTGGGAGACCTTGACTCCATACGGAAATTGCACGAACTATCCCACGAGTCAAATATCCTGGATACCGGATGGTGAGGGGCGCGATGCCAGTGGAACGGCGTTCACGGCCGGTCCCAATACCGGCGTAGCCTGCGATCCGAGCGACGGAGGCATCTTCTACAACGGAACGGCCTCGCGGACGTATGACTTCGACGATCACATGCTCACGGCGATGTACCCAGGGCTCAACTACTGGCCGGCCTCGGGATTCAATCCCACCTGCGACTATTCTGGAAATTGGACGGTTTTCACCGACACGACGATCAGCTATCTGTGGGGACCGGACGGACACCCGCTTCGAAATAGTTACGTCCAAGACGGCCAACCGTTCCGAACAACGCCGAGCGGACAAGCCGTCACACCGGTGATGCATTGGGACGGCGATGAGCTGCTCTTCACATCGACCGGCAACGGCACCGTCGAGTCGGTCCATGCAAATCAGGACCTCGATGTTAATTCAGCGGAGACGTTTATCGTTCGCGACCGCAACTGGGAAGGGTCTATCGTGCAGTCGCACGACGGGACGGGGATGAGCGCGTGGCAGCCGCCCTCGCTGTTCGAGCTGAACTGCTCGCAGCCCGGGGCACCCCCGATGACGACCGGATACGATTCGCCGCAAGACCCGATGATCGTCCAGAACGATGCCAATGGCTACTTCGACGGCGTCGTCGAGTTCCAGGGAAATCGGACGTACGATCCGCAGATGCAGCGCTTCACGACGCCGGACACGTTATTCGGCATTTTGGGCGATCCGAAGTCTTTCCATGCGTATGACTGGAACAACGGAAACCCGATTACGAACAGCGACCCGAGCGGCAACAACCCTCCTCCTTACACCGGGACGGTATTGACCGGAGGTCTGCCGTTCTGTTGGGGACCGTCATGTACTCCGCAGGGGTACTCCTCGTTAGGGCCGTTCGGCGAGGCGGTGAGCAACATTCTCGACCAGGTCGATGGCCACCAAGAGTTCAGAATAATATTCTCGAGCGAGCCGATGTGGAAAAAGGGCTTGGCGGGGCTGTCGCTAGCATTCATGTTCCCGGGCCTCGAGGAGTTCAAGCCGCTAGAACTCGGCGCCGCGGCAGGGCTGGAAGGCCTCGAAAAGGGCGGGGTGTACGTGCTCATGGACGGCGCCGTCGTCAAGTATGTCGGGCGCACTAACGACTTCATCCGACGAACGGAGGAACACGCAAACACTATCGGGCGCGAAGGCCTCGAACTCGTCAGGATATTCTTTGCGGGTTCTAAGGACGAGCAGCGCGCGGTCGAGCAAAGTCTGATAGAGTACTTTGGAGGACCTAAGGGGGGGCAACTGCTAAACAGGCGAAATGAACTTGCCGTCGGTAAAGACACCTACCGGAGGCTCATGAGCGAATACGGCTCTTCCGGAACCGATGCGATACAATCGGTTCTGAGAGCGATCGAAGCGCGAAAATGACGCAGAGAACGCGTTCGGCGTATAAGGGGGTCGCGGCAGGCTGGTGTGTAGCGATCCCCTGCGGAGAAGGGAGGCGTGGCGTCGGTGTCGTCGCGCGAACCGATGTCAACAACCTCGTGCTACTTTTCGTCTTCGCGCGAGAGCCTTCTGAGATGAATGGCGCTGAGTTGCGTCCTACGGACGCGGCCACGGTGGTGATCACGGGAAAGAGGCCAGTATTCTTGTGGGAGTCCCTTGGCAAGATCGATAGCTTCAATGCAGCAATCTGGCGAATCCCGCTTTTTTCATTGGTCAATGGTCGCGCCGGAAGGGTAGGAGAGACCGATCTTTCGAGTCCGGTAGCGCAGTACGAAGTGAGCGAGGAGGTATGGAAGTTACTACCTCCGCTCGGGATATGCAACGGCGCCGCGGTCGAGCGAAAGTGCAGCGAGGCGTGGGTGCGGAAAAGACTGATTTCCCTGTAGCAGGGAAAGTCAGCGCTGGGGTTGCGGTCGCGAAGCACTATGCGCCGTATCCGTGCACATGCCGCTGATCATAGGATTCCGACCGTGCGCCGAGTGGAGGCGTAGCCGCCCCGTCCCCGGTCACCAAGAAAAGCACATGTGCTTGATGTTCAATTAGCGCCCTCTACGTCGAGGCTCGTGCCGAGAGTGCTCGATCCGGTTACCCCTGGTTACCAGGCCGCGCGGCGAGGAAACGAGGCGTCGGCTAGACATCGTCGTGAAGGCCGACGAGGCGAAGGTGACGCCGCCCCAGATGTCAGGCCACGAGTGACCGTGAGTTTGAGGTAATCCGATGGTGCTCGATGAACTCGGCCGGCGTCAAGCCGCCGAGGGCTGTGTGCGGGCGGTTAAGGTTGTAGTCGAGCCGCCACGCCTCGATCGCCGAGCGCGCATGGAAGATGGTCGGGAATGCATGCTCGTTGAGCAGCTCGTCGCGGAACCGGCCGTGGAAGCTCTCAACGCTGCCGTGCATCGGTCGACCCGGCTCGATGAAATGCAGCTCGACGTTCACCTGGGCTGCCCAGCCCAGCATCGCGTTGCTCGTGAATTCCGAACCGTTATCGAACTTCAGCGTGGGCGGCAGGCCACGATCAGCGGCCAAGCGCGAGAGCACGCGTACGACGCGCTCTCCGGTGAGCGAGAAGTGAACCTCGATGCCGATGGATTCGCGCGTGAAATCGTCGACGATCGTTAAGGCGCGAAACTTCCGGCCGTTGCTGAGCACGTCGTGCACGAAGTCCAGCGACCAGCGCTCGTTCGGCCGCGACACCGGTGCGATCGCGTTGCCGCGAACGTACCGCACGCCCCGCTTGCGCCGTGGACGCAGTTGTAGCCCGTGTGCGCGGTAGATCCGATGGACCCGCTTGTGGTTGACGGCGAAGCCTTCGCGCCACAGCATGATCGTCAGACGGTAATATCCGAAGCGGCGGCGCTCGTTCGCAATCGCCTTGAGCCGCTCAAGCACCCACGGATCCTCCATGCGCCGCAGCCGGTACTGAGCGACCGACCGCGGGCAGCGTGCGATACGGCATGCGGCGCGCTGGCTCACGCCGAGTTCTTGCAAGGCCCTCGCCGCGGCTTTTCGTTGCGAGGGCCCCAGGAGTTTTTTGCGATCAACTCCCTTCATCGCGTCGTATTCGAGCGAGAGGTTCGCGATGATGCGCTTCATGCGCGCATTCTCATCCTCGATCGCCCGCCCGCGAGCGATCTCGCTGCTCTCCATGCCGCCGTACTTGGCCTTCTAGGCCGAGACCGTGTTCGGGTGCACTCCGTGACGCCGGCCGAGCTCCACGAACGAGGGCTCCGGCATCGTGCTTTTTGAGGATCGAGACGATCTGCGTCTCGGTGAAGCGGGACTTCCGCATGACGGGGAGTTCTTTTCGGCCTCGCGGCCGGGAGAACCCACAGTGTCAGGCGGCCCGATTTACCGGGGCGGCGTCAAAGGTCGAGGCCGCCGGTCACGTGGCGACGCTCGAGCAGATCAGCGGGCTCGTGCCAGTCGTTCGACGGAAAACGACCGAGCACGAGATCTCGCTCCAGCGACGGCTACGCGCTGTATGCTATAGCCGCGAGCTGGTGCTGAGTGACCAGGCCGTCGGCGAAGGTCGGAACGCCAGAGTCTCTGAGGTCGATCGCGCGAAGGTGTCGAGCAGTTCGAGGAACGCGGGGAGGTTGCCGTGGATCGTCGCGTGACGCGCGTGCGGGAGGGCGGTGACTTCCGGCTCGTCTTGTTCGTCCTCGGTGAGCGTGAAGAGCGTCAGTTCGCCGAGGTTCGCTCCGTTGGCGACGGCGCTGCGGACCTCGCCGTGTGCCGCGATGGTGGCCGATTCGAGGATCGTCGTCGAGTCGTTGCTGACGCGGCCGACGACGCCGTCCCCGTAGTCGACGAACGCGAACGCGCCGTCGGCGACCGTGCTGGTGAACGGGCCCTGCGCACCGACGCGGTGCGGGTTCGCCGTTCGCAGGAAGCCGTGCGTGGCTTGCACCGCACGCGCTGGGACAGTTGGACGTGCAGTTTAGGCCGATTTACAGTACGGACAACAGAAACCTGATGCTGACGATCGAGCAAAAAGGTATCGAACGTTTGAGGGCCGCCGGGGGTACGATGTATAACAAAATCAACGCTATGGCGCCAGGGACGCAGCGCTATCGAGACAATATGGAAGCGTACGGTGAGCAAGCTGAACAGATCTTGAATCATATAGGATTTCCATGACCGTGAGTGGCGGGCGGAGTCGCCCGGTGCCCGGCGCTTGTTATGCCATCCCGTCCGGGCAGGGGACGATGAGCGTAGGAGTCGCCACCGAGATTGTGAAGCCGATTTGCTTGATGTTTATCGTACCGAACGATCCTGGAGCCATCGCCTTGGAATCGCTCTCCGCACGCGACGCATCGACCAGTGTCGTCGTGCACACTGGCGCACTGCGAGCGTGGACCCAGATCGGCGTCTTGCCGAACTTCGACGCGGAGCAATGGCCGCGTCCCTGGTTCCGGCCATTGACCCCTGGCGCTCGCGGAATGCAGCAGCTCGGGCCATCACTCGATCAAACGGTCGGACCGATCGTGACGACGGGTGATTGGCAGAAACTGCCGGCTGGCGTCGGGATTGGGAACGGCCGGAACGTTGAAAGTCTGGCCGAGCGTGCTCGATTCGGCTCGGTTCAGCCGCGTCCGGGAGATGAGGCGATCCGGGCGAAGCTGATGAATAAGTCGGATCCGGTAAAGGTGTTCGTCGAGTTTCCTGACCCGTCGAAAGGAAAGTCGGCGGTGCAGAAGTTACGCGACCTCGGTTATCGGGCCGCCGCTCCGAAGAAACGAGGCGATGGCTATGAAGTCGTCGTGTCCGCCGACGAGGCGAAGGTCGAGGCCGCCGGTGACGTGGCGACACTCGAGGACCAGATCAACGCGCTCGTTCAGTCGTTCGACGGGAAGACGACCGGGCACGAGATCTCGCTCTAGGCAGGGCTACTCACCGTATCCGATCGCCGCGAGCTGGTGCTGGGTGGCCAGCCCGTCGGCGAAGGTCGGAACGCCAGGGTCTCCGAGGTCGATCGCGCGCGCGAAGGCGTCGAGCAGCTCGAGGAACGCGGGAAGGTTGCTGTGGATCGTCGCGTGACGCGCGTGCGGCAGAGCGGTGACTTCCAGTTCGTCTTGTTCGTCCTCGGTGAGCGTGAAGAGCGTCAGTTCGCCGAGGTTCGCTCCGCTGGCGACGGCGCTGCGGACCTCGCCGTGCGCCGCGATGGTGGCCGATTCGAGGATCGTCGTCGAGTCGTTGCTGACGCGGCCGACGACGCCGTCCCCATAGTCGACGAAGGCGAACGCGCCGTCGGCGACCGTGCTGGTGAACGAGCCCTGCGCGTCGACGCGGTGCGGGTTCGCCGTGCGCAGGAAGCCGTGCGTGGCTTGCACCGTCCGCGCCGCGAGATGGTTCGCCAGGTCGAAGAAGTGGGGCATGAAGGCGTTGGCGACGCCGCCGCCTTTCTCGCGTTCGAACCACCAACTGCGCGGGCGGTTGGTGGCGCGTTCGAGCAACTCGCGGCCCAGGCGCGCGACCTCGATCTCGCGCAGTGCGCCCAGGTGGCCGTTGGCGATCAGTTCGCCGATCGCCCGGACCTGTGGCAGGTAGCGGAACTCGAAGGCAAGCGCGCCGACGACGCCGGCGCGCGTGCAGGCTGCCGTCATCTCTTCGGCTTGCGCAACGTTGAGCGCGAACGGCTTCTCGCACAGCACGTGTTTGCCGGCCGCCAGCGCGGCCGTGACCGAGCGGTGGTGATCGAACGGTGGCGAGGCGACTGAGACGACGTCCAGTTCGACGCCCGCCAGCATCGCCTCGACCGAGGGAAAGGCGTGCGGGATCTTGCGGTCGTGGGCGACCTGTTCGGCGCGGTTGGGCGAGGCGATGGCGACCACCTCGAAGCGCGGGTGGAGCGTGTATGCCGGCGCGTGGACGGCACCCCCGAATCCGCTGCCGACGATACCGACCTTGAGCGTGCTCATCGTGTTCCTTCCTCGCGTACCGTCTGCTCGAACAGGTCGAGCGCGCGGTGCAGTTGCTCGTCCGCGATCGTCAGCGGGGGCGCGAGCGTGATCGAGGTCCCGGTCGGACCCGATTGCAGGACGATCAGCCCGCGCGCCAGCGCGCGCACGACGATGCGATTGGCGAGCGCGCCGTCGGCGAACTCGACCGCCCAGAGGAAGCCTCGGCCGCGCGCGTCGCGCACACCGGGTACCGCGCGCAGCGCGCCCAGGCGCTCGGCCAGGATCGGTTCGCGCTCGCGCACCAGACGCAGCACGTCGGGCCGCTGCAGCTCGTCGAGCTGCGCCAACGCCGCCGCGCACGCCAGCGGATTCCCCAAGAAGGTCGAGGTGTGGAGCGCCTCGCCGGTACTGCGCGGCCACGCGTCGACGACACGCGGCGTGCCGATCGTCGCCGAGAGCGGAACGCCGCCGGCGAGCGCCTTGCCCAGGCACAAGAGGTCCGGCACCACGTCTTCGCGTTCGCTGGCGAACCACGTCCCCGTACGCCCGAGGCCGGTGTAGATCTCGTCGAGGATGAGCAGGACGCCGTACTCGTCGCAGAGCGCGCGCACACCACGCAGCCAGCCGTCGGGCGGGACGATGACGCCGCCGCGTCCCTGGATCGGTTCGACGACGATCGCAGCCACCTCGGCGTCGCGCTCCAGCGCGTTACGGACATCGGCAAGCGCTGCATCGGCGGCGGTCTCGGCGCCCGGGTACGGCAGCAACGTGGTACGTTCCGCGATCAACGCCGCGAACGGTGCGCGGAACTTGTCGATCCCGATCACCTCGAGTGCGCCGAGCGAGAGCCCGTGATACGCGCCGTGATAGGCGAGAAAGCGCGACTTGCCGGTCGCCAGCAGCGCCGTCTTCAGCGCGAACTCGACCGCCTCGGCGCCCGACGTCGAGAGAAACGACTTGGTCAAGTTGCCCGGCGTGATCGCCGCCAGCCGCTCCAGCAGCCGCGTGCGCACTTCGGTCGGATGGACGTCCCCCATCCCATGGATCAGCATGCGGGCTTGCGCCTCGATCGCCGCGACGACGGCCGGGTTGGTATGGCCAGTCGCTGCGACTCCGAACGCCGAGGTCAGATCGAGGTACCGATTCCCGTCGACGTCGACGACGACCGCCCCATGCGCCGACTCCCAGAAAACCGGATAGTCCTCGCCAAGATAGGTGACCCCGGGCGCCTCGTACTCCGCCAGCTGCGCAGAGAGTGCGCGTGAACGTGGTCCCGGGATATCGGTGAGGATCGCTTCGAGTTGGCTGTGCTCGACGGGGTACGAGGGCATCGATCACCGGCTACGACGATTGGTTCGCCGCCGCCTCGCCGGAGCCGTCAAGTGATACCGGCGAGAATCCCGTAGGATATTTCTCCGAGCCCATCACCGCGCGACCGCGAGCGGAGGGCCAAGAACGCTCCGATGGCGTCGATGTCTGCGAAGCCGTTGGCGAGATCGGTCATCAGTTGTAGGCCGTCCTCGCGCGTGGCCAGCACGTCGATTCCGTTCGCTGCGAGGAAGACGCTCATCGCGAGCCATGCGATGCGCTTATTGCCATCGATGAAGGATTGGTTCTGAGCGATCGATCGGAGAAGAGCGGCTGCTTTCTGAAAAATGTGCGGGTACAGGTCTTCACCGAACATGGTAGCCTGCGGAAGTGCGACCGCTGACTCCAGAAGCTCAGGACGGGCCAATGCGGAGCGCGGTCCGATGTGAAGCTCGAACAGTTCGAGGACGTCAGCCGTGCTTAGGTACACCATCAGGCTTTCGCAAGCGCATCGAGCAAGGCGGCGTCGCGGGCCACGATTTCACTCGCGAGCGCGCGAAGGCGCTCGCGGTCGATCGGCTTCGACTCAAAGTGCTCACCAAGGGCACGCTTGACCAGCTCGTTCATCGAGACGCCCTCGGCCTTGGCCTGGAGGTAGAGGCGCTGATAGGTCTCAGGATCGAGTCGTAGCGGGAGTGTCTTCGGGGAGGGTGACATCGCGGCACCATGATATCACAACGATCCGTCGGTGTCGATCCATCGGATGAAGGGGGCGATGCGTTGCTCGCCGCCGTGACGGCCGGCGAGGGGCGGGTCTTGCAGCGTACCGAGCGTGGCGACGCGGACGGCGCCGATGCGTGCGGCGAGTGCCGCCGCGTCGGCGTCAGCGGTCGCGACGCCGAGGGCTTGGACCGGGAGGCGATGCGTCGTGACGAACGCGCCGAGCGCGTCGTCGTCGCCGCGCAGGATTGGCAGTGTGCGTGCGACCAGCGGTGGTGGCTCGTCGCGCGGGGCGTCGAACGCGAGGGTCGCGTCGCCGGCGCGGACGACGGTGCCGCGACCGCCGGCAGCGCGAAACGCCGCGAGCTGCCGGTACGAACCGGCCGCGGCGGCTCGCGCCGGTTCGATTCGGCCGGCGGGGAATTCGACCGCGACTTGCTCGGCCGCAGCGCCGAGACGCTGCGCGAACGTGGCGAAGGTGTCGCCATCGGCGTCGACCATCAGCGCGTGCAGCGAGAGGCAGCCTTCGCCGTCGTAGAGCAAGGCGTCGCGCGCGATCCCGATGAGCAACGCATCGTCGGCCGTGGCGACCTCGGCGGCGCGCAGCCGGCCCAGGCTGATGCGATGGCCGAACGGCACGAAGCGCGTCTCGACGCCGCAGCGATCTCGGATCGCACGCAGCGTGTCGTCGCGGCCGAACGCCACGACAACCTCGGCTTCGGCGAACAGCGCGCCTTCGTCGGCGTCGCCGCCGCCGCTCCACGCCCGTGCGAGCGCCGCGTCGGCGAACGCCGGGTGTTCTTCGGCCAGCGAGGCGAAGAAGGCGGCAACCAGCGCATCGCTGCGATCCTTGACCACGACGTCGCACTTCGCGCACAGCGCGAAGACGGCGGGAACGAGGGCGACCCCGATCGTCGTGTCGCTCGATACGATGACCGCGCGGTCAACGCCGCGCGCCCACGCCCCGCCACGCGCGACCGGGCCGTCGAGTGCCGCCAGGGAGCGCAGCTCGCCCGCGATCGCGGCCTCGAGCGCGGCTCGCGTGATGCCGAAGAAGAGGCGGTCGAGCGCGTAGTCGACGACGGGCTCACTGTAGCCGAGCCGGTCCACGATCGCGCGCGTCGCGCGCACGCGGGGCGCGAAGTCGGCGTCGGCCCAGCGTTCCGCGGCGTCGGCGATGAAGCCGACGATCCGGGCGGCCGGCAGGTCGCGCAGTGCGCTCAGCGGCCCGTCATCCGGCGCAACCACGCCCGCGCCGCTGTCCGCGCGCGCGCGACCGGCGTCGGCGGTGGGGGTTCGGGCAAGAACTCCCCCGGCGGCTCGTAACTCCAGCGCTGTTCGGTGGCGTCGATGCTGACCTCGGGCATCACCCGCGCGGCGTCGTTGTTGGGCGGCACCTCCCGGCGTACCGGTGGCGGCTCGTCGCGGATGAGGTCGCCGATCTCGCGGATCGTATCGGAAACGCGCGTCGCGAAGGTGAAGACGTCGCCGACGTCCGGCCCGCTGATGCGCAGCCCGCGAGCGCGCGGCTCGTACGCAAATTGCACCGTGATCGTATCGGGCCGCCAGCGTAGCGTGCGCTGCAGCGCATCGACACGCTCGGGCGGGGCCGCCGGATCGAGCCGAAAGCGCAGCTCGACGGCATAGCCACCGTCGGGCTGCGGGACGGGGACGCAACTGGTGTCGGGCGCCGCCGGCGTGCGGCGACGGGTGCGCGCCATCCGGTCAGGCGACGACGGCGGCGCGGTTCTCCGCCAGACGCGCATCGACCAGGCCCACCGTCTGGTCGAGGACGTCGGAGCGCATCCCTTGCTGCGCCGCGATCCCCTGGACCAACTTGTCGACCCGCTCGATGTGGGGCGCGCCGGCGAAGAGTGCGCGCGCGGCCGACGACGGACGCGAGAGCCCTTGCGCAGCGGCGGCGTACTTCTCGAACGGCACCAGGTCCTCGGGGTCGGCGCCCAGCGAGACGCAGAGCGCACGCACCCAATCGTACACGGCGCGCGACTCGGCGGGATCGGTATGGACGGCGTCGCGGATGGCACGGGCGCCCTCGGCGGTCACGCAGCGGTAGTTGCCGGTGATCAGCATCGCCCACTTGGCCAGCGGGACGAAGACCGAGTCGTGGACTTTCAGCTTCACCGGCAGCTCGACGGGGCCGTCCGCCGCCTGGTAACGCGCTGCCTCGATGTCGGCCTGCATCGTGCGCAGCATCGCCGTGTGGCGATCGTCGTCGAACCGCGCGGCCTTGAAGTTGGTCGGCAGCGTCACCTGCAAGACGTTGATCGCCTCGTCGGGCGGCCGGAACGCCTGCGGATCGGGGCTGCAGAGCGTCATCATCGCCGGGTCGAAATGGCGCCACACGGTGGCGTCGGTGAAGCAGTCGTGCAGCAGGCTGGCGTCGAGTCCCGGGATGCGCGCGAGATACGGCAGCGGCGGCATGTTCATGATCGACATGCACGGCACGCCGGAGGTCGCCACCACGTCGAGCAGAGCGCGCACGCCTCGGTACTGCGGCTCTTGCATCGCGAGCGCGATCAAGTCGTAGTCGGCCGGGTTCACCTCGGCCGGCCCAGCCGCGCGGATCGAACCCGGCAGATCGGTCGAGTGGATCTCGAGCAGCCCGTCGCGGCCTTTGATCGGCATGCGCACCCGGGCGCCGTCGGCGTTGATCGCTTCGACCTCGTTCGGCAGGCATACCAAGGTGACCGCGTGGCCCGCCAACGCGAGTTTGGTCGCGAGCAGTGAGCCATAGGACGCACCGAGGATGAGGGTCCGGTAGACGGGCATGAAGGAATCCTCCACGAGGAACGCACGAGCTGGTATACCACCTTCGACGCGCGCCCTGCGCCACCCATCACGGGCGCCGTGCGAGCAGCGTTTCTGCGTCCAGGGAGCAGCCGCGTAGCTCGGCGCCCTGCTCGCGGCCGAGCAGAACGATGCCGTCGTCGACCAGCGCGCCGAGGTCTTCGGTCTCGATCGCGATGACGGAGCCGCGATTGGCGAGATCGACGTGACGCAAGGCGCCGACGACGCCGCGCGCGACCGGGCGCCCTTCGCCGTCGACGACGATCGGGCGCAACCACGGCGGCGGCGTCTTCACCCGCGGCTCGATGCGCTCGCGCGTGCGCGGCGCGTCGTAGTACTGTGACGAGAGCTCGGTCATGCCGTACTCGGCCACGATCGCCTCGATCGGGAGTCCCAGTCGCGCCGCCGCTTCGCGATACAGCCAGACGCGCTCGACGACGCGCGTGCGGCCCTTGAAGCCGCCGGTCTCCATCAGGCGCGAGCCGGGCGGGAGTGCGAGCGTCGTGCTGCGCGCGGCCAGCTCGTCGAGCAGCGCAACGAGCGCGAACGCCGTCGTCGCAACACACACTGCCCGTCCGTCGGCCGCCGCGGCACGGGCGTCGTGCACGAAGCGCTCGACGTCGAGAACGTCGTCGCGCAGATACCATCCGGTCGCACCGTCACCGCGCTCGCGTGCGACGACGTCCATCATGTAGCCGAGCGAGCTGTGCGGACGCTGGCGCGGATCGGGGACGAGCTGCAGGTACCGCAGCCGCGCGCCGTCGGCCAGCAGCATGCGGTCGAACGACGTCAGCAACGCCGCCTCGTACAGCCGTGGGGTGTCGAACTCGTGGCGACCACCGCGTCCCTGCGTCGTGCCGCTGGTCTCGAACCACAGCGCCGTCTGGTCGGGCGGAAACGCGGCCAGCCGCGCTTCCTTGAACGCGGCCGACGGCACGGCCGGGATGTCTTCGATGCGCGCGGGGAGCCGATCGGCGTCGTACCCCAGGCTGCGCGCGTAGGCGGCGTACGGCGCGTCCCGCTGCACCTGGAAGACGAACAGGTCGCGGGCGAGCGCGAGGAAGGCGGCATCGTCGAGCGCGTACGCGCCGATCGCCGCGAGGATGCGGGCGTCGAGCGCGGCGGCCTCGGTCATGTCAGCGAAGGCGGCGTTTGGCGGTCAGCACGCCGGTGTTCAGACCACCCATCGCCAGACCGCCGTCGAAGCGCGCCGACTCCACCTTGATGCAGCGGTCGACGACCACGTCGAGCCCGGCCTCGTCGGCCAGTCGGATCGCCTCGTCGTTGACGACGCCGTATTGGAACCAGATCGCCTTGGCACCGGCCGCGATCGCGTCGCGCACGAGCTGCGGCGCCTCCTCGGGACGGCGGAAGACGTCGACGATGTCGGGCGCGCCGTTCTCGGCTGCGTACGCGGCCAGCGACGGATACGAGCGCACGCCGTCGATGGCCGGCGTGGTCGGGTTGATCGGCGCGATGTCGAGCTTGCCTTTGGTGCGCAGGTAGGAGAAGACGAAGTACGAGGGACGATCGTGCTTCGGCGACGCGCCGACCATGGCGACCGTGTGCGAGCGGTCGAGCAACGCGCGCCGTTCACCGGCCGTCTCGAGGATCACGCTTGCACCGTCGCGATCTTCGCCGCCGCCGCGAGTCCGCGTTCGAGATCCCACAGCAGATCGTCCACGTCTTCGATCCCCACCGATAGCCGAACCGTGTCGGGGCCGATGCCGGCCGCCTGCATCTCTTCGTCGGTCAGTTGTTGGTGGGTCGTCGACGCCGGATGGATGACCAAACTCTTCGCATCCCCGACGTTGGCGAGATGGCTCCACAGCTCGAGCGCTTCGATGAAGGCGCGCCCCGCCTCGCGTCCGCCGCGCAGCCCGAACGTCATCACCGCCCCGGCACCGAGCGGAAGATACTTCGCCGCCAGCGCGCGCTCGGGGCTGTCGGGCAACTCGGCATACGACACCCACGCGACCTCGTCGCGACCCTGCAAGAACGTCGCCACCGCTCGCGCGTTGGCGACGTGCTGCGGCATGCGCACCGCCAGCGTCTCGAGACCTTGCACGAGCAGCCACGCGTTCATCGGCGAGATCGACGCGCCGACGTCGCGCAGCACTTCGGCGCGCGCGCGCATCAGATACGCATACTCGCCGAACGTTTCGGCGAAGTTGATGCCGTGATAGCCGGGGCTGGGCTCGGAGAGCAGCGGGTGCCGGCCGGCGCCCCACGGGAAGCGGCCCGACTCGACCAGTGCGCCGCCGATGACGGTGCCGTGTCCACCGATGAACTTGGTCGCCGAGTGGATGACGATGTCGGCACCCCATTCGATCGGGCGGCAGAGATATGGCGAGGCGAAGGTGTTGTCGACCAGCAGCGGGACGCCGGCCGCGTGTGCGACCTCGGCCAGCGCGGCGAGATCGGCGATGTTGCCGTTGGGATTCCCGATCGTCTCGGTAAAGACGGCGCGCGTGTTGGGACGGATCGCGTCGCGCACGGCGTCGGGCGTGCCGGGGACGAACGTCGTCGTGATGCCCATGCGACGCAGCGTCACCGAGAACTGTGTGATCGTCCCGCCGTAGAGGTTGGTCGAGGCGACGAGATGGTCGCCTTCTTGCGCGAGCGCGAGGATCGCGATCAGTTGCGCGCCTAGGCCGCTTGCCGCGGCGACCGTGCCGAGGCCCCCTTCGAGGCTGGCGAGTTTCTCTTCGAACGCGGCGACGGTCGGATTCGAGATGCGCGAGTAGATGTTGCCGTAGGTGCGTAGCGCGAACAGCTCGGCCGCGTGCTCGGTCGAGTCGAAGACGAAGCTGGTCGAGAGGTGGAGCGGGAGCGCGCGAGCCCCCGTCTCCCCGTCGGGCGGCGTCCCGGCGTGCAGCGCGCGCGTGCGGAACCCGAACGCCCGGTCGCTCACGGCCTCAGATGACCCCGCGATCCTTGGTAGCCTTGCGATGCCCGGCGGTGAAGGGGATTCCCGGCGCCGGGGTCGCGCCCGAGGGCGAACCGGTGGGGATCGCCGTCAGCAGGCCGACCATGTCGGAGAAGTTCTCGACGTAGCCCGCCAGCGTGAACGTCGCGTGCACGTCGGTCCCGGTCAATTTGAAGAGCCGCCCGTCGAAGGTGCCGGTGAAATCTGACGTCTCGAGCTGGGAGTGCTTGCCGCGCTTCCCACGCACCCACCGGCCACTGAGTTGGTCGCCCTTCTGGGTGACATAGAGGTGCGAGTAGACCGTCCCCCCGCCGAGCGGTTGCAGCGCCAGCTCCCACACGCCGTCCATGGTCGAGAACTGCGGCGGCTCGGGGGTCTCGCTGGGGCTGGCCGAGGGCGAAGCCTCCGCACCTCGGCGGCGGCCACGTGCTGCCGGGGCGGGGCTGGAGGAGGGTCCGGTGATCGGTCCGATCGTCGGGGGCGCCGAATAGGCGGGGACCGGCGTGCCGAAGAGGACGCCCGGGGTCGGCGCACTGTTCGGCGGCGGGGGCGTCGGCGGCGCCGACTGGGCTTCTGCTTGGCCGACCTGAATGGCGGCGGCACCGCCGAGAGCAAGGGCGGCGAGCCCAACGAGCGCGAGCTGACGAACGTTCAACGGGACCTCTTCATGGACGTGATACGGGAGCGTAACGCAGGCGAACCATCCTCTGTTCGCAGCCGCCGGCCGCGATCATGCCGTCTCAGGCCGGACGCTCGCTCGCCTGGATTTGCGAACACGCGCACTTGACAAATGGTGCGACTTCGGTCGTTGCGGCAGAAGGCATCCGCACGGACGGCGAGTACCTATCGCCTACTCGCCGGAGGCCCGATTGGGCTACCCGGCAGTTTTCTCACCCCTTTTTGCCTACGAGGTGCGGCGTTTGCGTATCCAGCGCGTCCTCCTGTGTGTCGGCGTCGGGTTGCTCCTCGCAGGTTGCGGTGGCGGCAGTTCCGGCGGATCGACGCCTCAGCCAGCCCCGACTCCCGGCAGCGACCGGCCAAATACCAGCGGTACCGTTGCGGCCTACAGCGGTTCCCTGACCGAGACTCAGACGAACAACGTCATCTACACGAATCCGCTGCCGTCGCCGATCGCGACCACCGGACCGTCTCCCACGCCCGGCCCGGTCTCTCAGACCGAGAACGCCACCGTCGTCGCGACGATCGCGACCGGCACGTCGGGAACGAATACGACCTACACGCTCTCCGAGAGCGACGCGTTCCAACTCGAGACGCAGACCTCGACGACCGTATCGACCGTCGCGTTCCAAGCCGGCAGCGGCGGGACGACCGACGTGCGTGCGCTCTCGACGGTCGAAAACGACTCGAACGGCTCGACGTTCTCGACCACGTTCGGCGCGACCAACGGTCTGCTCGACGTGATCCCGGAAGCGAACGGGAGCTTCACCAACACCGCTGCCGAGACGTACGCGGAGACCGATCCCGGTCAGACGCTGGGCGCCAACGGCCAGACGGCTACCGACACGCGCGACGTCAACGCCGACGGCTCGTACACCGAGAGCGTCGTGGTTCCGGCGCTCGGAATCACCGATAGCAACCAAGTGAATTCCGACTTCAGCGCGCAGGAAGAGCTGCTCGCCTTCGGCGGCGGCTACGAGTTCAGCGCGCCGGCAGCCGGCACGATCACGTATGGATTCTACCCGGCGAACGCATCGGGCACGGCACTCACGACGCCGCCTGAATTCACCGCGCCGATTCCCAATTGGATCCCGGCGACGCAGACCACGCCGTCGATGGAAACCGATACGATCCAGACTGGCGCTGCGCTCGACGCGCGCTGCGCTCCCACGGCGACCTACTCGGGGACGCCGAACCTGGTCAAACAGACGTTGACCGTCGCCGATGCGGCGCAGGGCACCGTCGAGACCCGCGTGACGCAGGCGTTCGACGTTGCCGGTGTCGGCACGGTCTGCAGCACCGTCGATGACACCGTCAACGGCTTCTACGACTACAGCGGCCAAGAGGGGCCGTTTCTGCTCGTGACCGGCGTGCCGGCCACCGACCCGATCACGACCATCACCGTCTCCGAGGTGCTCTCGCTGAGCAGCATCAACGGTTCCTCGAAGCTGAGCTCGTCGCGTGAAGCGGCCGCGCTCTCGCGTACGGGTGCCGCCTATCTGCCGCGCAGCCTCGCGCTCGCGTCGGTCGAGCATCGTGTTCATCAAGCGCTACTGCGCAAGGTGCAGGAAGCGCGTCGCGCGGCTTCGGCTCGCGCGGTCAAGGGGGTCGCCAAGTGATGCGGATCGTCCACACCATGCGGCGCGTAACGGCCGCTTCGCTCCTGGTCGCGCTCGCCGCGTGCAGCGGCGGTGGCGGCGGTAGCCACGCGGTCCCGACGACCTCGAACCCGTCGAATACGGGCCCGAGCACGCCCTCGAGCAACACGACGCGCACGCTATCGCCGTCGGCGGCGTTCACCGCCAACGCGAAGATCGGCACCGCCGCGACCGAAGTTCCGGCGCTGGCGCTGCACGTCGTCGTGAACATGCAGAACGCGGCCGGGCTGGCAGCGTACGCGCAGAACGTCAGCAACCCGGCGAGCGGCATCTATCGCCACTTCCTCACGGCGAGCCAGATCGGCGCGCAGTACGGGTCGACGGCCACCGACTACCAGACCGTCGCGAACTACTTCGCATCCTATGGCCTCAAGGTGGGTGGCTGGCCGCAGCGGCTGACGCTGCTCGTTGCCGGTCCGCGCGCGTCGTTCGAGAAAGCGCTCGGCACGACGTTCGCGTATTTCCACGATTCGAACGGCCACATCATGGTCGCGCCGAGCGGCACGGTGACCTTCGCCAAGCCGTTGCCCGTCGCGGGTATCGCCGATGCGATCGTGATTCCGTCCGCCAAGCATCTGCAATGGGTCAAGGGCGTCTCGAGCAGCAACTTGGGCATCGGGAACACGCCGCAGCAGATCGCGGCCGCCTTCGATTACGACGGTGCCTACAATGCCGGCTACACCGGCAAAGGCGTCACCATCGGGATCATCGGGACGGGTCCGGTCTCGCTCGACGACTTCCCCGCCTTCCGCTCCGCGTATGGACTCGCGGGCAGCTCGACCGTCAACGAGGTCATCGTCAACGCGAACGCGGCCTCGAACGCCAACGGATCGCCGACGGCGACCCCGCCGCCGGTCACGGCGCCCTGCAACGGGCCCTCGTCGAACCCGAACTACCCGCCGTCGGAATCGCCGACGGCGACCTGCAATCCCGAGGACTTCGAGACCCAGATCGACACCGAGCAGTCGGCCGGACTCGCGCGCGACGCGACGGTCGACTACTATCTGGCCTACGTGCCGGTCGAGTGCAACACGCCGGGTTCGGCGGCGTGCGCACCGGATCCGAACACGGGTCTGGGCTACGCCTATCAGGGTCTGGCCGAGTCGGACGACGAGATCCAACAGGCGATTGCCGACAACAACGGCAGTTCGTCGAGTGGTGCACCGCCGCCGGACATCCTCTCGCTCAGCTACGGTGGGCCGGAAGTCTTCGACGGCTTCAGCGCACAGGCCAACGTCGAGGGGACCTACGACCCGACCAACCTCGAGGCGGCGGAGTTTGCCGCGCTGGCGTCGGAAGGCGTCGCGGTCTTCGTGTCCTCGGGCGACCAGGGCGCGCAGACGTGCTCGCGCTACACCACCGGTCCGAGCGGCGGGAGCCCGTGCGTCTCGTATCCGGCGGACGATCCGAACGTGACCTCGGTCGGCGGCGTGTTCCTCCCCATCACGGCTTCGGGCCAGTACAGCGGGCCGATCACCGCGTGGGGCCAGCAAACGTTCACCTCGACCGGCCAAGGCGGGGCCAGCGGTGGCGGTGTGTCGACCGTCATCCCGACGCCGTTCTGGCAGACGGGTGCGAACGTCGTCACGACGGGCCGCAACCAGCCTGATGTGTCGCTCGAAGGCGATCCGAACTCCGGCGTGGGCGTGATCGCCAACGCCGATTTCGGTGGCGAAGAGGCCGACTACGGCGGGACCAGCGTCGCAGCGCCGGAGATGGCCGCGATGTGGGCGCTCGTTCTGCAGGCGTGCAAAGCCTCGGCCTCGTGCGCCACGGCCAACAGCGCTCAACCGTATCGGTTGGGCAACGCCGCTCCGTATTTCTACAAGATCTACAACGGAGCCAACTACGCCGGCGTGTTCTACGACGTCACGTTCGGTGACAACGGCGTCGTGCCGTGCCAACAGACCGGCACCTGCACCGGCCCCGCGACCCCCGCGCCCGGCTATTATGCCGGCACGGGCTACGATCTGGTGACCGGCTTGGGTGTCCCCTTCGCCCGCCACCTGATCTCGGCGGTCACCGGCCAATAGGCCGGTAGCCGAGTCAACCAAGCCAAGAGGCCTCGGGAAGCGATCCCCGGGGCCTCTTGCACCCGGTGATAGAATAGGAGGGCTGTGAAGACCCAGGGCCACCCCAAATGGTATCCGGACGCGAAGGTGACTTGCGCGTGCGGTGCCTCGTTTACCACCGGTTCGACCGTGCCGACCATCGCCGTCGAAGTCTGCTCGCAATGCCACCCCCTCTATACGGGGCAGCAGAAGTTCCTCGACACCGCGGGCCGCGTCGACAAGTTCAACCAGCGCGTTGCGATGGCTGACAAGAAGAAGGCCGAAGCTGCTGCGCGCAAGACGCGCAAGCAGTCCGATACGGAGACCGTCCCCGCGTCCGTGTAGCGACGCCGAATCGTTTTCCGGAAGCGAGCCGCAGCGCGGCTCGCTTCTTTTCTTCCCGACCACACCGATGCATCATACCGATCGCCTCCAGACGCTCTCGAAACGGTTCGCCGAAATCGATGCCTCGCTCGCCGACACGAGCGGCGGTTTCGATCAGGCGCGCTTCACCGCGCTGACCAAAGAACGCGCGGCGATCGAGCCGACCGTGGCGACCTTCCGCGCACTGCAGGCGCTGCTGCGCACGATCGCCGACAACGACGCCCTGCGCGCCGACAAGAGCGATCCCGACATGGCTGCGCTGGCGGAAGAAGAGGCCGACGAGCTGCGCGAACGGCGGATCACGCTCGAAGCGCAGCTCCAGGAACTGCTGCTGCCGCGCGATCCGAACGACGACAAGGACATTTTCATCGAGATCCGCGCCGGCGCGGGCGGCGACGAGGCCGGCATCTTCGCCGGCGATTTGCTGCGGATGTACACGCGCTTTGCCGAGTCGCGCAAGATGCGGGTCGAGCTGCTGAGCGAGAGCGAGAACGAGGCCGGCGGCTACAAAGAAGTCGTCATCGCGGTCAAGAACGGCGAGCCGTACCGCTGGTTCAAGTACGAGTCCGGCGTGCATCGCGTGCAGCGCGTCCCGGCCACCGAAGCGGCAGGTCGGATCCACACGTCGACCGCGACCGTGGCGGTGCTGCCCGAAGTCGAGGACGACGGCGCCATCGAAATCCGCTCGACCGATCTCGAAATCGACACGTTCAAGGCATCGGGCGCCGGCGGCCAGCACGTCAACAAGACCGAATCGGCCATCCGCATCACCCATAAGCCGACCGGCATCGTCGTCTCGTGTAGCGAGGAGCGTTCGCAGTTGCAGAACCGCGAGCGTGCGATGGGGATGCTGCGCGCGCAGTTGGCCGAGCGCCAGCGCCGCGAGCGCGAGGAGGCCGAGGGTGCGCTGCGCCGCAGCCAGGTCGGCACCGGCGACCGCAGCGAGAAGATCCGCACCTACAACTACCCCCAGGACCGGATCACCGACCACCGTATCAACCAGAACTTCCAGAACATCAAGGCGATCCTCGACGGCGACATGGAGAAGCTGGTCGTCGAACTCCAGCAGGACGAGAAGGCTCGGCTCCTGGCCGGCGAACCCTCTGTGGCGTAGGAGCAGGCGCTCGGTCGAGGTTGGCCGGGGGGACGGAGGCCGGATGACGACGGTAGCGGTCATTGGCAGCTATAACCGCGATAAGGGGAAGTATCACGGGGCGACGCTGCACACCGTCGAGCAGTTTCGCGAATATTGCGCCGGGCTGGGCCGTATTATCGCCGATCGCGGATATCAGTTGCTGGTCGTCGTTTCCAACGACCACCTTCCCGCGCAGTTGCCGTTCCTGTTCAATGAGACGGCCGACTATTGTTCTTGGTATGGCTTCATTCAGGAGTCCCTTTACGAGGGCGACTCCCGAGCGCTCGCCCACGTGTGCGTCAGCGACGAAATGCTCGCACGCCTCCGAAACCCCGGACCTTCGGCCGACCTGCGCGCGACGAGCATCGCCGCCGTCCTGAATCGATCCAACCGCGTGAAGCGGTACGCGATCGACGGATCACCGGAGCGGAACATTCTCCGCTCGGAGATGTTGCGCTGCATCGTGCCCGTGCACGGAATCGCCCACCCGATCGATATTCAGGTGCCGACGGCCGACGTCATCGTGCTCGTTGGAGGCGGGAAGGCGACTGACGCCTTGGCGAACATCGCGAGAGAAAACGGGGCTCCGCTGCTCGCAGTCCCGTACTTTGGTGGTGTCGCCGGAGATGTGCTGAGCAAGCAGATGCGTGAGGGGCGCCAGCCGTGGCACCTAACGAATGCAGGGATCCCGGACGTATCGACGATGCTCGAGGAAACGGCATCGGCACTCGACGCGCTGATACGTCGGCGATCCGCACGTCCGCGGGTGGGGAACTTCGAGCAAACGACGTTCGCGTGGGCCCGCGCGGGGGTCATCTTTACCGCGTTAGCGCTCATCGTTGCACTCATCGGTCTGATCATGCAGAGTCATGGAGGACCTGCGGTTGTTACGCATGCGACCACGCCCTGAGAAGTTGTTCGTCGGGAATGAAGGCGGCTTCGTTGCGCACGCGCTCGACGAGCGGATTCCGCGCATTATTCGCAACGTCCAGGCGGACGCGCGCTGGTCTGCGGACGCACGCGCACGGCTCGGCGCGCTCGCCGCAACCGCTACCCGTACCGGAACGGTGGATGCCCTGGCGGAGGCTGTCGGCACGGAGCCGCCGAGCTTGACGGCGTATCGCGGTCGCCGGCTCGCGGCCGTGCCGTTCTTCGACTTCGAGTTCGCGCTCTACGAAGCGATCAATACGATCGTCGAGTTCGATGGCACCCGCAGCCGTGATCCGTTTGCCGAGCAAAAGCGGCAGGCAGAAGCGCAGGCGTTTGCCGCCGCGGACGGCGCGCTCGCCGCAGCTGTCGCCTTCGGACGTGCAGGTGACCCGGTTGGGGACGCATTGCACTTCGCGCTGCGTGGCAACGTGGCCGACCTCAGCCAAACTCGGCGAAGCGATGCGAGCGTCGGTGCGCTCCTGGCAGATGACACCAATTCGGTGCTTCGTCGACTCCGCGAAACGCCGCGGGGGGGTGTCGTCGCGATCCTGCTGGACAACGTGGGCGATGAATTGCTCGCGGATTGCATTCTCGCACGCACGTTGATCGCCGAGCTTTCGGGCCTGACCGTCGAGCTGCACGCAAAAACGGCTCCGATGTTCGTTTCCGACGCACTGGTGTACGACTATCGCGCGTTCGCCGACGGGATGGCGAGCTTTTCTGAAACGACGGCGAGGTTGAGCGCAGACCTGCGAGATGCCGAGGAGCAGGGGCGCCTCCGCATCGTCGGGATTTCAGCGCTTTCCGCACCGACGTTCGCGACGACGCTCCCGACGGAGCTCGAGGAGCGCTACGCGTCCATGCGCGCCGTCATCGCGAAGGGCGATCTGAACTACCGGCGCTTCCTGGAAGATCGGTGTTGGCCGGCCGACACTCCGGTCGTGCGGGCATGTGCCGAACTGCCGTTTGCCGCCTGGTGTTTGCGTGTGCTGAAGTCGGAGGCGGTAGTCGGTCTGTCCCCAGAACTGGTCGCGCGGTTGGAAACACAGGCGCCGGACTGGCGCTACGCCGGGGCGTTTGCGATGCTCCAGTGGCTGGGCTCCGAAGAAGGCTCCGCCGCGACTCGGCGAATCGACCGGGCGTGACGCCTTCAACGCTGGTCGGACAAACCCGGACTTCCCCTTGGTTCACCGTCGAGCAGGACGCGGTCACCGCGTTCGGTGAGCTGACCGGCGACCGCAACCCGTTGCACCTCGACCCCGCGTGGTGCGCGAAGAATAGCCCCTTCGGGCGCACGATCGCGCACGGCTTCTACACGACCTCGCTGCTGGTGCAGCTCTCGGCCGATGCCGGACCGCTCGACCTCCCCTCGGGAACGGTGATCTTGAACTACGGCTTCGATCGGCTGCGGTTGGTCGGTCCGGTGCCGGTGGGTTCACGTATCCGCGGCGTTTTCACGGTGGCTTCGCTCGAGCCGCGCGGCGACGGGCAGACGCTGCTCAAGCAGAACGTCGAGGTGCAGGTCGAAGGCAGCGAGCGGCCTGCATTAGTTGCCGAATGGCTCAGCATGCTGGTCGCGAGCCCGCGCTGAATGCGCGCTGTCCAAGTCCAGACGGTCGGTCATCCGCGCGAACTCGTGCTGGCCGAGGTCGATGCGCCGGCCCCGCAAGCGGGCGAGATCGCCGTCGAAGTCCATGCCGCCGGCGTCAACTTCCCCGATGCGCTCTTGGCGCAGGGCAAGTATCAGGACAAGCCGCCGCTGCCGTTCACGCTCGGGGTCGAAGTGGCCGGCGTGGTCACCGCGCTCGGCGAGGGCGTGACGGATTTCGCGGTCGGCGACCGCGTCGGCGCGTTGCCGAGCAAAGGCGCGTTCGCGGAAGCGACGACGGCGCTCGCTGCGCGCACCGTGAAGCTGCCGGATGATCTCGACTTCGTGACCGCGGCCGGGATGATCATGACGTACGGCACCGCGTATCATGGTCTGGTCGATCGTGGACGGCTGCGTGCCGGCGATCGCGTCGCGGTCACGGGCGCCGGCGGCGGTGTGGGGACGGCGGCGGTCGACATCGCGCAGGCACTCGGCGCGAAGGTGCTCGGGATCGTCGGCTCCGCGGCCAAGCTGGGCGCCGCGGAAACCGCCGGCGCCGCACACGTCCTGGTCGCCGGCGAGGACCTCACCGATCGTATCAAGGAGCAGATCGGTGCTCTCGACGTGCTGTTCGACAACGTCGGCGGCGACCAGTTCGACGCCGCGCTGCGTACACTCGACTGGAATGCGCGCGCACTGATCGTCGGCTTCACCGCCGGCCGCATTCCCGCAATTCCGGCCAACCGGCTGTTGCTGCGCGAGATCGATGCGCTGGGCGTCTACTGGGGCCCGTGGAGCGCCCGCAATCCGGCTGCGAACCGCGCGAATTTCGCCGCGATGTTCGCCCTGCGCACGCAAGGCACCCTGCACCCGACCGTGCACGAGCGCTACACCTTGGCCGACGCGCCGAAGGCCGTCGAGGCGCTGATGGACCGCAAGCTCGTCGGCAAAGCCGTCGTCGTCGTGCGCGACTGATCGGGGTGACGATCGGCGAGGCACTGCGGGATGCTGCGGTGCGGTTGGAACCCATCGGGGGGACGGGCCGTCTCGATGCGGCATTCTTGCTCGCGCACGCCGGCGGCGTGACGCGCCAAGAGATGATCGCGCACCGCGATCGGGAACTGGACCTCGAGGTTGCAGAGCGCTTTGCCACGCTGGTCACGCGGCGAGCCGCCGGCGAACCGTTGGCGTACGTGACCGGTGAGGCGGGGTTCTACGGGCGGATGTTCGGCGTCGATCGCCGCGTGCTCGTGCCGCGACCGGAGACGGAACTCGCGATCGAGTGGGCGGTGCGCCATCTCCGCGCGATCGGCCGTGAAGCGGGAAGTGCGGCCGATATCGGCACCGGCAGCGGTGCAATTGCCGTCAGTCTGGCCGCAGAACTCCCCGACCTCGGTGTTTGCGCGAGCGACGTGTCGCGCGATGCGCTCGACGTGGCGCGCCGCAACGCGGCCCGCAACAACGTCTTCCAGCACATCACCTTCTTGCACGGCGATTTGGCCGCGCCGCTCTTGCCGTTCGCACCGTACGACGCGGTCGTCGCCAACCTCCCGTACGTGCCGACCGCTGACTGCGCGCCGGCACCCGATCCGGTCGCGTTCGAGCCGCCGCTCGCGCGCGACGGCGGTGCCGATGGATTGGACCTCTACCGCCGCCTCGTCCCCGACCTCTCGCGACTGGTCGCCGAGCGCGGTATTGTAATCCTCGAAGCCGCACCCGCGAATGCTAGCATGCTGGAAACGTTGGTCCGCGAGTGGCTGCCCAGCGCCGGCGTCGAGACGATCCGCGACTATGCCGACCTCGATCGTTTCGTGATCGCCGTGGTCCCACCGCAGGTAAACGGCGTCGCGTGAATTTCCATATCGGCCCTGCGGGCAACCCTCCCGGCAGGATCCTACCGGCGGCTGGTCTCGTCAAGGCGCTGATGGTTCTCGTGATCACGCACCCCACGATTCGCCCCGAGAAGATCACGCGGAAGCTTCGGCTCAAACCGGTGACGTGTGGGACGGTTGGCGATCGCTTCGGCCCGTATGGGCGCGTCATGACCCAGACGCAGTGGATCGTGACGGCGCCGCTCGAGATCGACATGGGCGCGTTCGATTGGGCGGAGCGCATCAACGAGACGTTGCGCGCCGCCTTGCGTCCGCTGCGACGGAAGCCGCGCTTCGTTCGCCGCGTGGCGCAAGAGGGCAGCGTGCGTTTCTCGCTGAGTCTGCCGGCGAGTGCGGGAATCTACGGAATGTCGCTCGCGCCGGATGTCACCGGCGTCCTCGCCGTGCTCGGTGTGACGCTCGGCGTCGACCTGTTCCCGTCGACGGCGAACACGACGATGCCATCGCATGAGCGAGCGACGAGCGATTGAAAGAGCCCGCCCTCCTGTCTCACTACGCGAAGCTCCTCCGCGGAGGGTCGAGGTAAGCAAGCAGGCGTTTGCGAACCCGGCCCGGCTCGGCGGGTCTCAGAAGGTGGCTCGGCGAAGCGCAGCATCCCCCATGGCGAAATTTATCTTCTTTACCGGCGGGGTGGTCAGTTCGCTTGGGAAAGGGATAACCGCCGCCTCCTTGGGGAGGCTCCTGAAGAGCCGCGGCGTCTCGGTGTCGATCCAGAAGCTGGACCCCTACATCAACGTCGACGCCGGCACGATGAACCCGTACCAGCACGGGGAGGTCTTCGTCACCGA
>Ga0181531_10000484_pt1 | contig 26861 bp, 21 predicted proteins | sample PEATcosm2014_Bin_38_FD_119743 | JGI IMG/M metagenome (GOLD analysis project Ga0181531, IMG submission 119743) | Peatland microbial communities from MTU Mesocosm Facility, Houghton, MI, USA - PEATcosm2014_Bin11_10_metaG | ecosystem: Environmental > Terrestrial > Soil > Wetlands > Peat | place...
GCGATCTGGTTCGCGGCTTTGTTTTTGGGCGCATGGTTCGCCATCTCCGGCGCCGATGGAGCGTCCCGGAAATTCGTTAATCTCGGCATCATCGCCGGTTGTATGTGTCTGGGTTATGGCCTGGGCTTTGCTGCGGGATTGGGGACCTCCAATCTGTGGCGCATGCCTCACGTCGCCGTTCCCGTGGCGTTGATTTTTGGAATTGTTGCGGCGGGGTGCCTCATCTACGAAAATCGCTGACGGGGCCATCACGCCTACTTCAGCGAAGCCGACTGTCGGCAAAGCCTACCTCAGCGAAACGACAACAGATCAAAGCGTGCCGAGACGGGGTCGCCTTCCGGAGGCAGCACGAGAATCGCGGCGCTGTCCGAAACAAAAGCGTCGGCGGGGAAATCGAGTTCGATGGTCGCGCCCGCCAAGCTGCAATCGCCGTGGTCGCCGTAATTCAGATTGGCGTGGCCGTGAACTTCCGTGGGCGCCACCAGTTCATCGCCGTCGTAAGCCTGCACACGAAAATCCTGCCAGAAGTCGTAAGGACGGGAAATTAGCGGCGTAGCCGAGCGCGAATGCGTCGTCTCCGGCGGCACTATCAGCGGGCCGTACGAGTCGGTCAGTTGAATATCCACGAAAATTTCGACAAATTCGCGGTGGCCGCGGTGATCTTGCAAGGCTTGCTGCGCGCTGTAATTGCCGATCACCGAGTCGGAATATTCCACCGCCTGGATATACGGCGTCAGAAAAGTGATTGACGAAATGTACGGACCCGTTTTCGGCGGCGGAAGCCGTTTAAGGTATTTGTTCAGAATCCGAGGATAGGTCCCGTCATGGCGCTGGCCGATGAAATAGGCGTCGCGAATGGCCTCGTCGGAAAGCGGCCACTGAAACGCCAACGCTGGCTAGACGAGCAGCAATGTCGCACTGACCACGGCGAGGCAGAGGCGCAAGGTCACGGGCATGGTGAGAGCTCTTTCCATTAGACGCGCGGGTCCGCCTTCGTGTTTCGCGCATTCCTGGGCCGAAATAGGGCGAACGCCCGACCTTCAGTGCACGGTAGCAGCCTAAGGCCAAATCGGTCTCTATGTGATTAAAGCAACAAGGCTTGTTGTATCGACAACCGCACCCCCGGCAGCGCTCGCGCGCGCGTTGCGAAACGATAGTCTGGATGCTGCCAGAGCAAAGCGGCCATGCCAGACAACTCTACCTGTCTAAACTACCCCACGCGTGCCGAGGAGAGCGTCTACCTTCGCAATTCGCCGCGGCTGGCCGCCCGTATATTCACGCTTTTGGGCCTACTCACCATGACTTGTGCCGCGCCGGGTATACGGGCACAAGGTCTGTATCGCGATGGCGTTGGCGCTCGGTCGGTTTCGCTCGGTGGCGCCGACGTGGCCTATGCCATCGATCCACTGGGGGCCATGACGTCGAATCCCGCCGGGCTCGCGCTGCTGTCCGTTCCGCAGGTGGATGCGGACCTCGGATTTCTCTCCGCCAGTGGTGACTTCATTAACGCCTCAAATCCCAACGCCACGCTGCATGACGCCACGGGTTTCGTGCCGGATTTGGCATTTGCGACGCCGCTGAAGGGGCACGGCATCGGGATTGGTTTTTCCATTGTGCCGGATACGGCGCTGGCAGGGACCTGGAATTATGTTGATCCTCCCGGCGGAGTTGGCGGCACGTCATACGGGGCGCAACAAATTAAGTCCGAGATTATCGCCGTGCGGGCCGCGGTGGGAATGGGTGTGGCACTGAATAAGGTTGTCTCGTTGGGAGTTACCTTCGGCGCGGATTACAACGAAAACCGCCTGCGCGCACCCTACGTGTTCCAGGAGCAGCCGGTTCTGATGGGTTTGAAGACACTGTTGAATCTGAAAACGACCGGTTACGGCTGGAACGGTACCGCTGGTATTCTCGTACGGCCAAACTCCAAGCTGCGCATTGGTCTCGATTACAACAGCAAGACAAGAATCAAGAGCACGGGGACGGCCAGCGGCAATTTAGACGCCCAATTCGCGACGCTGGGAATTAACGCTACTCCGACATTTCACTACGATGCGGAGGTCACCAATGTCTTCCCAGACGCACTTTCCGGCGGCGTTTCCTGGAACTTCCACCCGCGGCTCCGCGGTGTCGGACAGTTTGACTGGATCCGCTGGGGCGCGGCGTTTCAGAAGCTGCCCGTCAACTTGACGAACGGCAACAATGCCACTGTGAACTCGCTCGTCGGAGGAACATCGATTCAGGATTTTGTGCCGCTGAGCTGGCAGGACCAGCACGTCTACCGCTTCGGCCTGGAAACTCTCGCGACAGAAACCTCGACGTTACGCCTCGGCTTCTCCCACGCCAACAGCCCCGTTCCGGACAGCACCCTAACGCCGTTGACTGCGGCCATTATGAAGAAAGCGCTGAGCGCCGGCTGGATGTATCGCCACGGACGCTGGCGTTTTGATTTTGCCTATCAGCACGCATTCGACGTGAGCCAGCAGGTCGGGGTTAGCGATGTAAAATCGGGCGAATTTTCCAACAGTCGTACGGAAGTGGCCGAGGAGACTTTCGTCCTGACCACCTCATACATTTTCTAATTCCGACGCTGCGGTCTCGCGACCTCTTCGGAGTTGCCAGTTCGGCACATCCGCCGAATGCGCCGCTCCGTATTCTAGGCAGGCCGATAAGCTGGTAATGGAGTCCCCATGGCCCCCGTCGACACTGAAGCAACCGGCAGCCGGGAACGCGCCGCGCAGAATCGCGCAGGCTCCTCGCCCACCTATCTCCGCATGTCCGACCTCATCTCTGCACTGTCCTACGCCTTGGACCTTACCGAAGGCCAGCCCATGGGCCATTCTGTAAAGTGCTGCGTCCTCGGCATGCAGTTAGCCGATATCTGCGGCATACCCGCGAGCGAACGCGGAGACCTCTACTACGCGCTGCTGCTCAAAGACGCCGGCTGCAGCAGCAATGCCGCTCGCATGTACGAAATTCTAGGTGGTGACGAACGCCGGGCTAAATCGGAAGCCAAGCTTACCGACTGGAGCAGCGTCACCTTCGAGGGCCTCGAGTATTTGCTGCGGAATGTAATGCCCGGGCGTTCGCGCCTGGAGCGGCTCCTGGCCATCGCCAACGTGGCCCTCAATCGCGACAAACAAGCCGCGGAGCTCGTGGGCACGCGCTGCGATCGCGGCGCGCAAATCGCGCGCAAGATCGGCTTTTCCGAAAAAACCTACTCCGCCATTCATTCGCTCGATGAGCACTGGGACGGCAAGGGCTTTCCCGGGGGTCGTACGGGAGAAGATATTCCGATCTTCGCGCGCATCATGAACCTGTGCCAGACATTTGAGGTTTTCGCCGCGATCAACGGGCCGGATGACGCTTATCAGGTGCTCCAGGATCGTGCCGGCACGTGGTTCGACCCCGAACTGGTGCGCGCCGCCAAGGAACTCAAGCGCGACGTCACCTTATGGGAAAAGCTCGAGGATCGCAGCGTGCGCGAGGCGGTAATCGACCTCGAACCGGTGGGACTGATCCTCTACGCGGAAGATGCCCGTCTCGATAGCGTGTGCGAAGCCTTCGCCGACGTCATCGACGTGAAGTCGCCTTACACCCACGCGCACTCGCGCGGCGTGACGCGCGCCGCCGTGCACATCGCCACGCAACTCAATTTTGACGCTGCCACCAAGCAAATGGTGCAGCGCGCGGCATTGCTGCACGATATCGGCAAACTCAGCGTGCCCAATAATATTCTCGACAAGCCCGGCAAACTCACCGCGCAGGAATGGGACGTGGTGCAGCTGCATCCGTACTACACGCAACAGATCCTCGAGAAAATCGCCGGCTTCGAGCAGTTGGCGTACGTCGCCAGCTCGCACCACGAAAAACTCGACGGCACCGGTTACTTCCGCAAATTGAATGCCAGCCAGATGGGGATGCCTTCCCGTGTGATCGCCGTGGCCGACGTCTACGATGCGCTTTCCGCCAAACGCCCCTACCGCGACGCGCTGCCCCGTGAAGAGGTGATGCGCATCATTGGAAAAGATGTCCCCCGCGCGCTGGACCCGGAGTGCTTCGAGGCGCTGCAATCCCTTCCTTGATCCCTGGTTGGTAACCTTGGTTACAATCCCCGCTACTGTCTCCCGACGATTGCCGCTTGCCTTATCTCCCACTGCTTGTTACTGTTTCCCCGGTTAAGTATCGAAAACCCTTCTAGCCCAAATCCAAAAAACACCCGGCCCCGTATAGCTACTCATGCGAACCTCGCCACTCATACTTGCTCTCCTGGTTGCGAACTGCGCCTGGGGGCAGGCCGCGCCTCCAGCACCGCAGGATACGGCGAAGCATGCCGCCGTGACGATCGCACCCGCCGCCGGCGCCATACGGTGGGTGGGCTGGAGCGACGACGTTTTCGCGCAAGCCAAGCGCGAACATAAATTCGTACTTCTGGACCTCGAGGCGGTGTGGTGCCACTGGTGCCACGTCATGGACACCACCACGTACCGCGACCCGCAAGTCCGCAAGCTGATTCAGCAGAAATATCTTGCCGTCAAAGTCGACCAAGATTCGCGCCCCGATCTTTCCAACCGCTACGAAGATTACGGCTGGCCCGCGACGGTGGTGTTCGACGAAAACGGACAGGAAATCATCAAGCGCCAGGGCTATCTCGAACCCAAGCAGTTCGCCAGCATCCTGCAAGCGATTATTGACGACCCCACGCCCGGCCCCTCCGTGCAAGCGGAAGTCGCGATCAACTATCCCTCAAATCCGCTGCTCCCAGACAAGTTGCGCGATGAGTTGCACGCGAACTATCTTGCAGGCTACGACGCCAAAGAAGGCGCGTGGGGCGGCGACTTCAAATTTCTGGACTGGGATTCCGTCGAGTATGCCATCGACAACGCCGCGCACGGCGACGCGCAAGCCGAAAAAATGGCCCGCCAGACGCTCACCGCGCAACTCAATCTGCTCGACCCAGCCTGGGGCGGCGTCTACCAATATTCCACGGACGGCGTTTGGACCAAGCCGCATTTCGAGAAAATCATGTCCATGCAGGCGGAAGACCTGCGCATCTATTCGCTGGCGTACGGCGAGTTCAAGGATCCCGCGTACCTGCACGCCGCGCAGTCCATCGACCATTTCCTGACCACGTTTCTGCTCAGCCCGGCGGGCGCGTTTTACACCAGTCAGGACGCCGACGTGGTCGAAGGCCAGCACAGCGCCGCCTATTTCAAGCTCGACGATCAAGCCCGCCGCAAACAGGGCATCCCACGCATCGACAAGCACATGTACGCCCGCGAAAACGGCTGGGCCATCGCCGGGCTGGCCGCGCTTTACGGCGCCACGGGCGACAAGCAATATCTCGATCAGGCCACGCGGGCCACCAAGTGGATCGAGCAAAACCGAGCCTTGCCGGGCGGGGGCTTCCGTCACGATGCTAAGGACGCGGCCGGACCCTACCTCGGCGACAACGCGTCCATGGCGCGAGCGTACATCGCCTTATACGGCGCCACCGGCGACCGCCAATGGCTGGCGAGTGCCGAAAAGACCATGGCCTACATCGAGAGGACCTTCAAAGCTCCGGCCGGCTACCTCACCGCCCAGGCCACCGACCACAACTCGAAGCCCCGGCAGCAGCGCGACGAAAACGTGATGGTTGCCCGCGCCGCGAATCTGCTCTTCCATTTCACCGCGCGGCCCGTCTATCGCAGCATGATCGACCAGGCCATGCGCTACCTTGCCGCCCCGGAGATCGCCGGCCGTCTCCCGGCCGCCAGCGTCTTGCTTGTCGACTACGAGGTAGTTCGCCCACCTCTCCACCTCACTGTAGTCGGGCCTAAGGACGATCCCGACGCCCAAGCTCTCTTCCAATCTGCGCTGCGCTATCCGGCCAGTTACAAGCGCCTCGAATGGTGGGACGTACGCGAAGGCGCGCTGCCCAATCCCGACGTGCAATACCCGCAACTCAAGAAGCCTGCAGCCTTTATCTGTACCCAGCGCGCCTGCTCGCCGCCCATCTTCAAGCCCGAGGATCTGGCCGCCAAGGTCGACCGGCTCTCCGGCGTCCAGGCCCGCGCCACCACCGGCGGGGCTCGATGACCCCGGCAATGTTGCGCTTCCCCGAAGGCCCTGCCATCACTTCGGCTGTAACCTCGGGGCAGGTCGCGACTCTTATTGAGGCAGGACCCGCACAGGACTATACTTCCGGGGCTAATGCCCGAAGTCCCCGCAGCGGATCCACACCGCAGGGCGAAAACAGCCTCACCCTTCGGATTGCTGATCGACAGGTCTTCGCGGCACAGTTCGGCCCGAAGTTGGAAAGTTAAATCACACTGGAGGGAAGAAGTATCATGACCAAATCAAAGAAAATGCTCATCGCTAGCGCGGCGGTTGCCGGCTTGCTCGCAGGCACGGGCGCCATTCAGGCGTCGAACCTGATGCCCAGCGGCAAAGCGGCGTTCGCAGCTCAGGACACCGACAAGAAGAGCGACACCAAGGTGAAGGAAAAGCACGCTTGCAAGGGTCAGAACTCCTGCAAGGGCAATGGTGGGTGTAAGAGCTCCGACAACGGTTGCAAAGGCAAGAACTCTTGCAAGGGCAAGGGCGGCTGCGCCACCGACGGCTCCAAGATGCCGACCGCGTAATTCCACAATAACCCTGAATCACGCACCTCCAGGCGGGGGCCGGTTTCCAGCGCCCGCTCTCGCTTGAGGTGCAAGTATTGCTCTAGTTTTCTTTTTCAGTTTCGTCGCCAGGTTCAATCCCGGAGTCTGCTGCATGCCCGCAAATCGCTTCAATAATTTTACCGACTATGGAATCGGCATCGGCCTCCGCGCCACGCACTACGACCACATCCTCACGCGCAAGCCGGTGGTCGACTGGTTTGAGATCATCTCCGAGAATTTCATGGTGGATGGCGGACGCCCGCTGGAAATCCTTGATCGCATTCTCGAGCAGTACCGCGTGGTGCAGCACGGCGTTTCCATGTATTTCGGCTCGGCGGACAAGATTGATCGCGAGCACTTGCGGCGGTTGAAGGCTTTAGTGAAGCGCACCAACACGCCCTGGCTCTCCGACCATCTCTGCTGGGGCAGCGTGGATGGCCGCTACACGCATGACCTACTACCCATGCCCTACACCTTTGAAGCCGCGAAAATCACCGCGCAGAAGATTCGTGAAGTGCGCGACTTCGTGGAAGTCCCGGTGGTGGTCGAAAATGTCAGCAGCTACGCCGAATTTCACGTTTCGGAAATGACCGAATGGGAATTTCTCAACGAAGTGGTCGAACGCGCCGATTGCGGCATCCTGCTGGACGTCAACAATATCTACGTCTCCTCGCAGAATCACAGCTTCGATCCCCAGACGTACGTGAATAGCGTGCCCGCCGAGCGCGTGGCGCAGATTCACATCGCGGGGCACTCCAAATATCGCAAGTATATTCTCGACACGCACGATCATCCGGTCATCGATCCGGTCTGGAAGCTTTATGATCGCGCCATCCAACGCGCCGGCCACACCGCCACGCTGCTCGAGTGGGATGATCACATTCCATCGTTCAACGAAGTGCACGACGAAGCCCTGAAGGCCAACAAGTTTCTCGCCAGCTCGGCGCTGGCCAAAGCGGTATGAAGCTGCAAGCTATCCAGCGCCGCATGGCCCGCGCGGTGATGACCCCGCTGACTCCGCGCGAGCGTATGCGCAATGTGGCGGCAAACGGCCGCTCCATGCGCGCCGAGGCCGGCAGCTTTATCAAACCCAACGACCGGCTCACCTCCTTCGAGCGCCTCGAAATCTACAATCGCCAGTACTGGTTCCGCATCCTCAGCGCCATGACCGACGATTTTACCGGACTGCGCGCCGTTCTCGGCGACCGCCGCTTCGATGCGCTGAGCAAAGCCTATCTGCGCGATTGCCCCTCGACGTCCTTCACCCTGCGCAACCTCGGCTCCAAGTTGGAAGGCTGGATGCGCAAGCATCCCCGCTTCGCGGGCAACCGCCAGAAATTGGCGCTCGACATGGTGCGTCTTGAATGGGCGGACATAGAGGCGTTCGATGGCCAATCCGTCCCGCCGCTGAAGGCCGAGCATCTCGCGGCCGTGAATCCCGCCACGCTGCGGTTGCGCCTGCAGCCTTACGTGCAGCTGCTCGACCTGCAATACCCAGTGGACGATTTGCTGCTCGCGGTAAAAGGCAAGGACCTGGACGACGCGAGTTTCGCCAGCAACGCCTTCAGCGAAAAGCACCGCCGTAAACGCGTGGCCGCCGTGGCACGGCTGAAGCCCGCGGAGATTTTTCTGGTCGTGCATCGTGTGGATTTTTTCGTTTATTTCCGCCGCGTGGAGCGCGAAGAGTTCGCCATTCTGAAGGCGCTGCGTGACGGAAAAACTCTGGAGCGCGCGGTTGTCGCCGCCTTCCGCGGCAGTGCGATTCCCGAGGATGAGCGGCCGCAAAATGTGGCGCGATGGTTTCAGCACTGGGCGGCGCTGAGCTGGTTTTGCCTCCCCGACCGGTAACCTTATTCGGGTTTTCTGCTCATACCGCTGAAGGAGTTTTCTCGTCTATGAGTCTTCTGCAACGGCTGCACAAGCTGCACTCCGGTTTCACCCGCACGGCCTCTTACCTGCAATCGCCGTTTCTGCTATTTGTGCGCGTCTACTGGGGTTTTCAGATCGCGCAGAATGGCTGGGGCAAGCTGCATAATCTGGATAACGTCACGAAGTTCTTTGCCAGCCTGGGATTGCCGGCGCCCGGTCCCACGGCCACGTTCGTCGCCACGTTCGAGTTCGTTGGCGGCATCATGTTGATCTTCGGGCTCTTCTCCTGCGTTGTCGGCCTGGGGTTGTTCATTGATATGACCATGGCGTACATCACGGCGGACAAAGAAGCGCTGTCTTCATTTTTCACCAATCCCGGAAAGTTTTACGTCGCGGATCCCTACACCTTCTGGTTCGCCGGCCTGATTATTCTCATTTTTGGCCCCGGCCTCATCGCCCTGGACACCCTGATCGACCGCTGGCTCATCAAACGAGAGAAGCTCGAGACGGCCTAGATCGGCGGTGCAGTTTTGCCAAGCAATACACGGGAACGCTTTTGTAGGGGCGCAGCACGCTGCGCCCCTACTCGGCAACCAAGCCGCCCGGTCAGCGACGCCCTAATTTTTGTTTTTCTGTTGTTCTCATCGTTAGCCGCCTGCTCCGCCTGCAACAGCGCACAATCCGCCCAAGTGCTCTCCACCGTCCAAGTCGGCAACGCGCACATCGACGTGATTCTCGAGTCGGGCGATTTGGACGCTTCTCATGATGAATTGCTGACATGGGTTGGCAACGCAGCGGAATCCGTCGTCGCCTATTACGGGCGATATCCCGTGCCCAAGGTCGCGCTGCACATCATTCCATCGGGCGGCGAGGGCGTCCACGGCGGCCGCACGTTCGCCAACGAAGACGGCGGCTTAATCCGCATCCACGTGGGAAAGGCCACCACCGCCGCGCAATTGGCAAAAGACTGGATGCTCACGCATGAAATGGTGCATCTGACGTTTCCGTCCGTCCCGGAACAGCACCATTGGATCGAAGAGGGCATCGCCACCTACGTCGAGCCCCTCGCTCGCGTGCGCGCTAAAAAATTAGACGTTCATCAGATGTGGTTTGAAGTCCTGCGCGACATGCATCAAGGTCTGCCGCAGCCGGGCGATGAAGGCTTGGATCACACGCACACCTGGGGACGCACCTACTGGGGCGGCGCGCTCTTCTGCTTCCTGGCGGACGTGGAAATTCGCAAAGAGACCAACAATCAGAAAGGCCTGGACGATGCTCTGCGTGGCATCATGCAATCCGGCGGTGACATGCTTTACGACTGGCCGCTCGAGAAGGCTCTCGACGCCGGGGACAAAGCCACCGGCGTTCCGGTCCTGAAAAATCTCTACGCGAAAATGAAAGACGCGCCCTATCCCGTGGACTTGCCCGCCCTGTGGGAGCAGCTTGGCATTGTGCGCGACGGCGACACCGTCCGCTTCGTTGACAACGCACCGTTAGCCGCCATCCGCGAAGCCATAACCTATGGCACGCAGGCTGCGTCACAGAAAGCCGCCCTCAACACCGTGCCGCAAGCCATCCCGCTAGGCCGTCGCAAATCGTAGTTGCCTGATCGGGTTGCGTGAGACGGCCACGCGAAGAAATTCCGCGCCATGCGATGAACGCCACCGCAATCAGGTATAATTTCTATTCCGTGGAGTTTGCCTTTGCAGCGCTGTCAGGTCGTCTTGCTGCGGCGCACGCGGACGCATAGGCCATGAATCGCTAAGGAGCTTACGTTTGAACGCGAAATCGCGCACCATGGTTATCGCCGCCGCGCTGCTGGCGCTGCTCGTTCTCGTCGTGCATGTGCGCGTGGCCGCCGCGCACGCCGTCCTGCTCGAAGCCTCGCCCGCCGCCGGTGCCAGCGTCAAAGCGCCCGACCTCGATATTCGCTTGCGCTATAACGTGCGCGTGGAAGCGGACCGTTCGCGCGTCTCCCTGTTGCTGCCGGACAAATCCGTGAAAGCATTGACCATCGAGCAGCAATCCTCTCCCGATACCCTCACCGCCAAAGCCGCGGGCCTGGTGCCCGGCGACTACCGCATCCGTTGGCAGGTGCTCGCCTCCGACGGCCACATCACCCGCGGCGAGGTCCCGTTCACCGTAACGCCGTAATCGCCAGCATGGTCAAGCTCCTCAACATCTTCGGCTACCTCTCGGTTCTGCTGCGCGCGGCTACGTTGTGCTTCCAGACGCTGACCATCGGGGGCATTGTGTTCTTCGTAGTGGTCACTCGCGCCCCGCAACTGCGCACCGACGCCATTCTCAACCACTGCCGCCGCTGGATCGTCTGGTTCGCGGTTGCGCTTGCCGTCACGCAACTCTTTTACGTCATGTCCAATACCCTCATCCTCATGCAATCCGCGGAGATGAGCTTTGGCGAAGCCGTTGGCGCAAACTTCGTTCTTGCCGGCGCACTCGCCGCAATCTCTGCTTTGGTCATCGCGGCCGTTTGTGTGTTCGGCCATTGGCGCGGCAACCCGGCGCTCTTGTTGCCCGCGCTGGTCATCCTCGGCGCCGCGCTGATGACCAGCCACTCCGTTGCTCGCATGGATCATCGCGTCCTGCTCACCTTCCTCACCGGCATCCACCAGCTCGCCACCGCCACGTGGATCGGTGGCTTGCCCTACTTGCTCATCGCGCTGAAATATGAACACGACCCGGCCATTCGCCAGCGCGTCACCGCGAATTTTTCCCAACTCGCCTTCATCAGTGTGCTTTGCCTATTCGCCGGTGGCTTCGGCCTCTCGCTCGCCTATGTTGGCTCCTGGTCCGCGCTTTACGGCACCACCTACGGCGCCATGGTCAGCGCCAAAATCATCATGTTCGGCTTCCTTTTTCTGCTCGGCGCACTCAACTACAAAATCGTTCACAGCGTCCCAGCCGACCCTGCCGCCCGCCCCACCAGCCTCATGCGTTTTGGCGAGGTGGAAATCGGCATCGGCCTGACGGTCATTCTCGCGGCCGCCTCGCTCACCTCCCAGCCGCCCGCTATCGACCTCGGCTCCGACAAGGTTAGCGCCGCGCAAATCTGGCAGCGCTACGCTCCGCGCATCCCGCGCCTCGAAAGCCCGCCGCTCAGCTCGCTTTCCGAACCCTCCGAACAGCGGGCCAAGCGCATAGCCGCGAGTGGTGTGGTGGTGGCGGCGTCATTCGTCCCCGGCCAGGCCGCCGGCCATCCCCCGAGTGACGGCGACATCGCGTGGTCCGAATACAATCACAATTGGGCTGGGGTCATCGTGCTCGCCATTGGCCTGCTCTCCTTCCTTTATCGCACCGGCTACGCGCCTTGGGCTCGTCACTGGCCGCTGGTATTCCTCGGCTTGGCCGTTTTTCTGTTCCTGCGCTCCGACCCCGAAAATTGGCCCCTCGGCCCCAACGGCTTCTGGGAAAGTTTCGCTTCTCCCGATGTCCTGCAGCACCGCGTCATCGTCCTGCTCGTCACCGCCTTCGCGGTCTTCGAGTGGTCCGTGGTCACGCAACGCATCCACTCGCAAGCCGCCGCGCTGGTCTTCCCCGGCGTTTGCGCGCTCGGGGGCGCCATTTTGCTCACGCACTCGCACGCCCTTGGCAACGCCCGCGAGGAGCTGCTTATCGAACTCAGCCACATCCCCCTTGCCATCCTAGGCATTGCCGCGGGCTGGTCCCGCTGGCTCGAGCTCCGCCTGCCGCAGGGCGATTCCACGCGCCGCGTGCTCTCCTGGGTCTGGCCCGTCTGCTTCATCCTCGTTGGCGTGGTGCTGCTCAATTATCACGAAGCCTAACCGCCGTACTATGCCGACCGCCTCGCCGCGACGCGCGCTCCCGCTGATCGTAATCGCCTGTCTCGGCCTCTGCGTTTTCGCCCCAACCAAACCCGCCGCCGCGCAAAGCGCCACCGTCCCCATCCCGCCCTCCGCCAAAAAATCCTCGCCGGCCAACGTCAACCGCCCCGGCTTCCCGCCCATCCCGCAATTCCAGGACATCGCCGCCAAAGTCGGCCTAACCGCCCGCCACATCTCCACCCCGGACAAGCGCTACATCGTCGAATCCATGAGCGGCGGAGCCGGCCTCTTCGATTGCGACGAAGACGACCGCCTCGACATCGTCCTCGTCAACGGCAGCACCATCAACCATTTCCGCGACCACGGCGGCGATCCACTCGTCACCCTTTATCACCAGGAGCCCGACGGCACCTTCTCCGACATCACCAAAGCGGCCGGCCTCACCCGCGTTGGCTGGGGCATGGGCGTGGCCGTCGCCGACTTCGACAACGACGGCCACCTGGACCTCTTCATCACCGGCTACGGAGGCAACGCCCTCTATCGCGGCCTTGGCAACTGCAAGTTTGCAGACGTCACCGAAAAAGCCAGCGTCCGCGGCGGCGGCTTCAGCACTGCCGCCGCCTGGGCCGACTACGACCGCGACGGCCACGTCGACCTCTTCGTCGCGCGCTACGTCCATGTCGACCTGAATCATCTCCCCACCTTCGGCAGCAACAAGTTCTGCACGTACAAAGGCCTCCAGGTGCAGTGCGGCCCCTGGGGACTCACCGGCGAATCCGATCTGCTCTACCACAATCGCGGCGACGGCACCTTCGAGGAAGTCAGCGTCAAAGCCGGCGTACACGACGACCAGGGCTACTACGGCTTGGGCGCCATCTGGGCCGATTATGACAATGACGGCTGGCCCGACCTTCTCGTCGCCAACGACTCCGTCCCCAGCTACCTCTACCATAACAATCACGACGGCACCTTCACCGACGTCGGTCTCCTCGCCGGCATCGCGCTCAGCGGCGACGGTCAAAGCCTCGGTTCCATGGGCGTCGATTTCGCCGACTACGATCACTCCGGCAATCTCAGCTTCTTCGTCACCCATTTCGCCGAACAGCCCAACTCTCTCTACCGCAATCTCGGCAAAAAAGGTTTCGACGATGTCAGTTGGACCTCCGGCCTCGGCCAGCCCAGCTACCCCTACGTCGGCTGGGGCACCGCCTTTTTCGACATGGACAACGATGGCTGGCTCGACCTCCTGGTCGCCAACGGCCACGTCTACCCGCAAGTCGAAAACGCCGCCGCAAACTCCGCGACAAACGCCGGCGCTGGCTACAATCAGCCGCTCCTCCTCCATCGCAACAATCGCGACGGCACCTTCGACGAAGTCTCAAACGCCGCAGGCCTCGCCACGCTTCCGCTCAAATCCCGCCGCGGCGCCGCCTTCGGCGACATCTTCAACACCGGCAACATCGACGTTGTCCTGCTGAACGTCGGCGAGCCGCCGACTCTGCTGCTTAACACCAATCACGACGGCAACCATCGCGTCCTGTTCCATCTGGTCGGCACCAAGAGCAATCGTGCCGCTATCGGCGCGCGCCTCACCCTCCGCTCCGCCGGCGTCCAGCAATTCAGCGAAGTCCGCGGCGGCGCCAGCTATCTTTCGCAAAACGACCTCCGCCTCCACTTCGGCCTCGGCGCCGCCGAAAAAATCGACGCCGTCGAAATCCGCTGGCCCAGCGGCGTAATAGAAAAACTCCAGAACCTTCCCGCCGACGCCATCTACACCATCACCGAAGGCCAGGGTGTTTCCGCAACAAGACCTCTCCGGCCGCCGTCCGCTGATCCCCCCAAGCCTCGCTAGTCGCTCAAGGCAGGTTCGCTCTTACGCCACTCCATCACTTGCTAAACTTGCGCACCATTGCCGAATTTTCCATGACGCCACCCATGGCCTATGCGATAAACTGCCCGTGAGAGTCTCCCGTCCGCGCCCCCGCCGGCTGGGGCCTCTCGCGCTTATCTATGACCAAGCCGCGTTTCCTCGTTTCGTTGACCACCAACGACAACGACTACCAGATCGAGCAAGCCGAATCGGCGGAAATTGCCGCGCGTAAACTCGGCGTCGAACTGCAAATCCTTTACGCCGACAACGACGCCATCAATCAAAGCACGCAAATCCTGAAAGCCATTCAAGCTCCCGTCACGGATCGTCCCACCGCCATCGTCTTTGAACCCGTCGGTGGCACCGCCCTCCCGCAAGTCGCCCGCGCCGCCGTCAGCAACGGCATCGCCTGGGCGATCCTCAATCGCGAAGCCACCTACGTCTCCGAACTCCGCAAAACCTCCACCGCCCCCATTTTTTCCCTCAGCTCCGACCATCTCGAAATCGGCCGCATCCAGGGCCGCCAGCTCGCCGCGCTCCTCCCCAAAGGCGGCGCCATCCTTTATATTCAAGGTCCCACGGAAAACTCCGCCGCCAAGGACCGCACCTCCGGCATGCAACAGACCAAGCCCGCCAATGTCCAGGTCACCCTGCTCAAAGGCCAGTGGACCGAAGAAAGCGCGCAAAAATCCGTCCGCTCCTGGCTCAAGCTGTCCACCTCGCAGCGTGCCTCCATCGACCTCGTCGCCGCGCAGGACGATTCCATGGCCATCGGCGCGCGCAACGCGTTTCAGGAACTCCCGGAATCCGACCGCGAGCGTTGGCTCAAGCTCCCGTACCTCGGCTGCGACGGTTTGCCAAAAACCGGCCAGGCTTGGGTTAAAAGCGGCATTCTCGCCGCCACCGTCTTCGTCCCGCCCAACGCCGGCCAAGCCATCGAAATGCTCGTCGAAGCCATGGCGCGCAAAAAATCGCTGCCGGAAACCGCGCTCACCGTCCCCGTGTCCATACCCGCTATCGCCGAACTTCGCCCACGCTGATTGGTCGCTTGCTTTAGTATCCACCGCCCCTCGCATTGCGCAATCTCACCAAATCCCGCTAAAAGAACGTTTTAGCAACTTGCCTGTGTCCCCCCCGGCAGGGGTATACTGTCCGCATTCACCAAGCACACTAAATCCGCCTACTGTCGAGGGCCGAGCCGTGAAAAAAAACCGCATCCCTATGGACCGCAGAAAATTTCTCGCCGCCGGAGGTACCGGTTTGCTCGCCGCCAGCCTTCCGACCGCTGCTCGCGCCGTCACTCCCAACTCTTCTGCAGTCACGCCTCCCACGCCCGGCTGGCCCGTCGCCTCGAGTGAACCCTCCGCGCAATCCACCGGCAAAAAACGCAAAATCCCCATTGGCGTTTTCGATCCCGTCTACGCGGACCTCTCCATCGACGCCATGCTCGATGTGGTCACCGCTCTCGGCCTCGAAGCCATGGAAATCGGCACCGGCGGCTATCCTGACAACAAACATTGCCCGCTCGACGAACTCGTCGCCGATAAAGCCAAAGCCAAGGCCTGGCAAAAAAAGTTCACCGACCGCAACCTCACGGTCGCCACGCTCAGTTGCCACGGCAATCCCATCCATCCCGATCCCGCACACGCCGCCAAGGACGCCGACACGTTTCGCAAAACCGTCCGCCTCGCCGAAATGCTGGATGTAAAGGTCGTCGTCGGATTCTCCGGCTGCCCCGGCGGTTCGCCCACGGACACCACGCCCAACTGGATCACCTATCGCTGGCCGCCCGAATACGCCACCGCACTCGACTGGCAGTGGAAAGAAAAAGTTGTTCCTTACTGGAAGGAAGCGGCGAAATTCGCCCGCGAGCACGGCGTGCATCGCCTGGCGTTCGAGATGCATCCCAACTTCGTGGTCTACAATCCCCGCACCTTGATGCGTCTGCGCGAAGCCGTCGGCGAAGAAATCGGCGCCAACAACGATTTGAGCCATCTCTTCTGGCAGGGTTGCGATCCGGTGGAAGTCATCCACTTCCTGGGCAAGCAGGGCGCGATTTTCCACGCGCACATGAAAGACACGGTGTTTTTCCCGGAAAACCTGAATCGGTACGGCGTGCTGAATTTCTCCTTCGAGGCCAACGATCTCGCGCTGGCCTCCGAAACGTTCCGCGCCGTCGGCTACGGCCACAGCGCCAGCCTCTGGAAGTCCGTCATTCAGGCGTATATGGACGTCGGCTACGATGGCATCATCAGCATTGAAAATGAAGATCCCATTCTCTCCGGACCCGTGGGCGTCGAACGCGCCGCCTACGTCCTTAAGAATGTCCGCAACGAAATCCTGGGCTCCTGAGCATGCAGCGAAGAAAATTCCTCGGGGCCGCTGCCGCATCGGCACTGGCCGTTCCCAGCGCGGTCCTCTCCGCGCACGCTGGGGAATTTTTCCCCGCCGCGTCTTTCTCCGAACCGTCTATCCCTGACGCGCCGCCAGACTCTTCGCCCTATCCGCTCTCCGTCATGTTGTGGACCGTCGAACCCAAGCTTCCGTTCGACCAGCGCCTGGACATCGTCGCGCAGGCCGGCTATCACGCCTGCCAGCTCGTTAACGAATATAAGGATTGGTCTAGCGAGGATTTCGCCCGCGCCCGCCGCAAAAAAGACGCTCTGGGAATCACCTTCGACGCCACCAGCGGCATCAACGGCAGCCTCTGCGATCCGGCGCGGCGCGAAGCCACGCTTCGCGAAATTCGCGACCATCTCCCGAAACTCGTCGAATTGCAGTCCCCACGTCTTATCCTGCTCTCTGGCAATCATGTCCCCGGCCTCAGCCACGAGCAAATGCATGCCGCCTGCGTCGAAACCATTCGCGCCGCCGCCGACCTCGCCGCCCAGAAAAACATTGAGCTGCTCATCGAAAATATCGATCCCGAAGAAAATCCGGAATATTTTCTGACCTCCGTCAACGAAGGCTTCGAAATCATCCGCGCAGTAAACCGCCCCAATGTAAAGTTTCTCTACGATTTCTTTCACGACCAGATCGCCGAAGGCAACCTGATCGCCAAGCTGGGAAAAAACATCGACCTCATCGGTCTGGTGCACGTCGCCGACGTTCCCGGCCGTCACGAACCCGGCACCGGCGAAATCAACTACCCAAACATTTTCCGCAAACTCCGCGCGCTAAATTACCGCGGCAACATCGCTATGGAATTCGTCCCCACCGCCAACACGGTGCAATCTCTTTCCGCCGCCCGCCAGTTGGTCGATCATGTTTAGTCCACTTCTGCCCGAAAGCACCTTCCCGGGTGGCCTACCCTTCGCGGTTTGTGCAAAGGGTGGGCGGCGCTGCGCCAATGTCAGCCGCAGACTCGATTTCTCAAAGTTCCTGCACCACCGTTCCTCTGGAGGAAACTAACTCATGCAACGCCGAGACCTATTCCGCCTGCTAGCCGCCGGCGCAGCCATCCCCGCCCTAAGCACCAACGTCCTCGCCATGCTGCGCGAGGAGCAAGCCGCCTCCGCCGGCGCTTTGCGCACCCTGAACCCGCACCAAAACGCCACCGTCATCGCCATGGCCGACCTCATCATCCCCGTCACCGAAACGCCCGGCGCCACCGGCGCGAAAGTAAACGAATTCATGGACGTGGTCCTCACCGACTGGGCCACCGACGAAGAGCGCCAGCGCTTCCTCGCGGGCTTGGCGCATGTCGACGAGCGCAGCACACAACTATTCGGCAAGCCTTTCGTCGACGCCGCACAAGCCCAGCAGGAAACCCTCCTCCGCGCCATGGACGAAGAATGGGTCCGCGAAGAATCGCTCCCCAAGCCCCACGAAACCGGCTACCAGAAACGCGATCAGCAACTCCAAGGCAATTTCTTCGGCGTCTTCAAACGCATGACCCTGGTCGGCTACTACACCTCGGACATCGGCTTCTCCCAGGAACTAAAGAAGGTCATCATCCCCGGCGCCTATCACGGCTGCACGCCAGTTACCGACACCAAAGTTTAGCCTTTGTAGGGGCGCAGCATGCTGCGACCCAGCTTGCCCGGACCAATTCGGTCCAGAGTTTTTTCTTCGTTTTTGAATTCGCGCGGAATAGGCAACAGAATTAAAGGAAAAGCGGGGAGACACAGAAAAAAATGCCCAAACAAATCTACGACGCCCTAATCATCGGCTCTGGCATCACCGGCGGCTGGGCCGCCAAAGAACTGACCGAAAAGGGTCTAAAGGTCCTGGTCCTCGAAGCCGGCCGCCCCATCGTCCCGGAAGTCGACTACGTCGAACACGTTCCCGCATGGGAACTCAAATTCCGCGGCTGGGATCAGCGCGCCGAGCGCGAACGCACGCAAAAAATACAGCGCGAGTGCTATTACGCCTGCGACGAATACTCCCACAAGTTTTTCGTCAACGACCTGGAAAATCCCTTCACCACCGACCCCGACAAACCCTTCGCCTGGATTCGCGGCCGCCAGGTCGGCGGCAAGTCCATCATCTGGGGCCGCCAAAGCTATCGCTGGAGCGATCTGGACTTTGAAGCCAACCTCAAAGAGGGCATCGCCGTCGATTGGCCCATTCGCTACAAAGATATCGAGCCTTGGTACGACTATGTCGAAGAGTACGCTGGCATCAGCGGCCAGGCCGAAGGACTTCCGCAGCTCCCGGACAGCAAATTCCTTCCCCCCATGGAAATGAACTGCGCCGAACGCGTGGTGAAAGAAGCCATCCCCAAGCACTTCGACGATGGCCGTATGATGACCATCGGCCGCACCGCCATCCTCACGCAAGTCCACAAAGGCCGCGCCGCCTGCCACTACTGCGGGGTCTGCCATCGTGGCTGCATCACGCGCTCCTATTTCAGCAGCCTTAATTCCACGTTGCCTGCCGCGGAAAAAACTGGCCGCCTTACCATCCGCCCTTACAGCGTCGTGCACAGCTTGATTTTCGATCCCGAAACCCGCCGCGTCACCGGCGCCCACGTGGTCGACGGCCAAAGCCATCAGGCTCTCGAGTTCTACGGCAAGATCGTTTTCGTCTGCGCCTCCGCGCTCGAATCCTCGCGCATTTTGCTCAATTCCACGTCGCGCGAATTCCCCAATGGCTTGGCCAACTCCAGCGGCCAGGTCGGCCGCAACATCATGGACCACTGCATGGGTGGCGGCGCTGGTGGCGTCATTCCCGGACACGAAAACGAAGATGCTTTCGGCAATCGCCCTAACGGTATCTACGTCCCGCGCTTCCGCAACGTAAACTCCAGGCATCCGAATTTTCTTCGCGGCTACGGCTATCAAGGCGGCGGCTACCGCGAAGACTGGACACGCGGCATCGGCTCTGCCGGCCTCGGCGTCGATTTCAAAAATGACTTGCGGCGTCCCGGTCGCTGGCATATGGACTTCTATGGTTTCGGCGAATGCTTGCCGAATCCCGCCAACTATCTCGAAATCAATCCCGACCTCAAGGATGCCTGGGGCATTCCCACCGTCAAAATTAACTGCGTGTTCCGCGATAATGAGAAAGCCATTCTGCAGGATATGGCCACGCAGGCCGCGGAAATGCTCGCCGCCGCCGGCGCCACGGAAATTCATCCGTACGTGGAAAATAATCCTCCCGGCCTCACCATCCATGAGATGGGCACCGCGCGCATGGGCCGCGATCCCAAAACTTCCGTGCTCAACGCGTACAATCAGGCGCACGACGTTAAGAATCTCTTCATGCCGGACGGCGCGTGCATGACTTCTTCTTCTTGCGTCAATCCATCGCTCACCTACATGGCGCTCACCGCGCGCGCCGCGGACTATGCCGTTTCTCAGATGAAAAAAGGCGAGTTGTAGTAGCGTATTGCCTATGGCCCAGGTCGCGCGTTCTCCCAAAACCTACGATGTCTGCATCATCGGCTCCGGTGCCGGCGGCGGCATGGCCGCCAAAATTCTCGCCGAAGGTGGCCTCAGCGTGGTCATGCTCGAAGCCGGCCCGCAGGTCTATCCCGAAAAAGATTTCAAGATGCTTATGTGGCCCTACGAGCTGCCGCATCGCGGAGCCGGCGTGGGCGGCCACGCGCGCGAAAATTTCGGCGAGTTCCTCGCCCCAAATGGCGCGTGGGAAATTGCCGGTGAGCCGTACACTTCCGCCCCCGGCGCCAATTTTCAGTGGTTCCGTTCCCGCATCGTTGGCGGCCGCACCAATCACTGGGGCCGCATCGCGTTGCGTTTTTCGCCCATCGATTTTCAGTCCGGCTCCCGCGATGGCCTCGGCGACGATTGGCCCATCAGCTACGACGATATTTCGCCGTACTACGACAAAGTTGAGGGCTACATCGGCGTCTTTGGCACCAAGGAAAATATCTCCAGCGCTCCCGACGGCGTGTTTCTTCCGCCGCCTAAACCGCGCTGCAGCGAACTGCTCATCAAAAGAGCCTGCGACAAATTAAATATTCTCTGCATTCCATCGCGGCTCGCCGTGCTCACCAAGTCCATTCACGGCCGTTTGCCCTGCCACTATTGCGGCCAATGCGGCCGCGGCTGCACCACCGCCTCCAATTTCAGTTCCAGCCAAGTATTGCTTCCACCGGCGATGGCCACCGGTAATATGACTTTGATTACCGGCGCGATGGCCCGCGAAATCTTAGTTGGCTCGGACGGCAAAGCCACCGGCGTTTCCTACGTCGATAAAGCTACGAAGTCGGAGATGACCGTGCATGCGCGCGCCGTCGTCGTGGCCGCCAGCGCCTGCGAATCCGCTCGCCTGCTGCTCAACTCCAAGTCCGCGAGTTTTCCGAACGGCCTCGCAAATTCCAGCGGCACCGTCGGCCAATACCTGATGGATTCTGTCGGCAGCGATGGCTGGGGTATCGTTCCCGAACTTGGCCGCGTTCCTCCGCACAATCACGATGGTACCGGCGGAATGCACATGTACATCCCGTGGTGGAAATTCGACCGCGTCAACGATTTTCCGCGCGGCTACCACATTGAAATCGGCGGCGGCCGCGACCTTCCGGGCGTCGGCATGTTTTCCTCGCTGTGCCATCACGAGGAAGGCTACGGCGCTACGCTGAAGAAGAAAGCGCGCGAGTCTTACGGCAGCGCCGTGGGATTCGCCGGGCGCGGCGAGATGATTCCCAATCCCGACACGTACTGCGAAATCGATCCCGACGTGGTGGACCAGTGGGGCATTCCGGTTTTACGTTTCCATTTCCGCTGGTCGGAATACGAATTGCGCCAGGCGCGCGACATGCAGGAAACTTTCCGCTCCATCGTCGAAACCATGGGCGGCACGTACATGACCAAGACGCGCATTGATGGGCAGTATCCCTTCGGCATTCTCGAGGGCGGCAAGATCATCCACGAGGTGGGCACCGCGCGCATGGGCGCCGATGCGAAGACTTCCGTGCTGAACGGATTCTGCCAGGCGCACGACGTGAAAAATCTGTTCGTCACGGATGGTGCTGCGCTGGTCACCAACCCCGACAAAAATCCCACCTTGACGATTTTGGCACTGTCCTGGCGGGCTTCCGAGTATTTGCTCGACGAAGCCAAGAAAGGAAACCTCTGATGGCTGCGACATTGCCAGGGGATGAGCCGAATAAAATCACGCCGGTCGTCTCCGCGCCCGCTAGTGCCGCGCCGCGCGAAGCGAATAGCGGAATTTCGCGGCGCGATATTTTGCGTACGCTGGCGATCGGCGCGGCGGCCGGCGGCGTGTTGCAGGTGATTCCGGCGGACGCCGCCGAGTACATTCACGAGCTGGTGCGCGCGGAAAAGACTGGCACTGCGGAGAAGAGCGGGGCGGTGAATGCGCCCGCGAAATATGCGCCGAAATATTTTACCGACCACCAGTACGCGACTTTGATTTTTTTGTGCGACGCGATTATTCCTCCGGATGAACATTCGGGCGGAGCCGTGGAAGGCGGGGCGCCGGAGTTTATCGATTTGCTGACCAGCGAGAACGAAAAATTCCAATTGCGGCTGGGCGGCGGGCTGATGTGGCTGGACGGGTATTGCACCGACCGCTACGCGACGACGTTTCTCGAGTGTACGCCGGCACAGAGGAGCGAAGTGTTGGACCTGATTGCGTTTCGCAAAAATGCCAAGAAGGATGCGACGCTGAGCCAGGGTGTGGCGTTTTTCGCGTTGCTGCGGGACATGACGTGCGACGCGTTTTATACCAGCAAGATTGGCATTGCCGATTTGCAGTACATCGGGAATACCACGTTGCGCGAATTTCCCGGTTGCCCGCCGCCGCGCGAAGCCACGTAAGTTCATCACCGGCGGATCGTCGCGGGAACAACGTCAAAAAGAAGGAGTCAAAAATATGGGTCTGAAGACCCGCCGCTACAACACCGCCACGACCGCGCTTTATCCTGCTTGTGCGCATAAATGTTTAGAAGCGCAGATCCTTTAGATATTGGTAGCTGATGCGGATGTCGTCGATGCCCTTGGCGGCGTCGTTTTCGACGAAGTAGTGCTGGATGCCGGCGGGGCCGGCGTTGGCGAAGATGTGTTTCCAGTCGATGTTGCCTTGGCCGACGTCGGCCAGACGCGTGGCTTCGTCGGCCATGGTGCCGCCTTGGCCCTTCCAGTCCTTGACGTGGACCAGCGGGAAGCGGCCGGGATATTTGTTGAAGTAGGCGATGGGGTCGGCGCCGGCTACGTTGATCCAACAGAGATCGAGCTCCATTTTAACCGTGTTGGGATCGAGGGTCTCGAGGAAGAAATCGTAGGGCAGCTTGCCGCCGAGCGTGGGGCTGGGTTCAAACTCGAAGGTGTGGTTGTGGTAGCAGAATTGGATGCCGGCCTTTTGGCATTCTTCGCCGGCGCGCGCGAAGAGATCCGCGGCGCGCTTCCAGCCGCCGGGTTCCTTGCGTTGGGCTTCGTCAATGAATGCGCAGACGAGGAATTGCTGGCCCATGGTGTGAGCGGTTTCGATGGCGGAGGGCATGGAGGATTCCCAAACTTTGTAGTCGATGTGAGAGGACGGCGATTTGAGGCCGTTGCTGTCGAGGATGGCACGGACTTCTTTGGGGGAATGGTCGAAGTAGCCAGCCATTTCGACTTCGGTGTAGCCGACGGCGGCGACTTTGGCGATGGTGCCGGGGAGGTCGGTCTTCATCATGGAGCGCACGGTGTAGAGCTGGACGCCGATGGGCCGGACCTGGTGATCGGCGGCGGCGGCGGAAGCACCGGCGGAGGGATCCGCTGAGGCGGAAGAATGAGTGGCGGGTTGGGGCCAGGCGGACTTCGCCCAGGCGAGCGGGGTGGTTAGGGCCGTGGTGGCGGCTACGGAGTTGGCGATAAATTTTCGTCGGTTCATGAGGCGCATTCTACTCCGGAGCGGGGGCTGGTGGCGAAATTTTGCGTTTTGCGCGGCGCGTAATGCCACGGAGATTCGGAACGGACGCAAAACGTGGCTAACGTGCACAAAACAGGGCGGCTCTGCGATAAATGTGAAGGGTTGGCGGGAGTTATTTTTGGGGAAGTGATGGGTCGGCGTAGGGGTATTTCATATCGTTGTGATTCTATGAGGGTTGCGTGGGGAGCAATTTGTATGGTTATCAAAATACTAGGGTTAGAAATGGGCGTTTTTGTGCTGGTTGACCTTGGGGTGGAGGGTTGCGGGTGGAGAAGGCGATTCATGATGGATGGTGGCATGGAGATAATTACTTGTCAATAGTACTTATTGGGATTCATTCGAATGGTAGGATGTGGGCATGAGAGAGGGATGGAGGTATCGAGGATAGGGGAGGCTTGAGTATTCTAAGGTGGAATCTTAAAACGCTCAAAAGGTGGATGGGGATTTATCGCGCGGATTTTGTGCGGTGGTGATGATTGGGTTGGCTAGGCTGGGGAATAGCAGTTCAGCGCGCGAGGCTTTGGGCAGAGCTGCGCCAACACAAAAGGCCAAGTCAAAAGGGCGACCAAGAAAAGGCCAAGTCAAAAGCACGGGTCTGAAGACCCGCCGCTACAACGGCAAAGGCGCCCGCCTCAGAAGGCGTCCGCTACAGAGGCGGGCGCTGCGGCGGTGTGAGTCGTGGATGCCAAAAGCCGCTAATGTCGGGTCTGGACGAGCTGGGGCGCAGCATGCTGCGCCCCTACCAAGACGGCGGGCGCTGCGAGTTAGAACTCGAAGCGCAGGGCGAATTGCATGATGCGCGGGTTGTGGGATTGATTGAGGACGAGGAAGCCACCGCCGAAGCAGCTTTGGTCGCCGGCGTTGATGGCGGTGTTGCAGCTGTCCGCAGATTGGGCACCGGTGCCGAAGGCGTTGGAGGAGCCGCCCACGGCATCGAGTTGCGTGTGGTTGAAGACGTTGAAGTTTTCCCAGCGGAATTCAAAGGCATAGCGCTCCTTGAAGGCGAAGCGCTTGCGCATGCCGAAGTCGAAGTTGGTGCGTCCGGGGAGACGAAGATCGTTGCGGCCGGAAGTGCCGTAGGTCAAGCCGGTGGGCAGCTGGAAGGCGGCGGGATTGTAACGCAGGACGCCGTATTCACCGGACGCAGCGAAATACTGCTGCTCGATGGCGGGAACAATGTTGGGGTTCCCCACAACATCGAGCCAGGAGGAAGTGCCGACGCCTTTGCCGACGCCGGCATTGTCGGCGTAGGTGGAGCCGTTCACGACGTCGAAGGGCAGGCCGGATTGGATAGTGGTGATGCCGCTGGCCTGCCAGCCGCCGAGGAGGGTGCGCGTCAGGCCCTCGGAATGCTTGAAGAAGGGGAAGGCGTAGACGTAGCTGATGTTGGCGATATGGCGCTGATCAAAGTTGGAACTGGCGCGATTGATGGCCTTGTTGAAGGAATCGACGAAGTTGTTGTCGTCCCAATCGGAGGAATCGTCGATGGAATGGGAGTAGGTGTAGGCGAGGCTGAAGGTGAGATCGCCGATGGTGCGCTGGGCGCTGACCTGCAAGGAGTGGTAGCTAGAATCCGCTCCATTGGCAATGCGTGTAATCGTGCCGTAGCCCTGGAAGGGGCGATAGTAGGCGGCAATGTTCTGGCCGCAAGCCACCGCGAGGTTCACGACGGCCTGACCGGTAACGGGAATGCCGCCAGCGACGGTGGCGGAAACGGGCAAACCGGTGGGACCGGGAACAATACTGTTGCAATCGTTAAGGGTTATGGGAGTGCCAGCGGGATAAGGATTATCCGCGGCCGGAAGAAAGGGGAGCTGATTGGCATCGGAGCGGTAACTTAGCTGGGTGCCCTTGCTGCCGACGTAGGATACGCCCAGGAGAGTGTGACCGGGCAGTTCGTGCTGGATGCCGAGGTTCCACTGCTGGACGTAAGGCCACAGGGTTTTGTCAGGAATGGATACGGTATTTGACGGACTGATGGCCGTAGGTGCGCCGAGGCTCCCCCCGACATTGGCGTAACCGGAGATGTTGCTAACGCTGCCGATCAAAACGGTGGGAGAAGTGCCGGCCTGCAGAGCTTCGGCGTTGGCTTCATTGCCGTTCATGTGTTCGAAGAAGATGCCGTAGCCACCGCGGATGGCGGTTTTGCCGTCGCCTTTCGGATCAAAAGCGAAACCAATGCGCGGTCCGGGATTGATCCATTTATTTTTCTGGCAGCCGGTGGTCACGCCTTTGGCACCGCACTGGATAATGCCGTTGAGAAAGTTGCCCGATCCAGGTATCAGCAGCGCCTGGTTACCGTTGGGATCGTTAGCCGCGAAGTATACCGGGGCGTTGGCGGCGACATAAGCGCCTTCGGAGAAGTTGAATTCCTGGTCAAACTTTTCCTGATAGCGGCCGAAGATGCTCCAGCGCAGACCGAGGTTTAGCGTGAGTTTCTTGGAGACATGCCAGTCGTCCTCGAAGTAGGGCTCGAGGATTTTGTAGCGATCGTAGAAGTAGGGCTGCTTGCTGGTCTGGGTGTAGCTGCCAACTTGGCCGGTGAGCAGGTCGGCGAAGGGGTTGCCGGTTGAACCCATGTTCGGCACGGCACTTTCGAAGGAAGTGTTCACGCCAAAGCCGAGAATTCCCTGAAGGTAGACAGAAGAATCCTGGTTTTTTTGCGCCGCGGCGAAGTATGCACCGAAAATGAGGGTGTGCTCGCCAACGGTTTTGGTCACGTTATCGCGATAGGTGTAGGTGGGGTTGGCATTCTTCCAGGGGAAGTATCCGGTGTCGACGCTGAAGCCGCCACCGTAGACCAAACCATCGCTGGTGTTACCGACGCTGAACGCGGGGAGTTTATTCTCGAAATTATTGGCGAAAAGCGGGGTGAGGGTAAAGCCGGAGGGAATGGCGGTGCTGGGCCCGGTGAGGGAAAGATTGATGTGGTCGGCGGTGTAGCTGGCGACGAATTCGTTGAGCAGGGTGGGGGTGAAATTGGAGGTCAGGCGGGCCACGAAGCTGGTACCCGGGCCGACGAAGTTTGTGCGGAGATTATCGAAACTGCTGCCGTTGCCCCAGAGGGCGTTTTCATTGACGGTCTTCCAGGAATCGTGGATGTAGCGGAAGGTGAGGCGCTCGGAGTCAGTGAGGTTGTGGTCGACGCGAATCAACTGCTCGCGCCAAGTGGTGGGAAGCGAGGGATCGCTGACGTACACGGGGATAGGGGAACCAGCGGCCTGTCCGGTGGTGTACATGCCATCAATGCCGGTGAAATTGTTGGCCTTGGGAATGAGTGCGGTAAGTGCCGCGCCGGTGGGGTCGATGGGCACGGTGTTATTCGCGAAGGCC
>Ga0181531_10000485_pt1 | contig 26838 bp, 13 predicted proteins | sample PEATcosm2014_Bin_38_FD_119743 | JGI IMG/M metagenome (GOLD analysis project Ga0181531, IMG submission 119743) | Peatland microbial communities from MTU Mesocosm Facility, Houghton, MI, USA - PEATcosm2014_Bin11_10_metaG | ecosystem: Environmental > Terrestrial > Soil > Wetlands > Peat | place...
ATGATCAGAGTCGCCCATGCGAGAACTACGACGCCGAGCACCATGTACGGTGTGAGCACTCGTGCCGTCTCATGCTGCAGGAAGGTATCGTATGCGCCTCGCGCCCTCATCTGCGCAATCTCGCGCGCGCCGGGCTCGACTCCTGAGAATATGAACAACGTGCCGATCATCGCCCCGCAAATCGATCCGATCGGATTGAAGGCCTGCGAAAAGTTGAGTCTTCTCACCGAACTTTCCGGGTCTCCAAGTTGTGCAATGAGCGGGTTCGCTCCGGTCTCGAGGAACCCCAGGCCGCTGGCAATGACAAAAAGCGCCATAAGGAACAAAGGATAGCTTCGCGCCGATGCCGCCGGGAAAAACAGGAACGTACCGGTGGCGTAAAGAATCAAGCCGGAGACAAGACCTGTCTTATAGCCGAAGCGGCGCATCACAAGAGCAGCGGGAATTGAAAAGCAAAAGTAGCCCAGGTAGAAAGCCGACTGCACCAGACCCGCTTGGAGCCGTGTAATCTCGAATGACTTCATGAACTGACGGATCAGGACGTCATTGAGGTTATTGGGTATCGCCCAGAGAAAGAACAACCCAGTCACAAGAAAGAAGGCGAGCTTCCCATGACGCGGGATCAGGCTTTGGCTGTGAGGCTGTGCCGGACTGTTTGCGATCGGAGATGTGTGCATGCTCTACTCCGCACCTGGGCAAACCGCGACCTTGCCGCAACGACCGTCGGACATGAGCCGATAAGCTTCATCTGCTTGCTCAAGTGGAAAGCGGTGAGTAATGATGCTCTCCGGATGCAGGTTCCAGCGCACAAGCCGCTCCACCAACTCCTCCATCAACCATGTGGAGGTAACCCACGACCCATAGATCGTCTTTTGATCGTGAATGATATCGGGCGACGGATTGAAGGTGACAGAGCCGCCCTCACCGATCATCGCCATTTTTCCCCATTTGCGCGTGGCGCGGATCGCCGTTGCCCGCGCGGCATGGTGTCCTGAGCAGTCCACAGACCGCTCCACACCCATGCCACCTGTCAGTTCTTTTACCTGGGCAACGTTATCAGGCCCAGATGCCAATACCTCATCGCAGAGACCCAGGTCGGCGGCGATCTTCATGCGCTCGGGAACCACATCGATGCCGATAATTCTGTTGGCGCCGAGTTTGCGGCAGAGCGCGCCGGCAGCCAGGCCAACCGGGCCCAGGCCAGTGATCAGCACAGCGTGGTTGCCGTTGATTCCGACCTTCTCCAGTCCCTCATAGACGGTGCCGAACCCGCACGCCACCTGTGCGCCGTCAGCGAAGGAAAGCTCATCGGGCAGAGCTATAAGATCTTTCTCTTCGGCTAACATGTACTCGGCCATTCCGCCGTCACGCTGCCACCCGTACGCGCGACGGTACTTTTCGCTAGTGCACGAAATCATGTATCCGCGCCGGCAATCGTTGCAAACTCCGCATCCGGAAATGTGGTACACGATGACCCGGTCGCCGGTCTTGAAAAGACGGCAGCCTTCCCCCGTCTCCACAATCTGCCCGCACGGCTCGTGGCCAGCTATAACTCCCTGGTAACCTTCCGGGCCCTTTCCAAGATGCTCGTGATAGATGGCTCGAATATCCGAACCGCATATCGTTGAGGCCATCACCCGCAACAGCACTTCTCCGTGGCCGGGAACCGGGACGGGCACGGTTCGCAGTTCGACTGTGCTGTTGCCGGGCAGGAACGCCGCCTTCATGGTTGATTGCATTCCAACCTTCTCCTCGTTGTTCGCGTTCTACGGGCGGAGCAGAAGATGGCCGCTTTGTTTTTCAAACAGTCTCTTCGCATGCGGACGCGGGAAGCTAATCCCAGGCCAGGGTTTCGGGGCTACGGGGGAGTGATCGCGCCGTTGACATCCCAGAGATCTTCCCACGGCTGGTTATCCTTCCAAAGGAAGACCTGGCCTTTGATCAAGCGGCAGTTGCGATCCAGTTTCTCGATCTCCTCCATGTCCTGCGGGGCTAATAGTTCACCAATCGCGCCCTGAAGATTGGCGAGGATATTGCGTGGATTCGTCGAAAAGGGAATCGGAACCTGTCCGCGCTGAACGGCCCACTTGATGCACACTACGGCTGGGTGGACTCCCAGTCTCTGTGCGATCTGAAGAATTCCAGGATCCTCCGTTGGCGACGTATCGTCCGGCGTGCGGTCGCGCTCCGGGCGTCCCGGAGATCCTATCGGCGAGAACCCGATCGGTTGAATTCCTTTTTCCATTAGATAGTGGAAGAACTCGGGCTGCTGAAAATGTGGGTGCAATTCCATTTCGTTTGCGACCGGCTTGATTCGTGCGTCGCGAAGAAGCAATTCAAATTTGGGAATCGTCATATTCGACGTTCCGATGTGACGAACCAACCCGCGATCGACGAGTTCCTCCATCTTTCGCCAGGTTCGCATGTAGCTTCCATGGATGTAGGGCACCGCGTTCGGATTGCGGGAACTGACGTCGCATCCCGGGGGATGATGGTTGGGAAACGGCCAATGAACCAGGTAGAGGTCGAGGTAATCGATCTCGAGGTCGGCCAGGGATTTCTCACAAGAGGCGATGACATCGTTTTCACTGTGTTTATCGTTCCAGACCTTTGAGGTGATCCAGACTTCATCGCGTGGAAGGCCGCTCCGGAAAAGCTCTTTGAACACTCTCCCTAAATGGTCTTCGTTGCCGTATACGGACGCGCAATCGAAGTGGCGATATCCGATCGACGCGGCGTACCTTACGGCACCGGCGACCTCCATATGCGAGGTGTGGTCAGAGCCAAATGTCCCCAACCCGATGGCGGGCATTTTGGCCCCCGAGTTCAATGTTCGATAGGGCGCAACTGCGGGATCAACGGTGGCGTTTGATGATGAAGCCGATTCGAGCATTCGAAAAGCCTTAAGAATGAAGCGATTCAGTTAGCGTTGACTGCATTGTGTCGATCCTAGCCAGACGACACGATGTTGTCAAGAAATAGATTCGAGCCGAGGGCCTGGATTTCGGCGAATCAAGATCATGCGGATTTGGCGGGATGCTTCGGGCAGGCCGTTAAACGTCTATTGTGACGATTACTCCGGCAGCGCCATACCGGGTTCCACATTGGAGGTGCAACCGACGGAGATATGTTCCCGATGTCCTGGGGCGAGACTCGGATCCCGGATTGACGCTCAGATACCCAAGTGGTGGGCACGAGAGATGGTCGATAGTCGAATGAATGGAATTAAGAGCAATCGGGTGACGAGCAGTCAGTGTGGGCAACGCCGATTCTCAACCAGGAACTTATTGAGGCCAGAGTGATCCTGTTGGGGCTCAATCCATTCCTATGCAAGGCATTCGTCTGCAATAATGCGTCGTATGACGGTCCGAATGAAAGATATCGCGAAGGATCTGGGCCTATCCGTCGTCACTATCTCGAAAGTTCTTCGGAACCATCCGGATATCGCTGATGAAACTCGAGAACGGGTCCTGAGTCGCGTAAAGGAACTCGATTATCAGCCCAACATCACCGCGAGGAGCCTCGTCACTGGACGCAGTTATCTGATCGGCTTAGTGGTTCCTGATTTGCTGCACCCATTTTTTGCAGAAATCGCGAAGGCATTGTCAGCTGCCTTGGGGCAAAAAGGGTATTCGCTAATTATCTCTTCTTCGGAGGAGAATGCTGAACCTGAACGAAGGGAAATTACCCAGCTCATGGGGAGGCGCCTCGATGCGCTGGTGGTGGCCTCCTCGGGTACAGATCTGGAGCCATTCCGGCGCATGGAACGGCATGGATTGCCTTACGTTCTGATCGACCGCGAAGTCCCCGGACTGTCCGCCAATTTCGTGGGCATCAACGACCAGGCAGCAGGATTGATTGCGACGGAACACCTGATCGAGCAAGGCTGCAAAAGGGTGGCTCATATCCGAGGCAGAGACAATTCCACTGGGATGCGCAGGTTTGAGGGATACAAAACAGCGCTGAAGCGCCATAGAATCCCGTATTCTCCGTCTCTTGTGGTCTCCCGAACTGTTGTCGACATCGACAGTACCAAGATGGGAGCTGAGGCAATGCGGCTGCTTCTAAAAGAAAAACCTATACCCGACGGAGTTTTCGCCTATAACGATCCGCTTGCCATAGGTGCGATCGACGTAGCACTAGATGCAGGTCTGCGTATTCCTGAAGACATTGCTATCATCGGCTGCGGCAACCTTCACTACGATTCTTCGCTTCGCGTACCCTTGTCGAGTATCGATCAGAACAGTCAACAGATCGGCGAACGCACTGCCGAAGTCCTGCTGAATATGCTTGGGTCGAAGATCCCTCCACAGCCAAGGAGCCTCATCCTCGAGCCATCGCTCGTGATCCGGGCTTCTTCACACCGAAGGGCGAACAATCGGCAAGAGTCGAATCCATTGGCGTTGAACTTCCGCCGGCGCAAAGCCGCCACGAACGCTCCATAACGGAGTGGCGCAGGCAATCGTCCAGAGCACCGTGGAGCCCGGGTCAATTCGGATCGAGGCTGTGAACGAAGATTCAGCCGGGCCGCAGTTGACGCCCGCCGGGGTTCTGATTGCTGCCAAGTGGGTGCAGCCCAGGCCCGCTGCGCCATCCGTTCGAAATGGGTGATGGCGTATATGCAGTTGTGGTGGTTAACTCTTCTGAGGGGAGCACATCGTCCATGATCGGTTCTTTTCACCGCATTACACCCGTTGTCGTTGGCACTCTGGTTGCCTTCTTTGTCTTGCCCGCGATAGCTCAATCGCAATCGGCTTCCCCCCGAATCATTGTCGCCGATCTCAAGGATGCGACAGGGCCCGTTGATCGTTTCTTCGATTTGTCGGTTGGATCCGATTATCCTGGCACGCTGATTCGCGACGACAGCCAGGCACAGCTCAAGCTCGTGGTAGATGAACTTGGCTTTCGCTATATCCGTTTTCACGCCATTTTTCACGACGTGCTGGGAACAGTGCGAATTGAAGATGGCAAGACCGTCTACAACTGGTCGAAGATCGACCAGCTTTACGACGACTTGCTGGCGCGGCACATCAGGCCATTTGTCGAACTCGGCTTCACACCGAAGGCGCTTGCAACTTCCGAGAACAGCATCTTCTATTGGCATGGCAACACATCGCACCCGAAACCGGATGCCTGGCATGACCTTGTCGAAGCATTCATCCGGCACATCGAGCAGCGCTACGGAAGCTCCGAAGTGCGCACGTGGTATTTCGAGGTATGGAATGAGCCCAATCTCTCAGGGTTTTGGGAGGGCGGCGATCAGAAAGCATACTTCGACCTCTACGATCTCACATCGAAAACGATCAAGTCCGTCGACCCTTTGTTGCGGGTGGGAGGGCCGAGCACTGCTGGGGCGGCATGGGTCCCTGAGTTCCTTGCCCATGTGAAGCAGAGCGGTGCCGCTGTAGATTTTGTGACGACCCATACGTATGGCGTTCAAGGCGGTTTCCTCGATGAGGAGGGTAAATCGGATACCAAGCTCGATCCAGCGGCAAGCGCGATTATTGGAGATGTGCAACGAGTTCGCGCGCAAATCTCAGCTTCGCCGTTTCCCGACCTTCCACTTTATTTTTCTGAGTGGAGTACCAGTTACACACCCCGCGATTCAGTGCATGATTCCTACATCAGCGCGCCCTACATTCTGACCAAGCTCAAGGCCAGTCAGGGATTGGTTCAGGGGATGAGCTACTGGACCTATACCGATCTTTTCGAGGAACCTGGTCCCCCGACGGCGGCGTTTCAAGGAGGGTTCGGGCTCATGAATCCGCAGGGCATTCGCAAGCCCGCCTTCTTCGCATACAAGTACCTTCATGCACTGCAGGGCGAAAGCCTCGGAACCACCGATCCACAGGCATTGCTCGCTACACAGAATGGAAATGTTGTGGCGGTTATTTGGAACTTTGAGCAGCCAGAGCAGAAGGTGAGTAATCGGCCCTTCTACACAAAGCTCGTTCCCAATCATCCGGCGGCGCCCGTGAAATTACAGGTGACGCATCTTGTGCCGAATGCCGATTATCGCCTGGAAGTTCATCGCACCGGGTATGGCGCCAACGATGCATATTCGGCATACATTCAGATGGGATCTCCGAAGGAGCTGACTGCGGCACAGGTCGCTCACCTCAACGAGCTGACACTGGATCTTCCAGAGATCGATAAGACTGTGCGAAGCGGTTTCGATGGCACAATTGAAGCTTCGATCCCCATGAATAGCAATGACATTTTGCTCGTCAAGGTGACGCGCAGCCCCGAAAGCAAGTAGAAGGCACATTCCTTGGAGGAGATCGAACGTTGCAGTAGTCTCGACAAGGATCGAATGTTCTCTGCTAACCGCTCCCTGGGGCACGGTCGTCTAACGATAAGCATTGTGAGCAACCATCACGCCCCGGTTCGTTCTGTGGCCTCAGGTGTGAGATTCTGGCATGTACCAGCTGAACGGGCAAGTGCAGGGAGACATCATGGTCAGGTTACGGATAGCGATCGCGATATTGTTTCTGGTTTTGCCTGTGGTATCGGCGACCCAGGCACAGTTCGCTCAGGCCCAGGCGGCAACCCAGGACTCCGGCGCGGACCAATCCGGGCCGTTGCTTCGGCTGGAAGTGCGGCGCGTTCCCATCGACGTGATTGTGACGGACAAACAGGGAAATCCGGTGCGGGGACTCACGAAAGAGGATTTCCTCGTCAAAGAAGACAAGACGGAGCAGAGGATTCTTTCTTTTGATTACGTGAATGGCTCTGAAAACAGTTTTGTTCCTCCAAAACTGCCGGCGTTACCGGCGAACACCTACGTGAACATTCCGGCGGAGCCGGAGCGCGGGCCGCTTTACGTGCTGTATTACGACATGGTGAATACCTCCATGGAAGACCAGATGAGCGCCCATCAGCAGATTCTGGACTTTATCGACCACGCCCAGCCCGGCTCCCGGTTCGCGCTGTTTGTGAACGCCGCTGGGCTGCACCTGATCCAGGGATTCACGAGCGACCACGCGTTGCTGCATGCCGCGATTCTGTCAAAGGGGCCCGGTCCTCACCTGCCGGATGTCTTTATGTACGGGTCCACCTACGGACGGCTGGATGCGGGCGCCGCACTGCATTGCCTTAAGTTTCTCGCAGACTATATGAATGGGATTCCGGGCCGGAAGAACCTGATCTGGCTGGCGAGCAACTTTCCGATTCCCGTTGGCCCCACGATAACGGGCAACAACTCGAACACGTCTGTGGGCGGAGGCTTTTCCAGTTCAACCCCGCAATATAACGACCTGACCTACCTGTTAAGCGAGACGATCAAGGCCACGTACTCGGCGATGATGCGCAGTCAGGTTGCCCTCTATCCCGTGGACCTGGCGGGAATTGTGACGGAGAGCGATCCGGGGGACGCCGTTACGCAGGGAAGGTATGAAGACGCCATTGCCGCCGCCACCGGCGGTCACGCATATCACAACAGCAATCGCGTGAAGGTGTTGCTGGATGAAGCAGCGGCAAACGGGGAGAGCTATTACACGCTTAGTTATGACCCGACCAATACGAATTACGACGGTATGGATCGTCACATTGAGGTCACGCTTCCGGATAAGAAAAAGGCGGAATACACGCTCAGCTACCGCAACCTCTACTATGCGGTGACGGATGACGACTTGCAGACGTTGAACCAGAAATTGGACAAGAAAGATGTTGTGCAATCCCGCTTTTTGGCCGCCAAGGCCGCGGATACTCTGTACGCAAGCATCGAACATGGCGCGCCCATGATGCACGACCTGCTGTTCAGCACTCACTTGACGGCTAAGGGAACGCCCAAGCTGGCCTCCGCCCAACAGATGGCGGAATTGCAGGACTCGCCGGTCTACTTCCGCACACGCAAGAAAGATGTTCCTGTGAAACCGCTGCCCCCGGTCAAGCTGCAAAAATACCTGATTGATTATGGGGTTTTTGACCCGCGATTGAAGGCGCAGGCTGCGCGAAAGGGAACTCCGGCCATACTTGAATTTGCCGCGGCAGCTTATGACGAGGATGGTCGCCTGCTCAACAGCGTTTTGAATCAAGGGCAGGTAACGACCGGAACCGATTCGAAGGGCAAGCCCGGAGGGATGTTCCACGCTGAGCAGGAACTGAATGTTCCGCCGGGAGCGGCCTGGATGAGATTGGCGGTCCGGGACACTTTGACGGACCAGACTGGAACGCTCGAAGTGAAGCTGCCCTTGAAGGTGGACACGACGACTGCAATGACGGAAAAAGCCAAGTGAGACTCAGTGACCCGTGCGTTGCTGCCCGCGCGGGTCACGTTTTCAACAAGCGGGATTGCCGGGTCTGGACCCCCGCCAGCTAAGGGCCGGATGCTTGAGAGGCAGTCAGCGCGATCTGCTGCTTGTCGCTGGTGACAACTTTCAGGTAGAAGTCGCGGAGCTTGCCATACTCGGATGGGTCGAGCAGAGTGAACCCTCGCGCAAGTAGGCGTGCATTGGTGATGGAGCCGGGGTCGACTTTGGAGCGGAGCTGGTAGGCGGCGTTGTCTTCCCACTTCAGCGTAGCGTCCTGCGGAGTTGGCTCGACGGCATAGCCGTTGGGCAGCGCGTACGTAATCTGCTCCTGTTCCTGCGCGGGATAGTGCATGTCCACGGGGAGCGTGCGTGCGTCTTCGGACGGGAACGGGGATGTTTCCTTGCTTTCGAAGAAGAGGCGCGGAAGCGCAAGATGCTTGCCGGCGCGATCGGCAATGGAACCCGATACCTGAATCACCGCAACCAACTGGTGGGTAGGATCTTCGAGGCTGGAGATGTGATCGATATGAATTTGGACGCCGTCTGGAACCTCGGCGGCAATGGTCTTCTGCAACCGATCTCTGACTGTGTTGGCGTCGGTGCGGAGGGCCATTTGACGCCATTCCAGGGCCTGCTGACCGATGAATCCGACTTTGAGCGTACCGAAGACCGTTCCTACGGAAGTCACATTGAGGGTGCCCACGCGGACGGTGGTGTTCTCAGTATTCAGCTGCATCGGCGTGATCACGGTTTCGACTTTGCCGTTGGATCCCATGGCCACTCCACCGGCCCCGGCGTGCGCCCAGTACAAAGTCTGGAAGGGAGCCATCTTTTCGCCCGGATCGACAACGATTTCCTTTCCGTCGATGGTCACGCCGATGACCAGCGCGTCCAACTGGCTGGTCTGAAGGAACTGAGGTGAGAAGATGTGGCGATCGCGGCTGGCAATGCGCTCCGGCCGCGCAATGAGCCCCGCGGCACGGGCCAGGGCGAGATAGAGCAGAGCAATCTCTTTGCTGTTGCCGCTCTTGTGTTGTAATACACTCTCCACGCTACCCTGGGGAATCCAGGCATTGACGATGGGAGACAGGCCATCGGCGACATCCGTGTTGGTCAACTTCTGCACACTTGCATAGAGTTTCTTCGCCTTGTCCAGCGGTGAATCGGAGGCGGCGGTCAGTTCCGCCGCGGCATTCTTGATAGCCGCAGTGGGCGCGACGTACCGGTTCACGTCCTTCGTCCAGTACTGCATTTCCTTCTGCCAGAATTCCTTCTGTTCCACGGTGTAGGTGTAATAGAAATTCATCTGGTAAATCCGCTCTTCTACGGGCGGCGCAAAGGCCTCCTGCGGAATGGCGGGGATGTCGGTCAGGTCAAGGATGTAGCGGCCCGTGGCGTCCGGAGTGACTGCCTTACCCGGCGGAAGAATGTTTGTGGAGCGGATATCGGTGAGTATCTGGTCGTGCGGTCCCTTCAACAGTCTGTTGGAAACGCCGGGGTTCGAGACTTCGTTGGGAAGAAACTCCTCGCTTGGGGTGTACATGTAATGCGCCTTGTGCACGAAATAAGGCTGCTGAATCTGCCACTCCGGTGCCGTTTGAAAGAGGTCGTACCGAACTTGGTATCGATATTCGATAATGCTGCCCGCCTCTACTCCAGGCAAGGTGAAGGTTACATTGTTGGGCTGGCCGGGAACCTTCTTCAGCAGGGAGGCCGGGGAGCCGGAGAGCGGAACCACCGTTCCATCCGGATGAATGGTTCTCCCCTCAATGGCCGCCACCGCAGGGTGGCCGGCGAATGAGTCTGTATCGTAAGGCTGATCCTCGCCGGTCTGGGCCAGATTCGGCAGGTCAAAGTGGCCTTCCATTCCTGAACTGCTCTGGCTGGAGTTGTCTCCCTTGGCGGCGTAGGCGAGAGCGCGCGGGTAACGGACAAGCACAGTGGCCGCGTCCTTGCCTTGATCTGTGAGGACCTTGATGCGCGCGTAGACGGTGAGGAAGTGGTGCGGATCGTCTTCCGTTTCCTCACGGTAGAGAACGACGGCGGCTGCCCCAGGCGCTTTGGGGTCGGAAGTCATTTTCAGTTCGTCTTGAGAAGGAGTTGGAAACTGACCAAATGCAACCAGAGGCGCCGTTAAGCCAAACAATAACATTGCATTTAAAGAAACAGGATGAAAACGCATTGAATGTCTCCATGGGACCGATATCAACTAAGACGAGCGAACATCGGCGCGAGATGCATGGCTAGATTCTATTTCTGATGGCACAAGCGCACTCCGCAGCTGGTTTTCCGTCACAACATGACCAACAGGAAGTGAACAGTTTTAGACACCACCCTAGGCCGGGAGGTCATTACTGAATCCGGCCGATCAGGAAATCGATGGAATTCCCTCGCATCTTATTGACATTACGCAGCCTCCGGAGCTAACAGAGGCTGCGTAAGTATAGTTGAGCCGGCAACAACCAAAGCGTCCGGATGACGAGTTCCTTGATTGCTATTGGCCAGTTGTTTTTTGCGCGGTAAGCGCGATCTGCTGGTGGTCGGATACGACTACCTTCTCGTAGAAGTCGCGGAGCCCGCTATATTCCTTTGCATCGAGCAGGGTGAAGCCGCGCGCGAGGATGCGTGCTGTGGTGACGGAGGTTGGATCGACCTTAGAGCGGAGCTGGTAGGCGTAATTCTCTTCCCATTTGAGACTGGCATCCGGGGGGGCGCCTTCGACGGCATAGCCGGCAGGAAGCACATAAGTGACCTGCTCCTGATCTTGTGCCGGATAATGCATGTCGATGGGCAGCGACCGCGATTCCTCGGAAGGGAACGGGTCAGATTCTTTCGTATCAAAGAACAAGCGCGGCAGCAGAAGGTGGGTGCCGGCATGCTGGGCAAGTGGGCCGGACGCCGTGACTGCGGCGATCAGCTGCTTGCTGGGATCGTCGAGGTTGGCAATGCGGTCAACGTGGATCTGGATTCCGTCGGGCACACTTTCGGCGATCTCACGTTCCATCCGGTGAGTAACGTTGGCCTGATCTTCACGGAGACTCAGTTGACGCCAGTGCAGGGCTTCCTGCCCGGTGAATGCCACCTTGAGCGCCCCGGAGGCGGTTCCGTCAGGGTTGACGGTGAGCTTGCCTACATGGAAGACGGTGTTGTCGGTATTCAGCGGCAGGGGAGTGACTACGGATTCCACCTTGTCACCCGCGCCCATTGCCAGGCCGCCGGCGCCGCAGTGGGCCCATCCAAGAGTCTGGAAAGGGGCCATTTTCTCCCCTGGATCCACGAAGATCCGCTTACCGTCGATGTTCAGTTCGATGACGATGGCATCGAGTTGCCCTGAGTTGAGGAAGTCGGTTGCAAACGTTTGGCGATTGCGGCTGGCAATCCTGTCCGCTCGGGCATCGAGTCCGGCAGCGCGGGCCAGCGCGAGATAAAGCAGGGCGATCTGGTTGCTGGTGCCGCTTTTCTTCTCCAATAGCGCGTCAACATTGCCAGCGGGAATGGAGTTACCGAAGAAGGTGAAGGCGGTTTTCTGGGAGTAATCCGTATTGTCGAGTTTCTGCACCATGTCGTACAGCTTTTTCGCCTTGTCGAGCGGGCTGTCGGAGGCGGAAGCGACTTCGCCGGCGGCCTGCTTGATGGCGCCTGTTTCGGACGCATAGCTACGAACATCTTTAGTCCAGTACTGCATCTCCTTCTGCCAGTATTCCTTCTGGACAAACGATGGAGAGTAGTAGAACTGGACCTGCATGATCTGGTCCTGGAGCGGCGGTGAGAAAGCCTCTCTCGGAATGGGGGGCACGTCCGAAATATCCAATGTGTAATGACCCTGAGCATCATTTACCAGTAAGTTTGGCTTGGGCAGGTGGGATGTGGCCAATAAGTCGCTGAGTGGCTGGCCGTGCGAATCTACCATGTATCCTCCGCCTATACCGGCTCCGCCAGTGGTTGGAGCAAAGATGTGGTTCGGTATGAAAACGTAGTGAGCTTTGCGCACAGGATATGGCTCCTGGACCTGCCAGGTTGGAGGAGTCATAACAAAGCGATTGTCGATGCGCAACTGGTAGCGATATTCCAGGATGCTGCCAACCTCCACGCTGGGCAGGTTGATGGTGACTCTGTTGATCTGGTTCTCACCCTTCTTCACTTCCATCAAATCGGCGGGCGTAGCCGTCAGCGGAACGACGGTTCCATCTGGATGGATGGTCCTACCGGAGACGGCAGCGACTTCAAAATGCCCTGAAATCCTATCCACATCGTTGGAACGATTCTCGGCATCGCGCTCGCCGGTTCTGTCGCCGGAGGAAAAATGCCGTTGATAGGAGATCTGGACAGTCGCAAGTTCCTTCCCCTTCTCGGTAAGCACCTTCACTCGGTCGTAGAAGCTGTGGACGTTGTGGTCGTCGTCCTGAATCTCTTCTCGGTACAGAATGATGGCATCGGCGCCCGGATTCTTCGGGTCTGACGTCATCTTCAGTTCTTCCTGGGTTGGAGCCTGGAACTGCGCGTAGGCTACGAAAGGAGTCGCGGTAACGACCACCGACGCTGTAAGAAACAGAATGCTGTGAAAACGCATGCGATCCTCCTGAAGCTGGCCGGGCAGCGGTGAGGGTGCCCAGATCAAGAAAATGAATCGAGGAAATCCTAAACCACAGGGCTGACTGGCGACCGTGATGGGGACCACCAAAGGAGAATCGATCTTCCGTTCTTTGATTAGCACCGATGCCGGGCTTCGCGCTGCCTCCGCGTTACACCGGCGTGCCCACGCCGGGCCTGCACCGAATGCGCGGTCCCACGAAGCTGCGCTGATGTATTCTGACAGGTGGAGAGCGATTCATGGGTGTGGCGCGCAGAGCAGTCGGGGCGTGGGTTTTGCGGGCGTGTTTTCTGACCCTGCCTTGCGCATCGTACGCGGCCTGCAACGGCCCGGCGGACCTGGTGAATCAACTCCGCGCCCGCCCCGGCACCGACAATGCCGTTCTTTTGGGTAGCTGGTATGCCAGCCACCAGCAATTCGCGTGCGCCGTTGAAACCTTCCAGGCCGCGCTCAAGGCCGACCCGAAATCGGCGCAGCTGAACTATCTCACTGGCCTTGCCCTGGTCGCCGAAGGAAAAACGGCGGAGGCGCTTTCTGCCGTCCGGCAGGCCGCGCAACTGGAGCCTGGCGTGATCAAGCCGCACCTGGTTCTTGGTTCACTGCTCGATGAGGCGGGAAAGCACGACGAGGCAGAGGAGCAGTGGCGCCTGGCGCTGAAGATCGATCCGAAGTCGATTCCCGCCCTGGAGGGTCTAAGCGATAATGAGCTTGGCCGCGAAGACTATCCGGCGGTGATTATTCTTTTGCGCAACGCGCCCCGCACCGAGAAGCTGGCGATCAACCTGTCCCGGGCGCTGGGCAAGCTCAACTATCTCGACGATGCCGGCAAGGTTCTTACCGAGGCCATGCGGCAGTCTCCCGATTCCTTCGATCTGGTCCGGGCCATGAGCGTCGTGCTCGTTAGCGCCCATCGCTACGAGGAAACCATCAAGCTCTTCCAGGCGGCCGCCGACCAGCATCCCGACAACATCGACGCGCAGGTGGAACTGCTCCGCATCCTCGTGGTGACGAATCACTTCGATCGCGCCAGCAAGCTGGCTCCCGTTCTGCTCCCGCTGCGCCCGCATGACCCCGGCGTTCTCTACCTCTGCGGCGACGTCGCCCGCGCCATGGGCGACAACGAAAAGGCCAAGACCCTCCTCGAGCAATCCGTCAGCATCGATCCTAACGACTTTTTATCACGCTACAACCTGGGCATGGTGCTGGTCATTCTGCATGAATGGCAGGAAGCCAAGGACAACCTCGAAAAAGCAATCGCATTGGACGTTCCTCTGCCGGAAGTGCACTTCGAGCTGGCCATGGCGCTCAAGGGCCTGGGCGAGACGGACCGCGCAACCAAGGAAATGGCGCTCTACCAGAAGTCGAAGAAGGCCGACGAAAACGCGCTGGAGGCTGCTATGGCCTCCGCCCAGGCGGACATGGACCTGGCCGGCGGAAAGCTCGACGAAGCCGCGGGGAAATATCGCCAGGCCGTCGAGCAGGAACCGGAGAACGCGGACTACAAGTTCAAGCTCTCCGTCGCACTGCGCAAAGCCGGAGACCAGGACGGCGAACGAGCCCAACTCGAGGAGGCGGTCCGGCTCGATCCTCGTCTTGTCGGCGCTCAGACTCGCCTGGGCTATTTGCTCTCTCGCGCTGGCGATGTCGAAGGCGCCCTGGCTCACTTCCGCCTCGCGGTCAAGGCTGCCCCCGCCTGGACCGAGGCCTGGATCAACCTGGCCGCGGAACTGGCGGTTGCCTCTCATTTTTCCGAGGCTCGCCTGGCCGTGGCCAGGGCCATTGAACTCGATCCGAACAACGCCCAGGCCCATCAGCTGAGCGATCAGCTCGCGCGCGATCCGGCTGCCGCCCAGGAGCATCCCTGAGCCCATTCGACTTTGTATCCCACATATACGCGGCTTTGCGCGTTCGTCGCCCAAGTGTCAGAATGAAGAGGCCGACGCAATGAAAAAGCCGTTTCCCGCTCCCCGATGGACACGCCGAGACGTGCTTCGTGCCGCGGCCTCAGCCTGCGCATCGACGCAGTTTCCGCGCATCCTGTCGGCGTCGGTCTTTGCGCCACAGGCCGCGCAAGAGGCCGTGCAACCCGCAGCAGAACCCAGGCCGTTCTCAAGATTCACCGACGTTGCCAAGAGCGCCGGCCTCACTGCGACCATGTACTACGGCGTCCCCGAAGCGGTGACCTACATCGTCGAGGAGATGGGCGGCGGTTGCGCATTCTTCGACTACGACAACGACGGCTGGATGGACATATTCATTCTTGGCGGGCGGCGGCTGGAAGATACTCCCGCGGACGCTTCGAACCGGCTTTACAAGAACAACCGCGACGGCACCTTCACCGACGTCACCAGGAAAGCCGGACTCTGGGATGCTGGTTGGGCAGTTGGGGTATGCGTCGGAGACTACAACAACGACGGATTTGAAGACTTGTTCTTGACTTACTACGGCCAGAACAAACTGTACCGCAACAACGGCGACGGAACGTTTACGGACGTGACGGCCAAGGCCGGTCTTTTGCGTGAGGCGACACACTTCGGGTCCGGCTGCACATTTCTCGACTACAACCGCGACGGCCATCTGGACCTGTTCGTCTCCAATTACGTCGAAATCGATCTGGCTCACGCCTCCAAGCCTTCTCTCGATATACCGAACTGCAATTACGAAGGAGTGGCCACGGCTTGCGGGCCCAAGGGCCTGAGGGCACCGCAGCATCTTCTATACCGAAACAATGGGAACGGAACATTCACGGACGTATCGAAGGAGTCTGGCATCGCTGCAATCACGGGATCGTACGGGCTCACAGCGGTTTCATTTGACGCCGATGAGGATGGGTGGCCTGACATCTTTGTCGCCTGCGATACCACTAGCAGCCTGCTGCTGATTAACAACCGCGATGGGACCTTTCGTGAGGAGGGTCTGTTAAGTGGAGTGGCCATCAGTCCCGACGGCATGGCCATGGCCGGTATGGGAGTCGCAATCGGCGATTACGACCTGGATGGTCATCTCGATATTTTCAAGACCCACTTCCAACTCCAGCCCTCTGGGCTTTATCGCTACATCGGCAAAGGGGAATTCGAGGATCAAGCATATCCCGCCAAACTGGCAGGCGAACGGGCGTACGTTAGCTGGGGGGCGGGCATCGTCGATCTGGACAACGACGGATACCCCGATATTTTTTGGGTAACTGGAAATGTCTACGCGGAGATCGAGCGCATCAATCCGAAGTTCCCATACAAAGGACCACGCATCCTATTCCGAAACCGGGGCGACGGCACCTTTTCCCGCCTGGGAGATGAGGCCGGCTCCGCCATCAACGCGCTCCACGTCAGCCGCGGGAGCGCATTCGGAGACTTTGACAATGACGGTGATATGGACATCGTAATTATGAACCAGAACGAACCGCCCTCCCTACTGCGCAACGACGCTCCCAGGGGGAATCATTGGCTGAAGATCCGGTTGGAAGGAACAAAGAGCAACCGCAGCGCCATTGGGGCGCGTGTGCTGGCGCGCTACGGAGGCAAGGTGCAGGCGCAGGCAGTGCTTAGCCAGGCCAGCTATGTCTCTTCGAACGACCCGAGGCTGCACTTCGGCCTGGGAGCCGAGACCGCCGCGGACATTGAAGTCTATTGGCCGTCGGGCGCGGTGGAGAAATACCCGGCGCAAGCCGCCAATCGCCTGATCACGATTCTGGAAGGCCACGGGATCGTTCCCGGACGGGCGTTTTCCCCGGTTGAGACCCGCAACGGGGGAAAGTGAGTTCACTCGCCGCCGCGTTCAAAGGGAAGACCCCCTCGACGTTCAATTTTCTTGCAGAGGCAAAACGTTTTAGTCGGGGAACTCGAGAGGTTGGATCTGCTGGTCGGGCAAAAATCGGCAAAAACTCGGTTTTGGGCCCCCGGGCCTCCCACCGGTAGTTTTGGAAGCAATCGCCAAAACTTCCAATAAATGAATCAGTTACAGAATCGTCTTACTAAATTGTTTTACTACAAATGGAACTCAAAAAAAATATACTTGCGCGCCGTACATTGCGTGTGATATCGATACCGGGATTCAAAAAATAGACCTTTGGCCCCTGACTAGCTTGAACCTGGGATCAAATCAGGGTGCCTGGGTCACAACGAGAGAACGCATTCAGGAGGCTACAAAGATGCATTCAAGAAAAAGAAAGGCTCCGAGCACACACTCGGCGACAAGCTGGATTATGCGGATTCCTTGGCTGTTATTCCCAGCCTTGGTTCTGTCGTTTTCCATAGCCAACGCACAACAACTCACCGGCACATTAAGCGGCATCGCGTCCGATCAGACCGACGCCCGCATTCCAGGAGCCCATGTCGCGATCGTGAACGACGCTTCCGGCGACAAACGCGACGCGGCCACCGACTCGGCCGGATTCTTTTCGGTCACAGCCTTGGTTCCCGGTTCGTACACAGTCACAATATCCGCCAAAGGTTTTGCCTCTTGGGAAGAGCACGGGATCACCTTAAACCAGGGCGATAGCCGCACGATCCCCAACATTCACCTCAAGATCAGTTCCGACGCCACAGCCGTCACGGTCATCTCCGGGCAGGACGCCGAAGTCCCTGTCGACACCGCCGAAGTCAGCGCCACGCTCAATAACGAGCTGGTCGACAGCGCGACCCTGACCGGACGCAACGCCGCCGAACTCATCAAGATGATGCCTGGAATCGCGTTCAACAACTCCGGCGGCACGGGCTCTGGGTACAACAGCCAAGTCACCGGCACCAACAACGGCCCGGCGGGTAACTTTTCCGCCAACGGCACGCAGCCCTACGGCACCACGGATGTGTACCTGGACGGCGCCAACCTGATCGATCCGGGCAACGCCGGCACGCAGGTCGCCAACATCAACCAGGACATGACTGACAGCATCAAGTACCTGTCTGCGTCCTACGGCGCCGAGTTCGCCAAGGGCCCGGCTGTGCTGCAGGCCTTCAGCAAGAGCGGCGGCCAGAAGTTCCACGGCGAAGCTTATCTCTACGCCCGCAACACCGCGGTCGGATACGCAAACGACTGGAATAACAAGTTCCAGGGCAACCCGGTTTACCCGCAGTCGTTCTATTACGCCGGCGGTAACGTGGGCGGTCCGATCTTCTTCCCGCACTTCAACAAGAACAAGGACAAGCTGTTCTTCTGGGGCGGCTATGAAAAGATGATCCAGCACCCCTATGCCGCACCGGTGAACATCAACGTTCCCACCGCCAATCAGCTGGCCGGCGATTTCAACAACGACGGCGTTCCCTCGCAGGTGCAATCGACGGACGGCTATGCCTACTCGGTCCCATGCAACTCGAACGCTGGCTGGGAAGGATGCAGCGCGGCCGACTCGCCCTGGGCGCCCGCCTCGGGCTCTACTGCGGGAAGCGTGCCGAACCTGACGCCCTACTTCGATCCGAGCGGCGTTATCGCGACAAAGCTCATCCCCCCCGCAAACCAGACCCCAAGCGCAGCCAACGGCTGGGCCAACTACGTCTTCTCGCCCTCGCTTCCCCAGAACCGCTGGGAGGGGACCGGAAAAGTGACTTACGCGTTCAACGACAACAACAAGCTGTGGGGCTCCTATGCCTATCAGTCTGAGGTCGACGAGCACCCGTTGTCGATTTGGTGGGCGCCGGCCTACACGGTTCCCTACCCCTCAGCCCCACAGGGCAACGAGACAGCGAACCTTTACCTGGCCAACTACACGCACGTCTTCAGCTCGACCAGCACGAACGAGTTCGTTTTCGCCTATGCGAAGTTCGTCAACGACAGCGTAGAGACAAAGCCGTCGGGGGTGAGTGAAAGCGCGCTGGGCTTCCCGGCGGAGAGCATCTACGGTTCTTCGCACGCGACCGACCAGATTCCGAACTTCTTCGATTCGTGGGCGGGCCAAGATGCGGCCATTGGCGAAATGAGCTTTAACGGCGGCATTTACGGCAAGAACACCTTCGGCAAGACCTCGAAGGCTCCATCGATTGCAGATACCTTCACCAAGATCGTCAAGACGCATTCCATCAAGGCCGGCTTCTACTGGGATACCCAGGAGAACCTTCAGTCTTACAGCTCCAACTTTGGTCCCGGTGGCGGCGGAGCATGGGCCGAGTACGACGTGAGCCCGTGGTCCTCGGTTTCAACATCCAACATCGTCCTCGACCGTCTGATGGGCCGAAACGCAAGCTACACCGAGCAGAGTTCTGTGCCGGTGCCCGATGAACTGTGGCACCAGTGGTCTCTTTGGGCGCAGGATTCCTGGAAGGCTTCCCGGAAACTGACCGTCAACGTCGGCTTGCGCGCCGATCACATGGGACAGTGGTACGACAAGCTTGGCGATGCCCAGGTGTGGGATCCGGCAACCTACTCGAACGCGGCTAACCCTCCGGCAAACACCGGCATCGAGTGGCACAAGTTAGACTCCGCCATTCCCACCTCGGGATGGCCCAGCAAGCTGTTCTACTACGACCCGCGTGTGGGCGCAGCCTATGACGTTTTCGGCAGCGGCAAAACCGTTGTGCGCGTCGGATTCGGCACCTACCGCTACAACATCTCAGACAACGCCGGCTCATTCATGACCGGTCCTCTGGGCTCATTCTCCTACGGCACGCCAAGCGGTTTCTATGGCTATCACATGAATGGCGGCGTAACCTGCGGCGGCCTCAACGCCGGAATCACGTCTAGCTGTTCCGGCGCCCAAACATTCACCGTCCCGGCTGGGCTGAACCAGGACGGCAGCTCACCAAACTTTGCCAAGATGGGCGAAAGCAAGATTCCCTATGCGAACACGTACAGCTTCGGCGTCGCTCAGGCGCTGCCTGGGCACACCGTGGCGCAAGTATCGTATGTGGGCAGCATGAGCCGCAACCAACTACTGGACGGCTCCGGCGACCTCCTCGATCCGAACCAGATCCCGCTGGGCGCATTCTTCGGCGCAGACCCGAAAACCGGCGTTGTAACCAACCCGGCTCCGGTTACGGGTAACTCGGCTCTAGTCCCGCAGGATTATCGCCCCTATCAAAACTACCAGGCGATGCACCTGTATCAACACGGTGGCTTCGGGAACTACAACTCGCTGCAGGTTGCGGCTCAGAAGCAGTCCGGCAACTTGTTTGTGTTCACTAACTTCACCTTCGGCAAAGCGCTGGGAACGCGCGACGGCAGCACTGCGAACGGCAATGGTAATGGCAACACTGTGGACCCGTTCAATCTGGATGCCAACTACGGGCCGCTAGGGTACGATCACACCAAGATTTTCAACCTCTCGTTAAGCTACAAGCTGCCCAAACCCATTCATGGCAACGCAATCCTCGGCGGCGTCGTCAATGGCTGGCAGCTTTCCAACTACACCACCTACCAGGATGGATCAAACCTCCAGTCCACCAACCCGGTGCTGAACGCTCAGTACACCAACAACTTTGTCAGTACGAGCAATCCAACCGGGCAGCCCTACATTACCATGCCGAATGGCCAGCAGGCTGCGGGAATCAATACCTCAGTCTGGTATGGCTCAACCGCATGGGCGAACGCGCTGATCCCGATCCTGACCTGCAACCCGGCGAAGGGCCTGCAGAAACATCAGAGATTCAACCCCAGTTGCTTTGCCGCGCCGGAGCCTCCTTCGGCTTCGGGCTACGGCGTACAGGGTCCGTTCGAATGGCCCTATTTGCGTAACCCGAGCTACTTCAGCAGCGATATGGCGATCTTCAAAGCCTTCAAGGTCACCGAATCGCAGCGGTTTGAAGTTCGCATTTCGGCAACCAACTGGCTCAACCATCCCAACTCGGCCTTCGATCTGTCGGGCACCAACTCCGACGACGAGTTGCAATTCACCGGGTACAGCTCCGGTGCCGGGATGATCGCCAACCACAACACCAACACAACCGGCATTCCTCTCGCCAAGCAGGGATACCGCTGGATGCAGTTCGCTGGGAAGTACTACTTCTAACGCGGACTGGAAGGGTATAATCGCTTGAAAGGGTGGCTTCGCGCCACCCTTTCTTTTGCCTCCATGCCGAAACGCTTTCACTTCTCCGCGGTCCGATCGGCGATCTTCCTCACCTTTGGTCTGCTGATTGCCTCCATCACAGGCCAGCAGCCCTCGGACTCGCCTATCCGCTTCGAACTCAGGACGCTTCCTTTTCGTCTGCAAAGCGATGAGAGTCAATCCAGAAACGCGCCGGAGACGATGGCTGGCGGGGTGGCGGTCTTCGACTACAACGGCGACGGCCGGCCAGATATTTTCTTTACCAACGGCGCCGATTTAGCAGATCTGAAGAAGTCTTCCTCCAAGTACTCCAATCGTCTCCTGCGCAACGACGGCAATGGAGTGTTTACGGATGTGACAGCGGAAGCCGGCTTGGCAGGAAGCGGATTCGATGTTGGCGTTGCCGTGGGGGACTACGACAACGATGGCCATCCGGACCTCTTTGTAGCAGGCGTGCATGGCAATAAGCTTTATCACAACAACGGCGACGGCACCTTTACCGATGTCACCAGGAAAGCCGGCCTGGATAAGTTGATCGATCCCGAATATGGGCCGTTGTGGTCAGTTGCGGCGGCCTGGGTAGACGTGAACAACGACGGCGCGCTCGATCTGTTCGTTGTTAACTACTTGCAGTGGAGCTATTCGTCTACGCCGCTATGCGTCATCGGCGGTATCCCGGATTACTGTCATCCTCGCTACTACAAGGGCCAGCCCGACCAACTCTTTCTCAATCAAGGCGACGGAACATTCAAGGACGTTTCAAAGGAATGGGGCATCCGGGAGCATGTTGGAAAAGGCATGGGCGTGGGGGTTGCGGATTACGATTTGGATGGCCGGCCGGACCTGTTCGTGACCAACGACGGCGATTACAACTTCCTCTTTCACAACGCCGGAAACAGATTCGAAGAAGTTGCATTTCCCGCTGGCGTTGCGCTTCCTGAGGATGGAGGGTTTGTCTCCGGCATGGGCCTTGATTTTCGCGACTACAATAACGACGGCTATCCGGACATTGCATACGTTGCGATCAGGAACCAGACCTTTCCCATCTACAAAAACACGGGTAAGGGAGACTTTGTGGAAGTGACAAACGCAAGCGGAATGCGCTCGCTAAGCCAGTCCATGGCGGGATTTGGCGCCGCACTCTACGACTTTGACAATGACGGCTGGAAGGATCTGTTTGTATCGCGCGGCAACGTGGTTGCGGTGTGGCCGCAGAGCGAGCACTTCGCGCAGCCGAACACCGTCTTTCGCAATCTGGGCGTCAGCGGTAAGTGGGAGGCTTTGACCGTCCAGGCAGGCTTCGACTCCTCGATCGCGCGCCACCGCGGCTGCGCCTTCGGCGACTTCGATGGCGACGGCCGGATTGATGCCGTCGTCACCTCTCTTGATCTCCCTGCCGAGTTGTGGATGAACCGAAGCCCGCATTCAGGGCACTGGCTGGATATCGCGTTGCGGGGAGTGAAGAGCAATCGCGATGGCATTGGAGCGCGAATCAAGTTGGTGACACGGGCTGGAGTTCAGTACAACCACCAGACTTCAAGCGTTTGCTACGCTTCGTCCAGCCTCGGCCCCGTGCACTTCGGCCTGGGAACGGAAATCACAGCCACACGAGTCGAGATCACCTGGCCCAGCGGCATCGTGCAGACGCTTGAGAACGTTGAAGGCGACCGCATCGTGGAGGCCGTCGAACCCATTCACACCCCTGCCAAAGAAAAATAAGCGGGCCCAGGAGATCCCCGCCTAGTTTTTGGGCGGTCCTTCTTTCTGTTGCCGGGCCTGAATCTGCTGGACGATCGCGCGTTCCCGTTGTCCGTCTTCCGGACGGCGGACCTTGTAGTAGAGCAGCGCCAGTTGAATATGCGGCTCGGGCCAATCAGGACTTGCTTTCTCCAAATCTTCCAGGGTTTTCACTGCTTCGGCGTAGTCGCCAGTCATGCTGTTCAGTTGCGCCATTTTCAGACGAGCCAACGGAAATGTGGGCCGGAGTTGCAAGGTGAGCGCCAGAAGCGGTCTTGCGCTTTCAATGTCCCCTCGGTCCAACCAATACATTCCGGTGTAAAGATTTGCAGTTGTGTCATTCGGATCGGCGCGAAGGGCGGCTTGAAACATCCGGTGCGCCGACTCACTGTCGCCGAGCGCATACTGAACTTGTCCGGCCATGGTGTAAAGTCCGGGAAGAGATGGATTCAGTCTGATCGCCGCATCCAAATCTGTTTGAGCTTCAGCAAACTCGCTCCGATTCAGGCGGGAGGCGCCGGCAATGATCCAGGCGCTTGCGAAACCCGTGGCGCGAGCCACGTTTTCCATTCGTGGCAAGCCTTCGGTTTCGTGACCTGATTGAATCTGGGCAAAGGCCAGAGAGTACTCAAACTGCATGTCGTTCTCGTGGCCTGGTTCGAGCGGTGTGAGAAGTTCGATCGCCTCAGCCTCTCTTCCCATCTTGACGTAGGTGTTCGCGAGCAGCACTGCAACCGCGCTGTCGACCGGGTTTGCCGAATGAAGCACCTCCAACTCCGCACGGGCGTGGGGCAGATCGCCCTTTTTGAAGTAAGCCACAGCCACGTTGACGCGTACAACAGTATCGTCGGGAGACAGAGCGAGAACCCGCTTGTCCTCTTCAATGGCCTCGTCAAGCTGTCCCTCCGCAGCCAACGCGGCGCCAAGGCCTTTGCGCGCCGGCAGAGAGTTAGGTTGAACCTCGAGCGCCTTGCGATAGCTATTGACCGCCGCCGCGAAGTCGCCTTGCTGCTCTGCGGTCGCTCCTGCGCGCAGTAACTTGTCCAGGTCCGACGAATCCTGCGTCTGTCCCGTTGCCAGAAGAGACGGAACGATCAAGAGCAAACAACCCATTCGCACGGAAGAAACGTGTACCATATCGATCGAAAACGCTGATGAACGGCTGTTACTGCTTTGGCGGCCCTTCCTTCTGCTGCTGGGCGTCAATCTGTTGCACAATGTCGCGTTCGCGCTGCCCATCGCCGGGGCGGTGCAGCTTGTAGTAGATCGGCGCCAATTCAACGTGCGGATCGAGCCAATTGGGGTCGGCCTTCTCCAGTTCTTCCAAAGCGGCGGCAGCCTCGGCATTTTTCCCGGTCATCGCGTTTAACTTGGCCATCTGCAGTCGGGCTTGGGGCATCTGAGGCTCCAATTCCAAAGCGAGTTCCAGCAGTGGCCTCGCACTTACTAAGTCTCTCTGCTTCAGCCGGATAGCGCCAAGATAGAGATTTGCAAGAAAATCCTTTGGGTCTTCCTTCAAAGCAGCTTCAAAGGCCTGGCTTGCCGCATCCGTATCTCCGAGCGCGTCCCTCGCCTGTCCGGCCAAGGTGTTGAGTCCGGGGATTGAAGGATTCAATTTCACTGCCGCATCGAGGTCGGCTCGCGCTTCCTTAAACTCTCTGCGGGTCAGACGGGTTGATCCGGCCATGACATAAGCATCAGCGGAATGAGTCGTTTTCGCCAATGTTTCCATTCGCGGTAAACCTACATTTTCTCCGCCTGACTGAATCAGCGCACTCGCCAGCACGAACTCAAGGTCGGTGTTGCTTTCATGGCCCGGCTCAAAGGGGATCAGCAGCTCCACTGCTTCCTTCGCGTTCCCCAGCTTCACCTCAGTGTAGCCCAAGAGCATGGCGGCACGGAGATCCTGGGGCCGGGCTGCATGAACCGCTTCGAATTCGGGGCGCGCATCCCGCAGGTCGCCTTTCTTGTAGTAGGCCAGCGCGAGGTTCATCCGCACGGAGATCTTGTCCGGAGCGTGAGGGAGTGCGCGCTTGTCTTCCTCAATCGCTGCGTCGAAGTCACCGGATGCGGCGAGCGCCGCGCCCAGGTTTGCGCGTGCCTCCGGTAGTTCCGGCTGAATTGCAAGTGCCTTGCGGTATTCTTCGACCGCTGTCTTCAAATCTCCGCGTTGCTGCGCGGAAATCCCGGTGCTCAGGTGCTCTTCGGCCTCATTGGAAGGGTGATGGTTCGAATTCTGCGCCACCACGACTTGGAGGTCGAACAAAAGCAAAATGGCGGAAACAAATCGCACGCTAGTCTGCATAGAAAAACTTCACCACCATGTATGCGCGGCCACAGCCTGTCATGCTAGCACATTTCGACGAGCGGAAAACGCGACTGCCGTGCCTCGTTCTTGACCGCTACTGCTTTTCAACAGGAGTGAATCCTTCCACAATCCTCACATTCGAACCAAAACGCCTGTAATCTCGAAACTCGATTGTGTTCAGGATGTCTTCGTGACGGCCTTGTCTCAACCTCATCTCGGCACTGAGCGGCATTAGGTAGTCATGGGAGTTGATCGACACATAGCCGTAGTCGACGGTGATGCTCGTAGCTTGAGTTGGAAAGTCGCGCGGCAAGTCGTCCGCGATCATGCTGATTCGTCTAACATTCCTGGTAGCGGCATCAATGCAGACAATCCCGTGAAATGCCACCGTTACTTGCCGATCGTTCATGCCAACGACTGAGAATGACGAATTGCTCTGTGCCACGCGATAGCTGAATACCTGCACTGTTCCCGCCCCCAGTGCATCGGTTTCCTTCCACTGAAGGTCAGCTTTTGCCGATGGAGAGAAGACGGAGCTCAATACCCCTCCCAGTTCTCCGGCGGAAAATGCGCCTTCCTTGTTATTCAGCGCGCTCCGGTCCACAGTGCTGGTTTTACCGTTGATCTCGAGCATAGTGTGAGTTTCAGTCTTGTCCCGGTAGCGGAGCAGTTCGGCGATCGTGTCCCGGTGCCTCCATCTTCCACTGCCGGTGGGATCGAATGACCTATTGGTCACTTCGACGCAAAGGAAGTTAGGCAGCGAATCGGAATAACTGACCGCTCGACTTCGCGCATCCGCAATCAGCTCCTGGATCTCCTCTGGCGAAGGCGGAGGAACGGGATTGGTCAATACTGTGATTGCCAGCGGGCCACTTCCTGCCGTATTGCCGTCACCTGCATTCATCGAGCCAGCCGAAACTCCGGTATCCAAGGGTCCTGGCGGACTGACCTTCGCAGTTTCTTCCTTCGAGCCGTCGCCGCCATCCACGGTGAATGACAATGAACGAACAGCTGTCTTTCCGCCCTGGCTGATCGATGCCTCTACTTCGTAATCGCCGGGTGCGAGTCCAGACTTGAAGCTTGCGAGGTAGGGTACCGATCCGCCTCCCTCCCCCAAATGCAGAGGCAGCGGCATCAGCTTGCCGGGCTTGCCGTTTCTTCCCGCCGACATCTGCAGCGTTACGGGCTCTTTTGAATTCGGGTCAGGATGCAGGATGAAAAACAGAGAGATCGACTTCGCATTTTCCGGAACATCCCCAGCGAGATTTGGCGTGATTCTCTCCTTCTCGTATCGCATCGGTTCCTGAAGATCGTCGTCTTCGAGAAAAGGATCAACCTTCCTGACAAGAACGATGTCGCTCAGCGACGGGGTGGTCTGCACAGGAGCTATCTCAAACTGCATTCTCTGCGCGCCGGCCTTTTCGCTCAACTGATCGAGCAGCGCGACTTCCAGCGTATATTGGCCTGGAATGGCCATGAAATGCCGCTGAAGCGTAATGGCATCCTTTTCGTTCTCGTCGACCGATTCCAGCGCTCCGCGCTTCGCAATGTCCTCGCTGAAGTGCTCAATGACCTTTCCGCTGTTGTCCTTGATCTGGGCGACTATGGAGACATGCGCTGAGAAGAGCCCGGTGCGCGCGTCCTTCCTGATCTGAAGCTCCGAGATCGGCACCTCAACAGCCAGGGTGCTGGCACTACCGTCAGGCAGCTCGCCAAAATGCAAAACTCTGGCTTGGAACTTCAAGTCCACGGGCAATTGCGGCAGGCTCAAAAGCTTCAAGAGCGGAATCTCAAACGGACGAATGCTGCTGTCGGCGGCGGAAGCAACTGCAAAGTAACCAGTCTTTGTCTTGATGGAAATTCCATCGCGCAGAGGCTTGGTGGCTATGGTGTGAAATGACCCGTCGTACTGCTCAATTGGAGGAATATATAGAGCCTGGTAATACGTCGTCAGGTCGTCAACCATCTGCTCCAG
>Ga0181531_10000486_pt1 | contig 26831 bp, 24 predicted proteins | sample PEATcosm2014_Bin_38_FD_119743 | JGI IMG/M metagenome (GOLD analysis project Ga0181531, IMG submission 119743) | Peatland microbial communities from MTU Mesocosm Facility, Houghton, MI, USA - PEATcosm2014_Bin11_10_metaG | ecosystem: Environmental > Terrestrial > Soil > Wetlands > Peat | place...
GAACTCGCCGAACCAGTCGGGCGAGAGGTTCTCGAGCGGCACGCGCACATCGTGATCGCCGAGATCGAGCGTCGCGGTGCGCTCATCGAGGCCGGACAGCACGACGCGATGGCGCCGGCCGGCATCATCGATGAGTGTCAGGATCGCCGGACGGTTGAGCGCGCGCACCTCGGCCCAGGAGCCGCGCTGATCGAGACAGGCGAGCCCGGCCTTGCCGGCCTGGCCGCACGGATCGCGGTCGGTGGTCATCGCCGTGCCCCACAGCGAGAGCAGGCGCCGAAACGCCGCGGCGTCGGTGGTGTTCGCGGCATTCGCCTTGAGCAGCTCGTTGATGGCGGCGGGCGTGCTGCCCGCCGCGAGGAGGCTGCCGGCGCCCATCGCGGCGGGCGGCCCCGTCGTGCCGCCCGCGCCCGCCGAGTCGCTTCGGGCCATCGCATCGGCGGTGCCGCCCGCGCCCGCCGCGGAGCCCGACAGGCTCGCCGCCGCCGCCGTGCCCACGCGGCTGCTCGCACCCGGGTCGGTGGCGGATCGGCCAGGGACCGCAGGGCCGCTTGGAGCCGCGCCGGGGTCGCCAGGGACCGCCGGATCCCTCGAAGCCGCGGCGGGGTCGCCCGCCGCGGTGGGGTCGCCCGTGGGGGGCGCGCCGGGTCGGGCGGTGCCCGAGGGCGCGGCCCGGGCCGTGTGTGGCAGGTGCGCGAGCGCGCGCCAGGCCACCCACGCGGTCGCGCTCACGCCCAGGAGCACGACGGCGGTCGCGACCCAGGCGAGCCAGGCGGGTGCAAAGCGCCGGCCATAGACCTCGCCGGCCGCGGTGCGCACCAGGGCGGGGGCGACCTTGCGGGTCTCCTGGGTATACGCGCCGAGCAGCGCGCGGTCGCAAATCACGTTGATGACGCGTGGGATGCCGGTGGCCACCCGGTGCACCTCGCGCAGCGCACCGGGCGTGAAGATCTCGGCGTTGGCGCCCGCGACGCTCAGGCGGTGGCGCACGTACTCGACCGTCTCCTCGGCAGAGAGCGGCTTCAAGTGATAGCGGCCGGTGATGCGCTGCGCGAGCTGTCGCAGCTCGGTGCGATCGAGCAGCTCGCGCAGCTCGGGCTGGCCGATGAGGATGATCTGCAGGAGCTTCTGGCTCGCCGTCTCCAGGTTGGTGAGCAGACGGACTTGCTCGAGCACGTCGGCGGCGAGGTTCTGCGCCTCATCGACGATGACGATCACGCGGCGCCCTTCGGCATGCGCCGTGAGCAGTCGCCGGTTCAGTGCGTCCACCATCTGCTTGACGCTGTCCCGATCGGCCTCGTCGAGCGGCACACCGAGCTCCTCGCAGATCGTGAGCAGGAACTCGACCGGCGTGATGCGCGGATTGATGATCAGCGCGACGTCGGCGTGCGCGGGCAGCCGCGCGAGGAGCGTGCGGGTAACCGTGGTCTTGCCGGTGCCGACCTCGCCCGTCAGCTGTATGAAGCCGCCCGACTCGTTGATGCCGTACATCAGATGGGCGAGCGCCTCGGCATGACGCTCGCTCAGGAAGAGATAGCGTGGATCCGGTGTGATGGCGAAGGGCTTTTCGCTGAGGCCGAAGAAGCTCGTGTACATGGCGGCTTAAGATGATACCTCAGCCTTGCCGTCGGCCCGCGGCAGCAGGCTCGCGCGCGTCACGGTGCCGGCTCCGAACCGGTCGCGAATCTCATCGACGGCGGCATCGAGGCGCGTCTCGCGCGGCGGCTCGACGGTAAAAAGGTCCCCTTGAGTCTGCGGCACCAGATCGGTCACGCCGACGCCGAGCAGGCGTACTGCGCATCCGGGGTTGCGCCGCAGCCACTCGGCGAGCAGGCGCTGCGCGAGGGCGCCGATCGGCCGGGTATCGGCGCTCGCGGGCGCGAGCACGCGCTGGCGGGTGTAGGTTTGGAAGTCGGCGCGCCGGATCTTCACTTGAACGCAGCCCGCCGCCAGCTCGTGTGCGCGCAGCCGCGCCGCCGTGCGATCGGCGAGCTGCAAGAGCGCGCGCTCGAGCGTCGGCGCATCGGTGTGATCGGTGGCAAAGGTCTCCTCGGAGCTGATCGATTGCTCGGCGCGCTGCGCCGCTACCGGCCGCTCGTCGATGCCGCGCGCCAGGGCCTGCATGGCGTGTCCGTGCGCGCCGAATGCGCGCCACAGCACGGCCTCGCTCGCGCGCTGCAGGTCGCCGAAGCTGTGGATGCCGGCCGCTTTCACGCGCGGCAGCGTCTGGCGGCCGACGCCGCGCAGCTTCTCGATCGGTAAGGGGTCGAGCACGGTGTTCAAGTTCTCGGGTCCAATGCGGAACAGTCCATCGGGCTTGTCGAGGTCCGAGGCGATCTTCGCCAGCAGCTTGTTCGGTGCGATTCCGACCGAGGCGGTAAGTTCAGTCTCGGCGCGGATGCGCCGGCGGATCGACTCGGCGATGGCGACCGGGCCGCCGAACAGCCGCTCGCTCGCGGTCACGTCGAGGTAGGCCTCATCGAGCGACAGGCCTTCCACGATCGGCGTGAAGCGCCGGAACACCTCGAACACCTGCGCGGAGACTTCGCCGTAGCGCGCCATGCGCGGCGGCACGCAGATCGCCTCGGGGCAGCGGCGCAGGGCCTCCCGGATCGGCATGGCCGAGTGCACCCCGAAGCGGCGCACGACATAATTGGCCGCGGCCACCACGCCCCGGCCGCTCGTGCCGCCGACGATCAGCGGCCGGCCCCTGAGCTCCGGTCGATCCCGCTCCTCGACGGAGGCGTAGAACGCATCCATGTCGACGTGCAAGATCGAGCGCATCGGAGCCCTCGCAGGTCGGGTCGCGCCCGCTTTTACTGCACGGTGATCGTGATCTTCGCGGAGTGCAGCGGCGGATCGAAGGACATGTGCTTCGAGTCGGCGAACAAGAGCTCGAGCGTGTGCTTGCCCGCGGGCAGCGTCAGCGCCGTCTCGGTCTGGCCCTTGCCGAAATGCACCACCTTGTCGGTGGCGGGCAGCGGCTGATCGAGATTCAGGTCCTTGAGGTCCGTGTCGATGAGCAGATGGTGATGCCCGGTGTTGTCGATCACGCAGCTCGCGGGCGCAACGCCCATGCCCTTGAGGCCGAAGCGCACCGTCACCGGGCCGTGCACCTTCGCGCCGTTCTTCGGCGAGATGATGTAGACCTCGGCGCCGGCGGCCGCCGCGCCCCGCATGGGACCTGCCGCCATCATCGTGCTCGAGGAGGCTCGCGGCGTCGCCGGCGGCTGCGCGGCCGGCGGCGGTGCGGCCGGGGTCTGCGCGCCTGCGAGCGATGCGAGCCAAAGAGCGCCGAGCACGGCGCAGGACCGCTGTAATGATCGGTTCATGGACACCTCTCCCTCGTTGAACGGCCTCAAATAAGATCCTTCACACCGTCACGCTCTTCGGTGAGCTCGCGATGCGTCGCGCTCATTCTCTCACGGCTGAACTCGCTGATTGAGAGTCCGGGGACAATCCGGTACCGCCCGCCCGCGCAGGTCACGGGATAGGAATAGATGACGCCTTCCGGAATGTCGTAGCTGCCATCCGCGGGCACGGCCATGCTCACCCAGTCGCCCGGCGGGGTGCCGAGCACCCAGTCGTGCATGTGGTCGATGGCGGCGGAGGCGGCGGAGGCGGCGGAGGAACTGCCGCGCGCCTTGATCACCGCCGCGCCGCGCTGCTGTACCGTCGGGATGAACGAATCGCGGAACCAGGGCTCGCCGACCACCGTGAGGGCGGGCTTGCCCGCCACGGTGGCATGGTGCAGGTCGGGATACTGGGTGGAGGAATGATTGCCCCAGATGATCATCCGCTTGACCTCGGCGAGGCCGACTTGGGCCTTCTCACGCAATTGCGCGCGGCCGCGGTTGTGATCGAGCCGCGTCATGGCCGTGAACTGCGCCGGGGAGATCGAGGGGGCGTTGCGCTGGGCAATGAGGGCGTTGGTGTTGGCGGGGTTGCCGACGACCAGCACACGCACCTCGCGGCTCGCGTGCACGTCGAGTGCCTTGCCCTGCGCCGAGAAGATCTTGGCGTTCTCGAGCAGGAGGTCCTTGCGCTCCATGCCGGGCCCGCGCGGCCGGGCGCCCACCAGCATGGCGAACTCGCAATCCTTGAACGCGAGCTGCGCATCGTGGGTCGCGGTGACCGCATTCAGGGTCGAGAAGGCGCAGTCGGCGAGCTCCATCACCACACCCTGCACGGCATTCGCCGCCGCCGGGATCTCGAGCAGGTTCAAGTTCACGGGCTGGTCGTATCCGAGCATCTGGCCCGAGGCGATGCGGAAGGCAAGCGCGTAGCCGATGTTGCCGGCCGCGCCGGTGATGGTGACGGTGACGGGCTTTTTCATATCAACTCGCTGATGCACAAAGGGTGGCGATGGTAGCCCAAGCGCGCCTGGCGCGCACCGGGCGGCGCCCGCCTGTTGCGGAGCAGCATCGGGGCCGCGCGCGCCCCGGTCGCGGGAGCCGCATTAGCCGGCATAAGGCCGGATCACTCGGCCACGCTCACTCGGCCAGGCTCCTGAGGCAGAATAGCCCGCCCCTGCCGACCCAAGGAGCGCGAATGTACAAGACGAAGATCGATCTCACCGAGAAGACGCGCCGCAACGTCAACGTCATTCTCAATGAGCGGCTGGCCGATGCGATCGACCTGCAGAGCCAGATCAAGCAGGCCCACTGGAATGTGAAAGGCCCGAACTTCATCGCTCTGCACGAGCTCTTCGACAAGATCTCGGATGCGGTCCTCGAGCAGATCGACACGATAGCAGAGCGCATCACGAGTCTCGGCGGCACGGCCGAGGGGACGGTGGCGGTCGCGGCCAAGCGCAGCAAGCTCAAGAACTATCCCTTGAGCATTACCGCCGGCAAGGATCATCTGTATTATTTGTCGACGCAGATCGCCCAGTTCGGCAAGTCGATGCGGACTGCGATCGAGGAGGCCGACACGCTGGGCGATGCGGACAGCGCGGATCTGTTCACGCAGCTCTCGCGCGAGCTCGACAAGTATCTCTGGTTCATCGAAGCGCACTTGCAAGACAAAGCCTGATGAACGCCGTCCCGCCCCAGGTCCCCGACGAGAGTGCCCACAAGGCGCTCGAGATGTTGCGCGGCTTGCTCACCGTGGGCGAGACGCTCGAGGCCTGGGCCCTGCAGCATCGCCTCTACGCGCTCACGCACCGGCGTGCGTGCATCGCCGCCACCAGCGGCCGCTTCATCGCCTTGAACCGCCATCTCATCGGCGGCTACGACTCCACCGACATTCGCTGGCAGGACCTCAAGGAGACTCACATCCGCGCCGGCATCATCGCCGCCGATCTCACCCTGGTGGCGCAGGCGAGCACCGATTTGAACATCGCCTCCGGCGGGACCCGCGTCTACACCTTCGAGGGCCTCGTCAAGGATCAGGCGCAGGCGATCTATCGGATCTGCCAGCAGCACGATCAGATCTGGCGCGAGAAGCGCCGCGTGCGCGAGCTCGAGGAGCTGCGGGCGCGTTCCGGCGGAGTGCAGCTGTCGGGGGGTTACGGCGCAAGCACGGCTGCTGCGGCCGCGGGGGATGAGTCCGATGCCACGCGCCGGCTCCGTCAGGCGCGCGAGATGCTCGAGGCGAAGCTCATCAGCGATTCCGAGTACGAGAGCATCAAAGCGAAGATCATCTCCGGTCTTTGAGCCCGCGGGGGCCGCGCGCCGGCTCGCCCGCCTGCGTGCGCCCGGCTACTCGAGCAGGTGCGCGAAGTAGCTGTTGCAAAGCCGGTTGATCGGATCGGTGCGCTCGCGCAGCGCGCGAAACAGGCGCGCGCGATCGCCGAAGGCGCGGCTCGCATGCTCGGGCTTCAGGGCGCGCGACTGGTTGAAGGTCGGCACGCCGCCGTGACTCGAGGCGAAATCATTGAAGTCCATCAGGAACTCGGCCCAGCCCTTCTCGCCCGTCGAGGAGGGCTCGAGCGTGAACATCGGCCCGGCGAAGCTCACGCTGAACAGCGAGCTCTTGTCCTGATGCAGGCGGCTCGCGCCGTTCACCACGTTGCAGCGGAAATTGTGCTGCTTGTAGTACGAGCGGCAGAAGGCGACGTACTCCGCGAGGACCTTCGGGAAGCTCGCCTGCGGGAAGCCCCAGAGGGTGTAGGTGTAGCGCGCGCGCCAGGCCTCCTGCGGCAGATCGCGCATCCATTCGTGCGCGTACATCACCACCGGGCCCGCGGCCTTGTCGAGCGTCGCGCGCAGCGCGCGCTGCATGCCGGAGACGACGCCGCCCACGACCCCCGGGGGCGCCAGCACGCTGCCCACCGTCGAGCCGAACGCGGGCAGGACGTTGCGCATCACGGATTTGCGGATCTGCCATATCCCCGAGCGGCTGATGTTCGCGGACCGATCGGCGGTGCGCCGCTCGACGGTGATCTCGTCCTTGAACGGGGAGATGTGCAGCCGCAGGGCGGCGGGCGCGGCCACGATGCTCGCGAAGCGGCTGGTGAACTCGCGCAGCGTCAGCACCTGATAATCGATGCGCACCGGCGTCAGCGGTTGCACCTTGAGGACGGCCTCGGTCGCGACGCCCAGGAGCCCGAAGCTCGAGGTGAGCACGCGCAACAGATCCGCGTTGCGCTCGGTGATCTTCATGAGCTTGCCTTGCGGCGTGATCAGCTGGATCTCCCTCACGAGCGAGGAGAGCTGCGCCATGCCGGGCTCGTAGGAGGCCTGCGGCAAGGTCGTCATCGCCACCGCGCCCACCGTCATGTGTCCCATCTCGGGGGTGAGTGCCAGCTCCTGGCCGCGCTCGGCGAGCGAGCGCACCAACGTGCCCAAGCGCACGCCGGCCTGCGCGCGCACCCACTCTTCCTCGTACTCGACCACTTTGTCGAGCGCGCCCAAGCCGAGCGTGGTGCCGCCGTCGCCGCCCACGCAGCGCGTCTGCGAGTAGTCACCGCCGACGACGCGCACCGGGGTGGGGTATTTCTTTGGGTCGGCGAGAATCGCGGGAATCTCCTCGACGCGCTTCGCCTTCAAGACGAGACGCGGCCGTCGATAGAGGCCCGATGCGTTGGTGTCGCGTGATGGATCGAGTTTCGATGCCACAATAAACCCCCGAACAAAAGCATCCCGTTGACCTTAAGGGCGACTCGTCACCGAGGGGGGTTCGCAGCACGCGCTCGACCGGCGCAATGATTTGCTGGCAACCCCGCTATCTCTGACTTCCTGCGAAGTCCTAAGACCGGTGGCTTTGCGTCCCCGCCTTTCGGCGGGTTTGCCCTTCATTCAGCGCTTCTACTATGCTCGCGACAGGGCTCAAGGTAAAGGAATTTCTACCCCATCAGGAGCAGCGTCTCGGCGTGCTCGACCGCCTCGGGGGTGCCGCACACCACGACGACGTCGCCCTCTTTGAGAACGGTCTCGAGAGCGGGCTCCCGACCGACGATTCCGTCACGTCTCACGGCGCTTACTGTCGCCTGCGAGCCGCGATTCGAGAGCTCGGCGAGGCTGCGACCCACCGCCCAAGCATGCGGCGGCAGGATCACGCTGTGAAGCTCTTCACGAAATCCGCGATCGTCATCCTTCAGTTCGCTCTCAGAGGCCCGGAAGTATTCCTTGAGCATGCTGTAGCGGTGGCTGCGGATGTCGTTGATGGTGCGGATGACGCGCGCCACGGGCATCTTGAGCAGCACCAGCAGGTGCGAGAGCAGCATGAGGCTCGCCTCGAAGGTCTCGGGCACGACCTCGGTCGCGCCGGCGCGCTGCAGCTCCTCCAGCCGCCCGTCATCCTGCGTGCGCACCAGGATCGGGACATCCGCGCGCAGCACGCGCACCGCGCGCAGGATCCGCTGCGCGATGTCGGGATCCGCAAAGCTGATGACGACGCAGCTCGCGCGCGCCAGCCCCATGTTCTCGAGCACCTTGACGTCGCCGGCATCGCCGTAGATGACGGGCTCGCCCGCCTGGCGTCCCATGCGGATGCGGTACGGATCGAGATCGAGCGCGATGTACTCGAAGCCGCATTGCTCGAGCACCCGCGCGATGTTCTGGCCGACGCGGCCGAAACCGCAGATGACGACGTGCTCGCGCTGCGCGACGGCGAGCGTCGCCTGCGTCTCGCGCATCGCCGCGGTGGCCGGCGGACCCGACTCGTTGAGCAGCGCCCGAGTGATGCGCCGGTTGTGCCGGATGAGGACCGGCGATAACACCATGCCGAGCACGGTGGCTGCGAGCAGAGGCTGCACCACGGCCGGACGCACCAGCTCGCGCTGCAGGAGCAGGATGAGCAGCGCGAAGCCGAACTCGCCGCTCTGCGAGACCACGACGCCGGTGCGCAGCGCCTTGAACCAGCTGTGCGTCGCGGGCCGCGCCACCGCGGTGACGATGAGCGTCTTCAGCACCAGCATCGCGGCGAGCAGCGCGCTCACCAGCGGCAGCGTCGCGAGCAACAGGCGCACGTCGAGCAGCATGCCGATCGTGATGAAGAAGAGCCCGAGCAGCACCTCGCGATACGAGCGGATGGTCGCCTCGATCTGATGCCGGAACTCGGTTTCCGCGAGCATCATGCCGGCGAGGAAGGCGCCGAGCGCGAGCGACAGGCCCGCCGCATGCGTCGCCCACGCGGAGGCGAGCACCGCGAGCAGCACGGCGAGCGAGAAGAGCTCCGTCGAGCGCACGCCCGCGATCATGAGAAACAGCGGGCGCAGCAGCCAGCGTCCGGCCGCGAGCACCAGCGCGAGCGCGAGCGCGGCGGCGCCGATCGCCTCGAGGAGATGGGCGGGCGTCGCGCGCGGGCCTGCGCCTGCGAGCGCCGAGATCAGGGCGAGAAACAGCGGGAAGGACAGATCCTGGAACAGGCAGATCGCCACCGCCAGCCGGCCGTGCGTGCGGTTGTTCTCCGACTGCTCGGTGAGCTGCGCGATGATGATCGCGGTCGAGGACATCGCGACCGCACCGCCGATGACGATGCCGACCGCCGCACCCACGCCCTGCCAGAGCACGGCGAGCAGCGCCACGATCGCGGTCGTCACGAGCACCTGCCCGCCGCCGACCCCGAGCACCTCCCAGCGCATGGCGACGAGCCTCGGCAGGGAGAATTCCAGGCCGAGCGTGAAGACGAGGAACACGACGCCGAAGTCGGCGAGCAGGCGGGTGGTGTCGTTGTCGACGGCGATGGCGAGCGCATGCGGACCCAACAGCATGCCGACCACCAGATAGCCGAGGATCGCGGGCAGCGCGAGCTTGCGCACGCCCGCGACCACGAGCACCGAGGCCGCGAGCAGGATCAGGATCTGACGAAGCGGGTCGCTGTGCATCTTCGGTTAGCATATAGCGATGGATGCGTGGGCGTTGCAACGGGAAGGCGACGACTGGAGGCTCTCACTCAAGGGTGACTGGTCGCTCGCATCCATGGGCCTCATCGAGCGCGATCTCGCCGCGCTCGCGCCCGCGCCCGACGGTCGCCTGATCTGCGACTGGTCGCAGGCCCGCGCACCGGGCTTAGGTCCCGTGTGGGCGCTGCTCGAACGCCTGCTCGCTCTCGGCTTCAAGCCCGCCGAGATACGCCACGAGGGCTCCCCGCCGCAGGCGCTCGCGCTGCTCGCGACCTTGAAGGTCCGGAGCGACGCGGGTGCGGGTGCGGGTGCGGGTGCGGGTGGGGCGGCTGCGGCGGGCGCGGGCGGGCGGGCGGCGGGCGCGCCGCGCGGCCTCCTCGACCAGATGGGACGCTGGGTCGTGCTGCAGGGAAGCGAGGGCCGCGGCGTACTCGAGTTCATGGGCCGCATCACGCAGGTGGCCCTGGAGTCGTTCGTGCGGCCGCGCTCGCTGCGGCCGGGCTCGATCGTGCGTCATGTGTACGAGACCGGCGTGACGGCCATACCGATCGTATCGTTGATCGCCTTCCTGATCTCGGTCGTGATCGCTTACTTAGGGGCTCAGCAGCTCGCCAACTTCGGCGCGACCATCTATGTGGTCGACCTCGTGACGGTCGGGGTGCTGCGCGAGCTCGGCGTGCTGCTCACCGCGATCATCGTCGCGGGCCGCTCGGGCAGCGCCTTCGCGGCGGAGATCGGCGTCATGCAGCTCAACGAGGAGACCGATGCGCTGCGCGCAATGGGCATGAATCCGATCGAGCTCTTGGTGCTGCCGCGCATCGTCGCGCTCGTCATCGCGCTGCCCGCGCTCACCATCATCGCCGATGCGATGGGGCTCGCGGGCGGCGGCCTTCTGTCGCTCGTGGATCTGCACATTCCGCTGCCGCAGTTCATCGCCCGCCTGAAGGCGGCGCTCTCGGACACGACCTTGTGGGCCGGCCTCATCAAGGCGCCCGTGTTCGCCGTGCTCATCGGCGCGGTCGGCGCCTACCGCGGCATGCAGGTGCGCGACTCGGCGCGCGAGCTCGGCCGCCTGACGACGATCGCGGTGGTTCAGTCGATCTTCCTCGTGATCCTGGCCGATGCGCTGTTTGCGATCTTTTTCGAGAAGATCGACTTCTGATGGCCGCCGCGACCACTCCGCAGCCGGTGGTGCGTGTGCAGGGCCTGGTCAACCGCTTCGGGCGGCAGGTGGTGCACAATCAGCTCGATTTCGAAGTGATGCCGCAGGAGATCTTCGGCATCGTGGGCGGCTCCGGGTCGGGCAAGTCGGTGCTGCTGCATTCGATTCTCGGCCTGCACACGCCGGACGCCGGCCGCATCGAGATCTACGGCCAGGACATGCGGCATCTGTCGCGCCCCCAGCGCCTCGCGATGGTCCAGACGTTCGGTGTCACGTTCCAGAACGGTGCACTGATCAGCTCGCTCACGGTGGCGCAGAACGTGGAGCTGCCGCTGCGGGAGTATCACCCGGATCTGACCGAGCCGACGCTGGCATCGCTGGTCGAGCTCGACCTCAAGCTCGTGGGGCTGCCGCTCGATGCGGCGCCCAAGTGGCCCTCGCAGCTCTCGGGCGGCATGGTCAAGCGCGCCGCGCTCGCCCGGGCGCTCGCCCTGGAGCCGAAGCTTTTGTTCCTGGACGAGCCGACCTCCGGGCTCGACCCGATTTCCGCCTCGGGCTTCGATGAGCTACTGTTATCCCTTCATTCCGAGCTGCGACTCACGGTGGTCATGGTGACTCACGATCTCGACAGCCTGTTTCGCACCTGCACCCGTGTCGGCGTGCTGGTGGGCGGCAAGCTGGTCGTCGACAGCATCGAGGGCATCGTCGACAACCCGGATCCGTGGATCCACGAGTACTTCCACGGCCCGCGCGCCCGGGCTCTGATCAAGCATGGATAGAGATCCCAATTATGTGGTCGTCGGCGCCTTCGTGCTGCTGGTGATCGTGATGGCCTCCTCGTTCGTGCTCTGGTACACCGGCGAGCAGCAGCATCGCAGCTATCAGCGCTACGAGATCTACTTCCGCGGCACGGTGAGCGGACTCACGCAGGGAGCCCCGGTGCGCTATCTGGGGGTCGACGTGGGCAAGGTGGCGCGCGTCATGCTCGATCCGAAGGAGCGCAACCGCGTCGAGGTGCTCGCCGACGTCGACTCGACCGCGCCCGTCGACGGACGCACGCTCGCCTCGCTCAACCTGCAGGGCGTGACCGGACTCCTGTATGTCGATCTGGAACGCGACAACCAGGGCGGCGCCCCGAGTCCGCTCGCGCCCGGCAACGAGTACCCCATCATCCGCTCGAAACCCTCGGATTTCGACCTGCTGCTCGCGAGCCTACCGACGCTCTCGACGCGCGCCATCGAGCTGGTGGACCGTTTCAACCGGGTGCTGAGCGATGACAACGTGCGCGCCTTCAACGAGACGCTCGACAATGCGCGCCGCGCGACCGCGCTCATCCCCGGCTCCCTGCACGAGGTGCAGCTCCTGATCGCCGACCTGCGCCGCACCTCGCAGGAGATCGAGGGCGCCGCGGACGATGTGCGCGCCCTGGCGCGCAAGTCCGCGCCCGAGATCGAGGCGACGCTCGCCAACGTGCACCACCTCACCGAGAAGCTTGCGGACACCTCCGACCACCTCGACCGGTTCATCGCCGAGAGCGAGCCGCATCTCACGCGCTTCACACGCCAGAGCCTCCCCGAGGTCGAGCAGCTGTTGCGCGAGAGCCGCGCGGCGGCGCGGGATTTCCGCGACCTGACACGCTCGCTCAAGCAGAACCCGACGCAGCTGATCTATGAGTCGGGCGAGCACGGCGTGGAGCTGCCGCGATGAGTGCCCGCCCGCTGCTCCTGGGCCTGCTCGCGCTCGCCGCGTTCGCCGCGCTTTCAGGTTGTGCCGGCTCGCTCTTCAAGACGAGCGGCGTGCCGCCCGAGGTGTACGAGCTGGCCGCGCCGCCCGCCGCTGCGCCAACCCCCGCGGCTGCGCCAGCGCTCACACCGCCCGCGGGGCTCCCGGCGGAGGGGGGTCCTGCGGCGATGGCGAGCGGGCCGGCCGGCGCAACCATCGATCTCGCCGTGCACAAGCCGCGCGTGCGCATCGGCCTCGATGATGACCTCATCGCCGTGCTCTACCCCGATCGCCGCCTCGATCATCTCGCCCACGCACGCTGGAGCGGTCCGCTCGACGAGATGCTGCAGGACCTGATCCTCGAGACCTTCCGCGCGCGCACCTCCGCGGTCGTCGCTGCGCATGCGGATACCTCGGCGTTCGGCAGCCGCTACTGGCTCGAGGTCGACGTCGACGACTTTCAGGCGGAGTACGGGTCGGGCGATGCGCCGCCCGTGATCCACGTGCACGCCGCGGCGCGGCTCGGCGGCGCGAGCGACCGGCAGATTCTCGGCCGGTTCGATCTCGAGGCGCGCGCGCCCGCTTCGGCCAACCGCGTGGGTGCGATCGTCGAGGCCTACAACCGCGCCGTGGACGATGTGCTTACCGACCTCGTGAATCGAACTCTGGCGAGCCTCGCACCGGCGGGTACCTAGGCCCTGGCCCCATGCGCACCGGCATCGACATCAGCCTGTATCCGCTTGCGCCCGAGTATCGGCCGATCATCCAGGCGTTCATCGACCGGCTGCACACCCACGCCGGCCTCAGCGTCGAGACCAACGCGCTGTCGACGCAGATCTGGGGCGAGCTCGATCAGGCCATGAGCATTCTCGCGCAGGAGATCGAGCGCGCCGCGGCGGGAGGCCCGCAGCTCGTGTTCGTGGTGAAGATCCTGCCGACTCTCGCACCGCCGGCGCATCTGCGCAGGCCGTAAATCGCCGGCTGCTCTCCGCAGAACGCCATGGACCAGATTCTCGTGTTCTACGGCTCGTACCGTTCGGACCGGGTCGGGATCCGGCTGGCCCGGTTCATCGTGACCGCACTCGAGGCGCGCGGCGACGCGGTCGAGCTCATCGATGCGCAGGCGGTCGGATTGCCGATGCTCGATCGCATGTACAAGGAATATCCGGCGGGCAAGGCGCCGCCGGCGATGGCGGCGCTCGCCGCGAAGATCCGCGCTGCGGACGCCTTCGTGTTCATCGTGGGGGAGTACAACTGGGGCATACAACCGGGGCTCAAGAATCTCACCGATCATTACCTCGAGGAGTGGTTCTGGCGGCCGGCGGCCATCGCCAGCTATTCGCCGGGGCGGCTCGGCGGGGCGCGGGCGGGGCTCCTGTGGCATGGCACCCTCGCGGAGATGGGCATGGCGGTGATCTCGAGCCAGCTGGTCGTGAGCTCGATTGCCGCCAGCTTGAGCCCGCTCGGGGAGCCGATCGGCGCCGGCGGTGAGGCGTTGCGGAGAGCGTTCGCGAGATTTGCGGACGATCTCGCGTGGTGGACTGAGGCGGCGCGCCGGCAGCGCGAGCGGCAAGCCCCGCCCTATTGAACTCGAGTCTGCGCGCTCATCGCGGCTCTACGATGAGCCCGGCCGCGGCGCGGATCTCTCGGCCGCGAGCAGTTCGACGCGCTCATCGAAGTCATCGCTCTCGCGCATCAGAAGAACCCCCGTGGGAAAGCGCCCCGGCTCGATACTGCCTGCCGCCGCTCCGCCGATCCAGATCTCGACGTGCCGTGGCAAGCAGCGGCGCAGCTCATGGAGCTGCGGCAACGAGCTGCCCATGGCCGCCGGGTTCACCAGGCTCACCGCCACCGCGGCGGCGCCGACGCGCTCGGCATAGTTCGCGATCTCCGCGGGCGGCAGGTCGGCTCCGAGGTAGTAGGCGCGCAGCAGGTGGCTCGCCGCGAGCGCCGCGTGCATGAGGATGCCGAGCTCATGCTGCTCGCCGCTCAAGGTGGCGAACACGATGGAGGGACCCCGCGCAATGCTGTTGAAGCTATTGAGGAGCGTGGTCAGCTGGCGGCGCGCCGCGCTCGAGGCGATGCGCTCCTGGCCGATGGTGAACTCGCCGCGATGCCAGCGCTCGCCGACCTCCTTGAGCGCCGGACCGAGCACGTCGCGCACCACCTCGGCAGCGGGCAGGAGCGCAAAGGCCATGGCGATCACCTGATCGCATTCGGCCGGACGGTAACGCTCCGCGGTGCGCAGGATGCGCGCGATCAGCGTCTGGGCAGCCGCCCCATCGCCCGACTCGGCCGGCGTCGCGGCGAGCAGCCGGTTCAAGTCCTCGTTCGAGAGGTGCGCGATCTTGCCGATGGCATGGCCGCGATCGGTGATCTCCCGCAGGCGGCGCAGACGAAGCACGTCGTACGCCGTGTAGAGCCGATGGCCGGCTTCATCGCGCTTCGGCTCGATCACGCCGTAGCGCCGTTCCCACGCGCGCAGAGTCTCGGTCGACAGACCGGTCGCCCGGGACACGGCCCTGATCGAGTATTCGGCCCGGTCGTCTAGAGCCGCCATGTCACGAGTGTGCCATGCCACGGATGCGGGTGTTCCCCGAAGCGCATGCCGTGTTCGCGGAGCGGAAACGATCGCCGCCTGGCGGTGCTCGCGGGAGCCCGCGCGGGGCGCCCCTGCGGGCCGCTCGCTACGCGCGCCGCGCCTGCGGCGCGCACAGCGCCCGGAACTGGGGGAGGCCGGTCATCTGGCTCGTCAGCAGCGCGAGCAGCTGCCGCGCCTCGAGCGCATCGGCGAACAGCCGCCCCTGGGCGAAGTAGCAGCCGTGCCGGCGCAGAAACTCGAGCTGCTCGCTCGACTCCACGCCCTCCGCGATCACCTCGAGCCCGAGGCTCTTGCCCATGTCGATGATGGTGCGCACGAGCGTCGCATCGTTCGCGTCAGAGGAGAGGTCGCGGACGAACGACTGATCGATCTTCAGCGTGCCGATCGGAAACTGCTGCAGCGCCGACAGCGACGAGTAGCCCGTGCCGAAGTCATCGATGGCGAGACGCAAGCCCATCGCATGCAGCTCGTGGAGCAGTCCGATCGTGCGCTTCGGATCGGTCATCAACGTGGTCTCGGTCACCTCGAGCTCGAACGAGGTCGGTGACACGCCGTGCTTGCGGAACGCCGCGCGACAGCGCGCAATGAAGCTCGATTGCTTGAGCTGCCGCAGCGAGAGATTGATGGCGATGCGGCCCGGCTGTGCAACGGTCTTTTGCCAGTCGCGAAAGTCCGCGCAGACGCGGTTCAGCACCCACTCGCCGATCTCGAGAATCAGACTCGTTTCCTCGGCGAGCGGAATGAATTGCGAGGGCGGGATGTCGCCGTGCCCGGGCAGCCGCCAGCGCAGCAGCGCCTCGGCCCCGACCACGCGCCCATCACGCAGGTCGACCTTGGGCTGATACAGGATCACGAGCTCGTCGCGCTCGACAGCACGGCGCAGCTTGCTCTTCAGCATGAGCCGCTCGACCGCCGCGGCGTTCATCTGCGGCGCATAGAAGGCGTAGGTGTTGCCGCCGTTCTGCTTCGAGTGGTACATCGCCGCGTCGGCATTGCGGATCAAATCGATCACATTCTCCGCATCGTACGGGCAGATCGCGATGCCGACGCTCGCCGTCAGGTACACCTCCTGCTCGTTCACGTGAAAAGTGCGGCTGATCTCGTCGAGCAGGGTACGGGCAAGCGTGCCCAAGGAGGCGCGGTTGTCGAGCTCGAGGGGCAGATCGTCCACGAACAGCGCGAACTCATCGCCCGCGAGGCGGCCGATCACCGTGTCCTTCGGCAAGTTGCGCGTGAGACGCTCCGAGAGCACCTCGAGCGTGCGGTCACCGGCGGCATGGCCGAACGTGTCGTTGACCTCCTTGAAGCGGTCGAGGTCCAGATAGAGGAGCGCGAGCGAGCGTTGCGCGCGGCGCGATCTCGCGATCGCTTGCTGCAGCAGATGCTGGAACTGCATCCGGTTCGGCATCTGGGTGAGGGTGTCGTAGCGCGCCAGATAGCGGATGCGGCGCTCGGCCCGCTTGCGCTCCGTGATGTTGCGGGCGACATAGATCGTGCCCTGGAATTGCGGATCGGGCGTCGAGATCGGCGATGAGGCCACGGAGACCGGAATGGTCTGACCGCTGGCGGTGCGCAGCACCGTCTCGCGTGCCTCGGCGTCGGCCGAGAGATCGAAGGCGGCACGATGCGGCTCGTCGATGAGCTTGAGCAGCGGCTGCCCGATGAGATCGGCCTCGGAGAGTCCGAGCAGGCGGCGGCTCGCCTCGTTGCAGCTCTTGATCGTGCCATCCGCGCCGGTGACCAGCACCGAGTCGCTCAGGCTGTTGAGCATGGTGTCGAGGTAGTTCTTGGTGATGGTGGTTTCGCAGAGCTTCTGGCGCATGCGCTCGAGGGCGGCCTGCAGCTCGCCGAGCTCGTCGCGTCGCCGGATCTTCAGGGGCCCGGTGTAGTCGCCCTCGCCGATGCGGTCGGCCGAGCTGATGAGCGTCGCGATCGAGCGGCCGAAGCGCCGCGCGATGAACCAGGCGAGCAGCAGCCCCACGGCCACCAGCGGCAGCGTGATGGAGGCGAGGATGCCGCTCAAGTGGACCACCTGCGTGCCCTGCTGATGCTCGAGCTGCGCGCTGATGCCGGCGAGCGCATCCTGGATGCGCGCGCGGTTCATCCAGATCTGCAGATGCCCCACATGCGCGCCGATCGTGCTCTCCACGATCAACGGTCCCTGCGGCGTCGGGGGGGCCTGCGGGTTGCTGCCGGTGTAGACCACCCGGCCGTGGGCATCGGTGACCTCGACCCGCTCGACGTCGCGCTCCTCGAGCAGGCGGCCGGCGATCGCGGCGGCCTCGCCGGCTCTGCCGGCGGCGAGCGCGGGCGCGAGCAGCGCCTCAGTGACCTTGCTCACACTTTTGCCGCGGGCCTCGAGCTCGCCCTCGAGCTTCTGTTGTACGGTCGAGGTGGTGAGGCGGTTGAGGTCGGCCGCGTCGATGCGGTGCTGATAGTAGGCAAAGCCGCCCAACAGCAGGGCAAGCGCCGCCCCCACCCCCAAGGCGAGTAACAGATATTTGGCTTTGAGGCTCTGCGGCATCGGCGAATGATACTCGTTCACACCCCGGCCCATAAAGGGCCGGGTACAATCCGCGGCGCATGGCCTTGACTACGCGCGTGGATATTTTCTTCGACACCGTCTGTCCCTGGTGCTATCTGGGCAAGCGTCGCTTCGAGCTCGCGCTCGAGGCGCGCCCGCAGTACGAGCCCCTCATCACATGGCGCCCCTTCGAGCTCAACCCGGATCTGCCCTGGGACGGTGTGGAGCGCGCCGCGCATCTCGCCGCCTCGATCGGCGATCCGGCACAGATCGAGGAGATTCATGCAGGTCTCGTCGAGTCCGGCCGCGCCGTCGGCCTCGCGTTCGAATTCGAGCGCATCGCACGATTGCCGCACACGCGCCGCTCGCATCTGCTGATCGCGCATGCGGCGCGGCGCGGCGTGCAGGGCGAGGTGGTGGAGCGCGTCATGCAGGCCTATTTCGAGGAGGGCCGCGATGTGGGCGATGTCGAGGAGCTGGTGCGGCTCGGGGTCGAGGCGGGCCTCGAGGAGCGTGATACGCGCGCGGCGGTGGTGCTGCGCGCGGGCCAGGACGGCATCGTCGCGGCGCAACGCCATGCCGCCGTCATCGGCATCAAGGGGGTGCCCACGTTCCTCTTCGATCGGCAATACACGCTCGCCGGGGCGCAGGATGTGGAAACCTTCATCGAGATCATCGACCGCGTGGTCGAGCTCGCGGCGGCCCGCGAAGTCTCGTGACCCCCGAGGAGCTGACCGGCCGGGCCCGCACGCACCTGAAGCCGGCGGCGCTCGCGGGCGCCCCGATGCTCGCGGCCGCGCCGATGCCCGCGGCCGCGCCGATGCTGCACGCGCACGTGGTGCGGCCTTTCGAGAATCTGCAGCGCGCGGCGCTCGCCGCGGGAATCGAGCTCGAGGCGCTGAGCACGTTCCGCGATTTCGAGCGGCAGCTCGCCATCTGGAACGCCAAGTGGAACGGCGCGACGCCGCTCCTCGATGCGGCGGGCCAGCGCCTGGACACGGAGCATCTCGCCGCCGCGGAGCGCATCGATGCGATCCTTATGTGGTCGGCGCTGCCGGGGGCGAGCCGTCACCACTGGGGGAGCGATCTCGACGTCATCGACCGGCGGGCTCTGTCGCCAGGATCACGCGTTGCCCTCACACGGGCGGAGTTCGCCGCGGATGGACCGTTCGCGCGCCTCGATCAGTGGCTCGAGCAGCATGCCGGCCGTTTCGGCTTCTTCCGGCCTTTTCGCGGCGTGCGCTCCGGGGTGCAGCCCGAGCCCTGGCACCTCTCGTTTGCGCCGGTGGCCGAGCCGGCACGTCTCGCACTCAGCGTCGAGGTGCTGCGCGAGGCGCTCGCGCGCGCCCCGCTCGGGGGTGGCGAGCACGTGCGCGCACGCCTTCCCGAGCTGCACGCCCGTTATGTCGCGTGCATCGACTGGCCGTGAGCGTCTAGATCAGGGGATCGCGCCGCGCCCCGAATCAGGGCGGCCCGGCGGCTGGGCCCCTAGCCAGCTAAGCTAGGCCCACATCGCCTTGAGGTGATTGACCATCAGGCCGCGCACCTGGCCGAGCTGGTTTTCCTGCCAGGTGAACAGCGGCGGATTGCGTCTGAGCAGCGGCCAGCGCTCGGCGCGCAGCACACGCTGCAGGTAGACGACGTTGCGATCGATCGCCGTGAAATAGGGGTTCTTGCCGCCGAACAGCGGCTCGAGGTAGCGATACGCATGCTCGAACTCGCCCTCGAGGCGCTGCTGGCGCGTGTCGCGCACGAACTGCGGGGTCTGGCGCAGCAGGTCGAGGCCCGAGCTGTAGCGCACCTGCAGCGCCCCATCGCTGCCCGGTGCCGCGGCGATGCCGCCGAGCACGAACTCCGGATAGAGCCGATCGCGGCACTTCTCGAGATAGCAGCGGTCCGCCATCTGTGCGATGAGATCGGCGGTGCCCAGCAGATGTCCGAGCTTGCGATCGCGCCGGTCGGCGAGCTGGATCTGGCTCAGCTTGATCTCGTAACCGGTGAAATGCACGATGCGCGTCGCCACCGGTATCCACGAGTCCATGCCGAGGCTCGGCAGAAAGCGCGCGAGGAAGCGGGCGCTGCGGGTCACGTGATAGAGCGTGAACTCGGCGCCGTTGTGATGCTTGGAATCGTCGAGCTCGCGGATGTAACCGGCATCGTGGAAGAGCGAGGTGACGAGCGCCATCACCGCGCGCTCGGCGCCGAAGCGCGCCGGGGCTTCCGCGCCTTGCTCGTAGCCGACCAGCAACCGTGCCATCGCGAGGGTCATGTCGAGCGAGTGCTGGCGGTCGTGATAGACGGTATCGACGCCGTGATAGCCGGGCATGCGTCCGCCGAACAGGCGGTCGAACTCCTCGAACGCCACGGCCACCCGGTTGAACGATTCCCCGGGCCACGCGCTCGCGAAGAGGTCGCGAACCGCGGCGGTGACCGCGGCGGTCGAGCTGACCTGGACCGAATTGGTGACGTCGTAGTCGTTGCGTCGCAGGTCGAACATCTGTGAAGTTTAAGCCAGTGCCGGCAGGGCCGCTACGTGCACGGTTCTCTCTTTGCGCCGCCCGATGTGTCAATAAATCTTGAGGCCGCCGTACTTCTGTCTAATGCGCCGCGCAAGCGTCGCGTAGCCTGCGGCAAAGCCCGCGGCGAGCGCCGCGGCGAACGCCGCGATCCAGCCGAGCGGCCGCATCGTGTGCACCCTGCGTGCCAGCGGCGCCCCGGGCGCGGGAGAGCCCGCGGCCTGCGCATCGCGCGTTGCATCACGCGCCGCCGCGAGCTCGGCGTCCTTCGCGGCGAGCTCACCCTTCAGAGCCTCGAGCTCGCTGCGCGCCGCGGCCGCGGCGAGCGCAGGTGTCGTCGCGCGGCTGCGATCGAGCTCCTCCTCGAGCTGTTTCATGCGCACGATCGCCGGCGGGTGGGTCGTCAGGTAGCTGGATTTCACCCAGCCGATGCGCCCGTCGGCGAGCCGCACCTGCGTGAACTCCCCGGCGGTGCCCCCCGCGTCGAGGGTCTCGATGCTGGCGCCCGAGTGCAGCGTCGTCAGGCGCTCGCCCGAGTTGCCGGGCGCGGCGTAGACGCCGAGCACGAGATCATCGCTCACGTACGCGGTGGCGGCCGCCGCAGCACCCGCCGCTGCAGCGCCGGCCAAGAGCATGCCGGCCAGCGGCAGCAGTCGGCGCAACGAGCGGCGCGGGCCTGGAGCGTTGACAGGCCCGACGCGCGGCGCGCTCACGCAGCGATGCCTGTTTGCTTGAGCAGCGGGCGCACGTCGGGCGCCCGGCCGCGAAAGCGCACGAACGCCTCCATGGCATCGATGCTGCCGCCGCGCGCCAGGATGGAGTCGCGAAAGCGCGCCGCCGTCGCGGAGTCGAACACGCCCGCCTGATCGAAAGCCTCGAAGGCGTCCGCCGCGAGCACCTCGGCCCACTTGTAGCTGTAATAGCCGGCGGCATAGCCGCCCGCGAAGATATGCGCGAAGCTCGTCTGCACGCGATTGAACGGCGCGACCGGAACCACGGAGACGCGCTGGCGCACGCTCGCGAGCGTCTCGGCCACGCGGGCGCCCATCACCGGGTTGAAGTGCGCGTGCAGCTCGAAATCGAAGGTCGCGAGCTCGATCTGGCGCAGGGTGTCGAGCGCGGCATTGAAGGTGCGCGTGCCGAGCAGGCGCCCGAGCACATCGAGGGGCAGCGTTGCGCCGCTCTCGACGTGGGCCGAGATGAGCGGCAGCACCTCCGGCCGCCACACGAAATTCTCCATGAACTGACTCGGCAGCTCGACCGCGTCCCAGGCGACGCCGTTGATGCCGGCGATGCTCGGGTAGGCGACGCGGGTGAGCATGTGGTGCAGCCCGTGCCCGAACTCGTGGAACAGCGTGATCACCTCATCGTGGGTGAGGAGCGAGGGCGCTGCGCCGACCGGCGCGGTGAAATTGCACACGAGCTGCGCCACGGGCAGGGAGCGGCCGGTGGGCAGCGCGCGGGCGATGATCGCCTCGTCCATCCAGGCGCCGTTGCGCTTCTCCGGCCGGGCATAGGGGTCGAGATAGAAGCCGGCGAGCACGGCGCCGCTCGCCGCATCGGCGAGGTCGTAGTAGCGCACCGCGGGGTGCCAGCTCGAAACGGGCGCCCGCTCCCGTACCTCGATGCCGTACAGGCGGCGCGTGAGCGTGAACAGCCCCTCGAGCACCTTCGGCAGCGGAAAGTAAGGCCGCAGCGCTTCCTGGGAGACTTTGAAGCGGCTCTCCTGCAGCCGTTCGCTGAAGTAGCCCAAGTCCCAGGGCTGGAGCGTGCGTCCGGCGAACTCCTCGAGGTCCGCGAGCTCGCGCTGCGCCGCCGGCAGGCAGCGGCGGGCGAGGTCCTGGAGGAACTCCTGCACCTGCTCGGGACTCTTCGCCATGCGCGTCGCGAGCGCGTAGTGGGCGAAACTCGCAAAGCCCAGGATCTGCGCGAGCTCATGCCGCAACGGCAGGATCTCGGCGATCACCGGACTGTTGTCGAAGCGGCCCGCGGAGGGGCCGAGCTCGCTCGCGCGGGTCACCCAGGCTTCGTAGATGTCGCGGCGCAGCGGCTCGTGCGCCGCGCTCGTCATCACGGTCGTATAGGTCGGCTGGTCGAGCTTGAAGAGCCAGCCCGGGCGGTCCGCCTCGCGGGCGTTCTCGCGGGCGCGCTCCACCGCATGGGCGGGCAGACCCGCGAGCTCGGCGCTGTCGGTGACGGCGCGCTGGTAGTCCCGCGCCGCATCGAGCACGTTCTCGGAGAACTTGGTGGCGAGCTGGGCGAGCCGCTGCACCACCTCGCGGTAGCGTGCCTTGCGGTCGGCCGGCAGATCGACACCGGCGAGCCGGAAGTCGCGCAACGCGTTCTCGAGGAGCTTGCGCTGCGCCGGGTCGAGCCCGGCGCCTTCGCGCTCGAGCACGCGGGCATAGCCGGCGGCGAGCGCGGCGTTCTGCCCGAGCTCGGCCGTGTAGGCGGTGAGCAGCGGTACGCACTCGTTGTAGGCGCGCCGCATCTCCTCGGAGTTGGCGACGGCATTCAAGTGGCCGATCGGGCTCCACACGCGGCTCAAGCGATAGGCGAGCTCCTCCGCCGGCATCACCAGCGACTCGAACGTCGGCTGTGCCTGCGCGGTGAGCTCGGCGAGGCGGGCGCGATTCTCTTCGAGAACGCGCTCGAGGGCGGGACGGGCGTGCGCTGCTTCGATGCGAGCGAAGGCCGGCAACCCGTCGAGTTGCAGTAGCGGATTGTCCATGCGTGAAAGTCTAGCCCGAGGCGTGCGTCATCAGCCAGGCCAGTGCGGCGCTGGCGGCGAGACTGCTCACGAGTCCGACCGAGGCCTGGCGTCGCAGGCGATGGGCGAGTGAGGCGCCATCGGAGGCCGCGAGCAGAAAGGCGCGGCCGTCGGACGGCTTGGCGAGGATGCTGAGCGGGCCCTGTACCGCGCTCGCCCCCGTGCCGGCCGCCCCCATCGCGCTTGCCCCCCTCGCCCCCGCCGGCGCGGCGCCCGTCGCGGCGCCCGTCGCGGCCTGTGGGGTCAGCATGTGCTCGGCCACCTCGCGGCGTGCGGCGGCGCGCGCGAGCTCCCACTCCGCGGCGTCGAGCACCCCGTCGTGGTTCGTATCGAAGCGCTTGAGGAGTGCCGCCTGATCCTGTTTCCAGCGGCGCAGCACATCGGCAACCGCCTCGTCCGGATGGTCGAGGCCGCCGCCGCTCACGCTGTGATACGCGCCGAGCGCGCAAAGCGTCTCGTCCGGCCGCATGCGGAATTCCGTGTAGCGGTAGCGGCCGCCCGAGAACAGCGCGTCGACCGTCTTGCCGAGCACGCCGCCCAGGGGCGGGAGCCGCACCTCGGGCCACTCGGAATCGCCGTACCAGACATCTTTCTCGGACGGATACACCTCGGCGCCGCGCGGATCGACGAGGCACTGACCCGTGCCGTCATCGAGCAGGAAGGGCAGCTCGCTCTCGCCGTGGTCGACCGCGGTCCAGCCGCGCGAACGGCCGCTGCCGCTCTGCTTCTCGATGCGGTAGCGCCACCAGGTGCAGGGGCGGCGCGACAGGGGCGCCCTATTTTCCTGGCCTGCCGGCAGCTGGCCGCGCCCGATGAGCTCGACGTAGCCCTGCGCGGCGGAGCGGATGCGGGAGGTCGGCGTGTCGGCGACCAGACGGTTCTCGCGCCAGGCGCGCCAGGTGTACCACAGCGAGTAGAGCACGAGCCCGGCGAGCGAGGCGAGCAGCAGCGAGTGCTTCAGCTGGTCGGGACCGCCCATGCGCGCACTTAAGGGAGGTGGACTCGCCGCGGCTCAAGCGCGGAACAGTGCGCCCACGTCGACGTCCGCTTTCTCCTCGGCCCCGAACTCGAGCAGGTGCGCGGAGCCGAAGCCGAACTGCTGCGCGATGAGCACGTCCGGGAAGGTCTTGACGCGGATGTTGTTGAGATTGACCTGATCGTTGTAGAGCTCGCGCCGATCGGCGATCGACTCCTCGAGCGCGGTGATGCGGGACTGCAGTTGCTGGAAGGTCTCGTCCGACTTCAATTGCGGGTAGCTCTCCGCCACCGCGAACAGGCGCGACATGCCGGAGCGCAGCTGCTGCTCGGCGGCCCCCACCGCGGCGACGTTGCCGGCGGCGCTCGCCTCGCTCACCGAAGCGCGGGCGCGCATCACCTTCTCGAGGGTCTCCTGCTCGAACTGCATGTAGCGCTTGCACGTCTCGATCAGCTTCGGCAGCTCGTCGTGGCGCTGCTTGAGAAGGACATCGAGATTCGCCCAGGCGACGCGGATGTTCTCGCGCAGGCTGACCAGCCCGTTGTAGACGCCGACGATGTAGACCACGAGCACGAGGGCAAGAACGAGAAACACGGTGAGTGCAATCACGACGACACCTCGATCCTGAAGAGGCCGACGGCCGAGTATATGATGGGCACTTCCCGGCCTCTTGGATGGAGTTCACAGTGCCGAGCGAATCGTACGATCTCGTCTGCATCGGCGGGGGCAGCGGTGGTCTCGCCTGTGCCCAGCGTGCCGCCGAATACGGCGCGAAGGTGGCCGTCATAGAGTCCGGCCGGCTGGGGGGCACCTGTGTGAACGTCGGCTGCGTGCCGAAGAAAGTCATGTGGAATGCCGCGGGCATCGCGCTCGCGCTCGCCGATGCGGCAGACTACGGTTTCGAGATGCCGTCCGCGCCGGGGTCTGCGGCCGCGCCCGCCCCCGCCGGTGCGCCCGCCCTCGACTGGGCGCTGCTCAAGCAGAAGCGCGACGCCTTCATCGCGCGCCTCAATGCGATCTACGCAAAGAATCTCGCCGCCAAGGGCGTGCGGTACATCGAGGGCTGGGGGCGCTTCGTGGACCCGCACACGGTCGCCGTGGGCGACCGGCATCTCGGCGCGCGCCACATCGTCATCGCGACCGGCGGCGAGCCGACGGTGCCCGAGCTGCCCGGCGCGGCGCTCGGCATCACCTCGGACGGATTCTTCGATCTCGGCGCGCGGCCCGAGCGCGTCGCCGTGATCGGCTCGGGCTACGTCGCCTGCGAGCTCGCCAGTGCTTTTCACGAGCTCGGCAGCGCCGTCGAGGTGTTCATCCGCCGCGATCATCCGCTCACTTCCTTCGATGTCATGCTCGGCAAATCGCTGCTGCGCGAGATGAGCGCGGCCGGAATCATCTTCCATCCGCACGTCGTGCCCGCGGAGCTACGCGCGCGGGGCAACAAGAAGACGTTCATCGCGACCGATGGACGTGAGTTCGCGGACTTCGACGCGGTGCTGTGGGCGGTCGGGCGCCATGCTCGCACCCGCTCTCTCGATCTCGCCCGAGCACGGCTCGTGGCCGACGGGGAGGGCTACATTGCGACGAACGACTTCCAGGACACGCCGGTGCCGGGGATTCACGCGATCGGCGATGTCACGGGGCGTCCGGCGCTCACGCCCGTGGCGATCGCGGCGGGGCGGCGTCTCGCCGACCGGCTGTTCGGCGGCCAGACCGACCGGCACGTCGACTATCGCCTGATTCCGACCGTCCTGTTCACCCACCCGCCGATCGGCACCGTCGGACTCACCGAGCGCGAGGCGCGCGCGCAGTACCGCGATGAGGTCAAGGTGTACATCGCCGACTTCATCCCGATGTACCACGCCGTCATGAGGCGCAAGAGCCACACGGACATGAAGCTCGTGTGCGTGGGTGCCGAGGAAAAGATCGTCGGCTGCCACATCATCGGCGCGGGCGCAGACGAGATGCTGCAGGGTTTCGCGGTGGCACTGCGCATGGGCGCGACCAAGCGCGACTTCGACGACACGATCGCGATCCATCCGACGAGCGCCGAGGAGCTGGTGACGATGCGCTGAAGCGCGCTGCGAGCTTCTGGAGGCGCGCTGCCAGCCAGCCCCTGGACGTGCGCCGGCCTTGGAGCGGCGTGCGCCGGCCTTACAGCTGCTGCGCGAGCGCCTCGAGCACCGGCTCGGTCGCGGGCCGGATGCCGCGCCAGAGCAGGAATGACTCGGCGGCCTGCTCGACCAGCATGCCCCAGCCCTTGCTCGTGCGGCCCGCGTTGAGGGCGCGCGCCCAGAGCGTGAAGGGCGTGTGGCCACGCCCGTACGCCATGTCGTAGCAGAGCGTGTGCTCGTCGACCAGCCCGGCCGGCAGCTCCGGCATCTCCCCCTGCAGACTCGCCGAGGTGGCGTTGATGATGAGGTCGAAGGGCGGCCCGGCGATCTCCGCGAAGGTGCAGCCGTAGACGCTGCCCGAATCGGCGAACTCGTCGGCGAGCTTGCGCGACTTGAAGGGCGTGCGGTTCGCGATCGTGAGCGTGGCGAGGTCGCGGTCGAGCAGCGGCCCCACGACCCCGCGCGCCGCGCCGCCGGCGCCCAGGATCAGCACGCGCTTCCCGGCGAGCTCAACCTGCAGATTGCGCTCGAGATCGCACACCAGGCCAACCCCGTCGGTGTTATCTCCGACCAGCGTCTCCTCGAAGAAGGCGATGGTGTTGACCGCCTGCGCGCGCGTCGCCCTCGGCGTAAGCTCGTTCACGAGCTCGGCGGCGGCCTGCTTGTGCGGCAGCGTCACGTTCAGACCGCGCACGCCCGAGGTGAGCAGCCGCAGAGTCTCGCGCCGGAACTCCTCGGGGCTCACGTCGAACAGCCGGTAGACGATGTTCTGGGCGCTCGCCTTCGCGAACATGCCGTGAATGAAGGGCGACCAGCTGTGCGCCACGGGATGGCCGACGACGCCGTACTGATCCGGCTCATTCACCCTTTGAGCCACTCCGCCGCGCGCTTCGCGAAGTAGGTGAGAATGGCGTCGGCGCCGGCGCGTTTGATCGAGGTGAGCGCCTCGAGTGCGACGGCGCGCTCATCCAGCCAGCCGTTGGCGGCTGCCGCCATGATCATGGAGTACTCACCGCTCACCTGATAGACGAGCGTGGGCATGCCGAAGCGTTCCTTGACGCGCCGGACGATGTCGAGATACGGCAATCCGGGCTTGATCATCACGAGGTCGGCGCCCTCGGCGATGTCGAGCCCCACTTCGCGCAGCGCCTCGTCC
>Ga0181531_10000487_pt1 | contig 26818 bp, 15 predicted proteins | sample PEATcosm2014_Bin_38_FD_119743 | JGI IMG/M metagenome (GOLD analysis project Ga0181531, IMG submission 119743) | Peatland microbial communities from MTU Mesocosm Facility, Houghton, MI, USA - PEATcosm2014_Bin11_10_metaG | ecosystem: Environmental > Terrestrial > Soil > Wetlands > Peat | place...
AAGTGCATGTCGAATGTGCGAGTGTGTGTGGGCTCTCTCTTGGCGGACTCGTGGCGCTCTGGCTTGGCATTCACACGCCAGAGCGAGTTGATCGTCTTATCCTTGCCAACACTGCCGCTCGGATAGGCAATAGCGCGATGTGGGAGCAACGCATACAGGCCGTCGAAACTGAAGGGATGCCTTCGCTGGCGAAAGCAACGCTTGCACGATGGTTCGCGCCAGCCTACCGTTCGGGCCATCCGGAAGAGATGGAGACAATCTGCGCCATGATCGCGTCCACTGATCCGGATGGATACGGCGCTTGTTGCGCAGTATTACGCGATACCGACTTAAGGAACGATGCGGGCAAGGTTGTTTCACCCAGCCTCATTATCACGGGAACTCATGATCCAGCCACACCTCCTTCCGATGGACGCTCGCTGCATGCAACAATCCCAGATTCGCACTATGTCGAACTTAACGCGTCGCATCTTTCAGCATGGGAATCGGCGGATGAATTTGCCGCAGCGGTCTTGCACCATCTGGCCGGCGGGGAGAAGACAAATGGATGAACATGAACGGCACCAGGCAGGCATGCAGGTGCGTCGAAGTGTGCTGGGAGATGCGCATGTAGATCATGCCGAGGCAGCGAAGAGCGAGTTGGACGCGGAGTTTCAAGATCTAATCACGCGCTATGCGTGGGGCGAGGTCTGGACAAGGCCAGGATTGCCGCTGCATACACGCAGCCTGTTGACCATTGGAATGCTGGTAGCGCTGAATCGAGGCGACGAACTGCGCATGCATCTGCGTGCGGCCGCAAACAACGGAGTCACGGCTGCGGAGATTCGCGAAGTGCTTCTCCAATGCGCGGTTTATTGTGGGGTCCCCGCTGCGAATGCGGCGTTCCACGCGGCCAAGGAAGTCTTCAACGACCAGGGCACCCGAGAGTAGCAGGAGACGCATGGCGCAGTACAAAACGCAAGTTGGCATTGTGGGAGCAGGCCCGGCCGGACTGATGCTCTCGCATCTGCTGCGCCTCAAAGGGATTCATTCCATCGTGCTCGAAGCGAAATCACGTCTTTACTGCGAGGAGCGCGTGCGAGCGGGAGTGCTCGAATATACGAGCGTCAAGATGCTGCAGGACGCAGGTGTTGGGGAGAGGCTCAACCGCGAAGGACTGCGACACGAGGGGATTGAGCTTGGCCTCAATGGTGTGCGGCATCGCATACCATTTGTGGATCTCACTGGAAAATGCGTGACGGTATACGGCCAGCAGGAGGTTGTGAAGGACCTCATCGCGAGGAGACTCGCGGACGGCGGCGATCTGCGCTTTGAATGCGGTGAGATATCTGTTGAAGCATTCACCACTAACAGGCCGCGCATTTTCGTAAGAAGAGAAGGATCGACGGACGAAATCCATTGCGATTACATCGCCGGGTGCGACGGATTTCATGGGATTTGCCGGAATGCCTGTCCTGAGGGCGCACTGACCATCTATGAACGCACTTATCCCTTTGCATGGCTTGGGATCCTGGCAGAAGCTGCGCCGTCACGGGAAGAACTCGTTTACATGCTTCATCAACGGGGATTCGCGCTCTACAGTATGCGGTCCCCGCGGGTCACACGGCTTTATCTGCAATGCGCTCCGGACGAATCCATTGAGCAATGGAGCGACGATCGCATCTGGCACGAACTGCAGACTCGTTTGCATTGCTCAGACGGTTGGCGACCGGCCGAAGGTCGAATTCTGCAAAAGAGCGTAACTGGAATGCGCAGCTTTGTTGTCGAGCCGCTGCAATTTGGGCGGCTGTTTCTTGCTGGGGACGCAGCCCATATTGTCCCGCCAACCGGCGCAAAGGGAATGAACCTTGCGTTTGCAGATGTGCATTATCTGGCGGAGGCCCTCGGCGTACGCTTTGGCGGTGGGGGTACAGGTTACCTGGAGAGATACTCGGAGACCTGCCTGAGCCGAATATGGAAAGTGCAGCGTTTTTCCTGGTGGATGACAACGCTGTTGCATAGGTTCGAAAATGAAGCCGCATTCGATCACAAGCGGCAAATTGCGGAACTCGAGTATGTGATGAGTTCCCGCGCAGCGGCAACATCGCTTGCCGAGAATTACGTTGGACTTCCGCTTGATTGAGCGTAGGCACAGTTCAAGTCTCAATCGAGAACAGATGCGAGAGGAGATGGGATGGCAAGTTATGAAGGACGCTGGACTACAGTGAGGGTCGAGGTGGACGAGGGGATTGGATGGGTCATCTTGAATCGGCCCGAGAAGCGTAACGCAATGAGCCCTACGCTGAATCGTGAAATGCGTGACGTGCTTGAGACGCTGGAACAGGATGGCGATGTGAAAGTGCTGGTGCTCACTGGTGCCGGAGAGTCGTGGACCGCGGGGATGGACCTGAAAGAGTATTTTCGCGAAGTGGATCAGGCTCCGGAAATCTTTCAGGAGAGAATACGCCGGGATGCTTCGACTTGGCAGTGGAGATTGTTGCGGATGTATGCCAAGCCCACTATCGCGATGGTCAACGGGTGGTGCTTTGGCGGAGCGTTCTCGCCGCTGGTGGCGTGCGATCTTGCGATTGCTTCGGAGACCGCCGTGTTCGGATTGTCCGAGATTAATTGGGGTATACCGCCGGGCAACCTGGTGAGCAAGGCTCTCGCAGATACAGTTGGTCAGCGCAAGGCGCTCGAATACATCATGACGGGCGAGACCTTTACCGGCATACAAGCGGCGGAGATGGGACTTGTGAATCGTGCTGTACCGCTCGACAAATTGAAAGAGGAAACGATTGCGCTTGCTCGAAAACTCCTCACAAAAAATCCGGTCGTTTTGCGCGCGGCAAAGCACGGTTTCAAACGCTGCCGGGAACTGACCTGGGAACAGAACGAAGATTATCTTTACGCCAAACTCGATCAAGCGCAACTGCGCGATCCTGAACATGGGCGCGAAAAGGGGCTCAAGCAGTTTCTTGATGAGAAAAGCATCAAGCCGGGCCTCGAGAGCTACAAGCGGTAGAGCATCGATTGGAGCTAGAGTTGATCGGTTTGGAGAACACGCGGAGAGTAGAAACAAAATTGGACCGGCTCTTGAGGCCGCGCTCGATTGCGCTGGTCGGCGCCTCGTCCACTGCCGGGTCGCTGGGCGAAAGTGTCCTTCTCAATATCGAGGACGCGGGATTTGGCGGGGATCTCTATCTTGTGAATCCAAAACGTCCAACAATACACGGCCGAACCTGTCTTGGCTCGATAGACGAATTGCCTCCGGGCGTTGACTGTGCCGTGCTGGCAATTCCAGGCACAGCTGTCGTGTCCGCCGTTCGTTCGTGCGCAACAAGGGGCATTGGAAGCGCAATTGTCTTTTCAGCCGGATTCTCTGAGGCAGGTGTCGAAGGACGAGAGGCACAGAGTGAGTTGGCGCGCATCGCCAGAGATCACAATATCCTTATTGAAGGTCCGAATTGCCTGGGGATGGTGAACTACATCGATCGAATTCCCCTCACGTTTGTTGTGACCCCATTACCGGACCGCGCCGCACTCCAGGGGACAGCCATCATTTCGCAGAGTGGTGCTCTCGCCGCTGTGATTGCAGTAAACATGCGGCATTACGCAATTCCGCTCACGTATTCCATCTCCACTGGAAACGAAGCGGTCTGCGGTGTTGAGGATTTTGTTGAGTACATGATCGGCGATCCCGCTACGCGAGTCATTGCACTGGTTGTGGAACAGTTTCGTCAGCCAAAACGATTTCTGGAATTGGCGGCCTGCGCGCGGGAAGCAGGTCAGTTCATCGTATTGCTGCATCCGGGACGCGGCACGGCTGCGCGCGCCTCGGCGGCGACGCATACTGGCGCAATTGCAGGCGATTATGAAGTGATGAGCACGCTGGTCCAGCATGCCGGAGTGATCCACGCAGAGAGCATGGAAGAGCTTGTCGACATTACGCAAATCCTTGTGCGGTGCAGCGAATTGCCGCGTGGCGGCCCCGCCATCTTTACCGAATCAGGAGCCTTCAAGGCGCTCGCACTTGATCTGTGCGAGAGCGTTGGCCTGCAATTGCCGGCGCTCTCTGCGCGATCCGAAAGAGCGTTGCGGGAAGTCTTGCCTTCATTCATTCCGCCGTCCAACCCTCTGGATCTGACTGCGCAAGGGCTCGTCGATCCAGGGCTGTACCGGCGTACGCTGCCGCCGGTGTTGGATGAAGAGCTGTTTGGAAGTGTTTTGCTTGGAATCATTCTCACCGATCCGAAGACGACGCAACTCAAGATGCCTCCGATTGTAGAGGCTGTTCGCTCGCTCAAGCCGCGCAAACCGCTGATATTTGCTGCTCTGGATGAGGGCGCACCGTTTGATTTCCCGGAACTCGAGGAGTTGCGTGCGCTTGGAGTGGCATGCTTTCCATCTCCCGAACGTGCTGTACGCGCGCTCGCTCGTGTAACTGCATTCGCTCGCAGAGATGGCGCATGCGAATCGGTTGCTCAGATTTCAGTGACTCTCCCCCGCGATCGTGCAGGTCCTCTGTCAGAGGCCGAGAGCAAACAAATCCTGGCACAACTGGGGATTTCGATTCCGAACGGAACTGTGGTCCAGAATTCACAAGATGCGATTCGAGTCGCGTTGGAGATCGGTTTTCCGGTTGTGCTGAAGGCGCAGTCTCCGGACTTGGCACACAAAAGCGACGCTGGGGGCGTGATTCTGGGAGTGAAGTCAGAAGAAGAACTGCTTGGAGGATGGTCTAAGCTTTACTCCAACGTGCAAACGGCGCGTCCTGAAATCACACTTGACGGAGTCCTTGTGGAGCGTATGGGCGACAAGGGTGTTGAGCTGATTGTCGGGGCGCGCAACGATCCGCAATGGGGGCCTGTGTTGCTGGTTGGCGCTGGCGGAGTGCTTGCAGAAGCGATGGGGGACGTCCGGCTTCTGCCGCCGGATCTCACTCGCGATTCCATTGTGGACGAATTGCGGAAGCTGCGTTGCGGAGCACTTTTCGCAGGTTTCCGCGGTGCGCCGCCATTAGATATTGAGGCTGTTGCCGATGTCGTCTCAAAAGTTGGATGCCTTATGCGGTCGGCGCCGAACATTGTCGAAATTGATATCAACCCGCTGGTTGTGTACGCGCAAGGGCAAGGCACTGTAGCACTGGATGCTCTGATCGCTATTGGATAAAGCGTATTTGAGCCGTTCATACAGAAAAGCGAGGAACAGATGAACAAGGTGGAGCTTCTCATTGGGGGAAAATCAATCACAGGCCAGGCAAATCGCATCTTCAGCCGAATCGATCCGGTGAAGGGAACAGTGGCAACGAGTGCCGTTGCGGCAGACTCGGTCGATGTCAATTCTGCGGCGAATGCGGCTTCGAGTGCTTTTCCCGCCTGGTCAGCTACAGGTCCCTCCCGCCGCCGCGAACTTTTGCTGCGCGCGGCCGATGTGCTGCTCGGACATCAGCAGGAGTTTGCCGATCGAATGATTTCGGAGACGGGAGCGACCGCTGGATGGGCAGGTTTCAACGTCGCTTTCGGCGCCTCCATTTTGCGCGAGGCAGCCTCTATGACGAGCCAAATATCGGGCAAGATCATTCCAAGCGACATCCCGGATGCGTTTGCAATGGCAATTCGACAGCCGATTGGTGTGTGCGCTTGTATTGCGCCGTGGAATGCTCCGGTTATTCTTGGAGTGCGCGCGGTTGCGATGCCCCTCGCATGTGGAAACACAGTGGTCTTTAAAGCGTCCGAGGCCTGCCCTGCGGTTCACCGCCTCATTGGCACGGTATTTCAGGAAGCTGGGATGCCAGATGGCGTCGTCAACGTGATCACGAATGCGCCGGATGATGGACCCGAGATTGTAGGTGCGCTCATTGATCACCCTGTTGTTCGGCATATCAACTTCACAGGTTCGACGCGGGTCGGACGTATCGTTGCGGAGAGAGCTGCGCGTCACCTGAAGCCCGTTCTTCTCGAACTGGGTGGGAAAGCGCCGCTGATCATTCTCGACGATGCTGATCTGGGCGAGGCTGTCAATGCAGCAGCCTTTGGCGCTTTCATGAATCAAGGTCAGATCTGCATGTCGACTGAGCGCATTGTGGTGGATGAGCAGGTTGCAGAAGAATTTGTCGAACGCCTGTCTGCAAAGGCGGCCGGGCTACCGTTGCGCGATCCATCCCTCGGCCCAACGGTACTTGGTTCAATGGTCGATGTGCGGTCAGCGGAACGCGTCGCAGAGCTGATTGATGATGCGCTGGCAAAGGGGGCTCGACTTGCCGCAGGTGGAAAGCGCGATGGCACGCTTGTGCAGGCCACTGTGCTCGATCGTGTTACACGCACGATGCGAGTGTATGCAGAGGAATCCTTCGGTCCGGTTGTCACTGTGATTCGTGTTCATGGAGATGAGGAAGCTCTGTCTGCTGCCAATGACACCGAGTATGGATTGTCGGCTGCGATCTTCAGCAAGAATATTCCGCGAGCGCTGAAGCTTGCAGGCCGTGTTGAGAGCGGTATCTGTCATATTAACGGGCCAACTGTGCAGGATGAGCCGCAGATGCCATTCGGCGGCGTGAAAGCTTCGGGTTACGGTCGATTTGGCGGCAAAGCTTCGATCGATGAATTCACCACGCTGCGCTGGATTACGGTACAGACGGGCCCGCGGCACTACCCCTTTTAAGGTGGACAATCGTCGAAACTATCGATGGCAAAGGCAGAACGGCAACGGGTTGTCACGCTTGGATAGCCTTGTGCGGCGAAACTACCGGATGCTGTACCGCTGACGGCTGCTGGAATGAGGATCGACGCGGGCACTGAATGTGGCGTTGGCGGCATAGCACATAACGGTCGATACGGCCGTTCCTGGCGGCGCATTCGGAATACAGAATACTTAGGGAGACTCGATGACGTCTGTGGACAAAGTGCATGTGGTTGCGGATTTAATCGACCGCGGTCCTTGGTCACCCATGCAGAAGGCGGCGGCTGTGCTAGCCGCCTGCGCGGTAACTCTTGATGGCATGGATATTCAGGTACTGAGTCTGGTTGTGCCGCAGATAGGTCGCGACTGGTCCCTTTCCAAATCAAGTTTCGCCTTGTTGTTTGCGCTTAGCCTTGTCGCTGTGGCCGCGGGCACGGCGATGGGTGGCTGGCTCGGCGATCGGTTTGGCAGGCGGCGCACAATCGTGCTGTCGGTCGCATGGTTTGGCGCCTTCACGCTGTTCATGGCGTTATCACGCTCGCTCCCTGGGCTCTATGCCTTTCGGCTGCTCTCCGGGTTGGGCATCGGCGCGGCGCTGCCGAACGCGGCCGCGTACATCGCCGAGATTACCCCGCTGCGCGTTCGAACCGCCGCGGTGTCCGCGACAATTGTCTGTATACCCCTCGGCGGTGTTGTCGGCGGTCTCATTGGCGCGGAGGTGCTCCCTGTAGCCTCCTGGCGCACGCTCATCTTAATCGCCGGCGTACTCCCGTTAGTGCTTGCGGCCCTGCTTGCGTTGGTTCTGCCGGAATCCCCACGATTCTTGGCTACCAGCGGACAATCGCCCGCCGCTGTGAGCATCTTGCGGCGCTTCGGCATACGCATTCAAGCGGATGCGGAGTTCATAGCGGAACCCAGGCAAGCTGACTTGCCTCCAGAGGAACAAAGTTTGCGCTCGCTCCTCGGGCCAGCCGATCTGCGCAACACGCTTTGCCTTTGGGCAGCGTTCTGTTTCTGCATGATCAGCGTTTACCTGGTCTTCAACTGGCTGCCAAGTCTGCTCTCAAACCTCGGGCTCGGCCCTTCTGCCGCCAGCAAAGGATTGGCCACCTACAACCTTTACGGGATCGTCGGCACGCTTCTGCTCGGCATCTGGATGAACCGCGCTGGTTCACGAATACCACTGCTCGTTGCGGGCGCGGCCGCGCTCGCAACTGCGTTGTGGCTTGGCTTGACGGTTGGCTCCGCCGATCGTAGCTTGGCCCTTTTCTCCTTTCAGATTGGCGCGCATGGGTTTTTTGTGAACGGGGTGCAAACAGCTCTTTATGCCATGGCCGCGCAAATCTATCCAACAAGACTGCGGTCTCGCGGTGTCGCGGCGGCCTCAGCCATCGGGAGGACGGGAGCTGTATTGAGCGCGTTCTTGGGCAGTCGTGCTCTACATCATCCCGCGTCGGATTACTTCTTCCTGCTGGCAGCTATGATGGCCTGTGCTGCTCTCAGCATCCAAATGATGAACACCCATCTTCCCGGTGCGGCGACCACATCTGCGGCGGAATATTGACGGTCACGATCCGCCGCGCCGCTAGCCCGAATCGAGGATCTCCACTGCCGGAGCCAATCGTCACATCCGCGATTCAACGAAATGCGAACTGGCTGTGTCCACATCGCTACCTTGAAATGGAATAAAGGTGGACAGGACCGAGCAGACCGGAAGGAAGTAACGGCGATTTGGCCCGGTAGGGCTTAACATCCGCGAAAGTATAGCGTGTTGCGCCTGGCTGTTCGTCGCCAATCAACCGGTTCACCCATGCGTTCGTCACCTTGACAACGAGTTCGTTTGCGCCTGGTTTGAGAACGGAGGTCAGATTCACGCGATATGGCGAATGCCATACGGTGCGCAGCGGCTTTCCATTCAGAGAGACTTCGGCAAGATTCTTTACGTCACCAAGATCGATCCAAACCTGGGAACCCTTCGCTATCCACGAGGAAGGAGCATCGAAAGTTTTGGTGTAAGTTCCAGTGCCCGAAAAGTACTTCACGCCGGCATCGCTACTATCGGCCCAGGAAGTAAGCTTGTCGAATGTCATCGAATCCGGTGCACCGCGTCCGTTCTGGAAGCTGACCTTCCAGGAATCGTCCAGTGTGACCAATTCCTTTCTGTTCCCGGCTGAAACTTTGCGGCTAGTCACCGTTGCTGATTTACGAAATACAACGAACACACTACCCCAAGGTTCAAGTTCGATAGGAACAGTGGTTCGGCCAGCTTCGATATTGAAGCTGGCAGGCTCGATTTCCCCGGTTTCCGGGTGCCACAGTTCAGCTTCTTTTCCAGCAACGCGGAACGTGGCGTCGAACTTATGGCCATTTTCTCCGCGGTTATCAATGAAATAGAGATCTGCACCCTCAAGTTTGCGATGAACGAACTCAATCCGTGTGTCGCTTTCCGGCTTCGTGTATTCAAAGTCGGGCGCGACGTTCATGGCCCGGAAAACATTGCCAAGACTTTGGCCGGCGTAAACAATACCTTTGCCAACCTTGAGCATGCCTGTCCCATCACCAAAGAGTTCGTCATTCAGTTTTCTGAATTCGGCCTGATCATCTGCCAGACTTGGATCGTCAACCGGTTTAGGGCCGGCGACGGCAGCACCGTCTTCGACGAGCTTGTGGATGGCGCGAAGCACGGGAAGCGACATGTGCTGGCTGTACGGATCGAGGCCGAGAAGACGATAGCTCATTCCGCTCTTTGTCCGGATCCGTCCGTTGACGACATTCAATTCGTGTATCAAAGCATCCGCATTTACATAGTCGAAGCCGAAGCCGCCTGGGACATTTGGAGCCTTCGATTGAAAGATTGCGGTGAGGTTGGAGTCTTCTCCATAGAAATATACGAGGTCGGCGCCGAAGTGCCCTTGCTGCAACAGGAAGCTGGTGCGTGCCAGATAATTAATCCACGTCCCGGCCTGTTCCGCCCAGGTCTCGTTGCGGTTAAACCACTGTCCGAATGGTCCGAGTGTCATTCCCGGCGCCTTACCAACTAACGGCTGATGAGCTGACTCGTGAATCACAAAGCGGTTGATGCCGTTGAGAAACTCCTGATCGGCGGTTGGTTTTAGCGTCGCCGGAGACCACGCCCAGGGAGCTGCGGCGGCGGTCATGGATTCAGCGGCCGCAAGGTTCTGTCCGTATATGTGAGCGACAGAGGCTGACTCGCGATCGTCGGCGTTGTATCCGAATTGCTCGTTGTTAACACCTGGACTCTGTGTCCACATCGCGCTCATTGGTACTTCGTTGAACTTCTTCACCTCCATGCCGTCAGCCACAAAGGCTCGACCCGACTCGTGGGACTCTCCATAATGCCCCATGTTCCGCTGGTGCAGAGTATCTTCAAGCTGGCGATAGTGTTCGTTCGCGATGAGGTCGGCGATGGTCTTGCGAAAGTCCCAAAGGAAGCGGTCGCTGGCTTCGGCGCTCACCACGACTTCCCCGGTGAGAACGGGCATCCAGGGGAGTGGATCGTAGCCGCGGAGGCGCTTAAACTGGGCAATCATATCGTCGGTCCAATTCTGCGAACCCGCTTCCCAGCTGTCGTTCACAACGTACCGGATGCCTCGCTTGCCCATCAGTTCAGGCCCTACGGTGTCCTTGTAGCTGTCGAGGTACTTATCAAAGTAGTTTTCAACGAAGCGGTGGTTAAGCTTGTCGACTTCCAGGCCAGTCGCCTCCGCCGTCGCAGGATGGTTGGTAATTCCGAGCAAAGAATAGCCAAAGCGCAGAACCACCCACTCGCCAGATGGCGGAGTCCAGTCCAGCGATCCATCCGGGCGCATCTTCGCTGTGAGGTCGATGACGTCGGACTTGTCCACGGCGTCAGAAGGCGAATAGGAGGGAGAGGCGAGGGAGTAGATGTCGCCTTCGGAAGAGAAAGCCGCTTTGTCCTCGAATAGATTAACGCGCGCCCCGGGGTGCAGCACGAGTTCGGAGATGGAATAGTCCGGATCGGGTTTCATCGCGCCGAATCCAAGCGAACTGCTGTCTATGTCGCCCATCCAAGGCGGCAGCGGAGGCTTGGGTCCCTGCTTGAGCACGACGCGAAAATACTTCGCTGTTGATGCCGGGAAAGAATACGTGTGCTCAGTCGAGCTGCCGCCGTTGAGCTTGGCGACCTCGTGAAAGGCCTGGCCGTCGTCGCTCGCCTCCACGGAGCGATAGATCTTGCTGGCAAACATGGCGGCGAAGCCGGTGGCGTCGTTGCCGGCGATGGTAACAGCGCGAATGGTCACCGGTTTGGCAAATTCGTATTGGATCCAGGAACTCGACCCTTCGGCGGCCTTGGGCAGCTTGGTTGGTTTTCCCAGATCGCCGTCGGTGAGCATTGCGAAATCAGGTGATCCGCTGCTCGCGCTCATCATGGGATGAAGCGACTCGACCGACACGTCGTCAGCAGGTCTGCGGTAGGCCACGACAACGGAATCCGCGTAGAACTGCGGAATTGGCTTGGAGCCCTCTGGTGCGCTGATTGCGTCGTGAATGTTCACGTTCTGGAATGCGCCGGTATTGTTGGGCGGATGAGCAAGCTTGCCGGTGAAGGGCTTGCCGCCTTCCACCAAGGTCTCGCTCCATACATATTTCTTCATGCCCTCCGAGCCCGGGACCCAGGGGCCGCCGGATTCGCTCCAGCCAGGCGAGCCGGCAATCGCCATTTCCAGTCCCAGCCGGTCTCCAGTAACGATGGCGTATTTAAAGGCGTCTTTCCATTCCGGCGTCATGTAACTCAATCGATGATCAACAACCTGCGGCGTCTGCAACGCTGCATCGAAGTTTTGAAATCCAGCAATTCCGACTTGGTGCATCCATTCGAGGTCAAGCCGGATGCCCTCCTTGGAGATGTTTCCGTTCATCCAGTGCCACCAAACGCGGGGCCGAGCGCTTTGCGGTGGATTCTGGAATCCGCTCTTCAAGGGATCGGACCCCGTTTTCTCTTGCGCACCTGCGAGTGCCGCAGCAACAACAAGCAAAGACGCAAACAACTTTACGACCTGCCGAACCATTGATTCTCCTTTGCGGACATCGTTCAGGGAGCGAAGCGGTTTTCTGCCGGTTTCGGCACTGAACAGCTCAGTGTGTCCCATGCGAATTGCACTTTAGCAGGAAGCGCGCTACTTTCGGAAGGGAAAATAATTCTCTTTTGAAGAATAGGGCAAATATTGCAGCAGGGCGTCGGTCAAAAAGTAAGAGTTTTTGTTTTGGCTTCTCCCGACGCGAATTCGTTGTTGTCCAACTCGCCGGGTATAAGGCGGAAGGACCAGTAGACATTTGTAGAAGGCGAACGGAGGTTTCTCCGGGAGCGCATTCGCGCTGATGGTTGAGCCAATGGCGCACCTAACGGCTCCGCAGCGCATCAATATGCTGCTGACGATCTTTGGCGCGGTAGTTTTGTTTTGGCTTGGACCAGGAATTACGGCCCCGTGGAACGCTTCGTTGCATAGAGCACCGGGGTGTCGGTCATCCCGAGGTGCCAGGCGCAGACTGCGCACTGATTGGGTGCTATGCAAGCGTTGCGGACGAGATGAGCGGCTTTTAACGAAAAGTGCTCGGGGAAAGTCCATCGCTGACCTCTGGAGCTTGTATTAAGGATCACCAGTAGATCAGACGGAGAACGTGTGGCGGACCTGATTTTGTTTCGATAATTTCCGTTTCAATCACCGCCTCGAAATTGGACTTTCCATTGCACGAAACCTCTTTTGCGAGCCTGGCGATGGGGCACTCTACAGCGCGGCAAAGCTTCAATATGCTGTTGCTGAGTATCTTCGGCGCGGTGGCATTGCTTCTCGCCGCCATAGGCATCTACGGCTTGATGGCCTACTCCGTGGCGCAACGCACCCAGGAGATGGGAATTCGCATGGCGCTCGGCGCGGACCGGGGGGCGATACGCAAGTTCGTTGTCTGGCAGGGCATGCGGCTCGTGCTAGTCGGCGTAGCCGCCGGAGTCGCTGCGTCATTCGGTCTTACCCACCTCTTGACCGCTTTCCTCTTCGGTGTCAAGCCCTGGGACTCCGCGGTCTTCGTATCTGCACCACTTGTTCTCGCTTCGATTGCGCCAGCAGCAGTGTGGCTGCCTGCCGTGCGCGCATCCACAGTCGATCCAATACGTGCGTTGCGGGCGGAGTAATCATAAAGTATATATCTGTACTGGTTATCCATTTGACTCAGGTAGGCCCAACCTGTGTTCGGGGTCCTGGAAGAGGACTATCCGCGAACGCTTTTGGAGCTTGTGAGGCGTTTTAGCACTGAACAGGCTTGCCGTGAGTACCTGTTCAGCCTCCTTTGGCCGGACGGATTCCGTTGTCCTCGATGTGAAGCAGGCAAGAGCTGGGCGCTGCATTCGGGCCGTGTTCAGTGCGCTGTCTGCGGGTACCGAAGCCGAGACCAGCCGGTTGCGTTTGTAAGGCGGAACGCAAACAGCGGTTCCGGAGAAATGCTGAACCCGTCCGGCTGGCGAGGGACATCGGCCATCGAGTGTTTCTCCCGCTGTCTTCAAAGGCTCGCAAATCCTTAACATGCCCCGTCGCGCCTCAGTACTACTGAGATCGTGCGAAAGAGCACGCAAAAGTCGCTTTGCAGGCTCCAAGTTCTCACATACTTTGCATCCAGCTCGGCTCGTCTCCCATAATCCACTTTGCTTCTTCCCGACACCTGCCACAATCCGGACAAGCCCGGCTTTACACGCAGATAATAATCCATCAGGTCACCATATAAAGGCTGCTCCTCCGGCACAATCGGACGCGGGCCGATCAGGGACATCTCTCCGCTGAGCACATTCAGAAACTGGGGAATCTCGTCCAGGCTCCAAACGCGCAGGAAGTTCCCCACGGGGGTAATCCTCGGATCACGGAGGTCCTTCCGCATTCTCCAATGCAGCCCCTTCCCGTGTGACTCCACCGCGGTCATCCGGCTCCGTTGATTCGCATCCGAATACATGGAACGAAACTTCCAAATGCGAAACCTGCGGCCATTTTTCCCAATGCGCACTTCGCGATAGAAAACCGGCCCTTTCGATGTGAGAACAATTGCCGCTGCAATCACAAGCCCCGGAAGCAGAAACGTGGGTATCACCATGAGAGAGAACAGCACGTCGATTGCGCGCTTGACATACAAGTATCGGACCGAAATCGCCGGCGCCTCATCGAGTTTGCGCAGATGGGGCGTGAAGAAACTCCTATAGGACGACATCTCACTCAGCGTCGCACGGCGCCATCCATTCACGGTTTCACGCTGCATCTGTTTCATCTCAGTCTCTCCAATTCCATTTCAAATTACCGCGGACAGTTCCGATCATTGAGACAGGCAATCCTCGGACAGCTCCGGGATAGGTCTTCGCAAGAACCGAGATCGCAGGCCGCGGCGCTGCGCTCTCGGATCACCTCCCCTCAGCTCAAGAGGCTTCCTACCATCGCTAGAACAATCAACGCCTTTAATATCAGGTCCTGTTTCAATTCAGTTATTCTGATGCTGACCCTCCAACACATTGCCGGTTTCCCCGCAGGGAAAATGTTGAGTGTGAGTCTTTGACACACGAAAGACTTGTGAGCCAGGCCAAGTCAGGATCGAAGCGCACTTGATTTGGAACTCCCGCTGGCCGATTCTCTTCGAGCGGCCGTCGAGACATTGCACGGACTCAGTTCTCTGTGGAACTTCTCGACCAGGAACTCGCGGGGCAAGGCGGCGTTCTTTTTCCGCTTCTTGCCGGAAACTCGAACGCGCTCACCCGGCTTGATGCCGGCCACTTCCCCCGCAAGGCTGAAAGTCTGGTGGTCGTCCCGGCTCTTGAGCAGGAGACCTTTCTCCCCGGAGAAAACGCATCCCGTGAGGCTGCGGTCATGCCGGACGACGTAAGTGACTCCGACTCCGATTGCCACACCGCTGCCGGCGATGCCCGCTATAATCCAGCGTTCCTGGATCTGGGACACACCAATTTGTTGGGATATTGCCGGTACTGCGCCAATGGTCAGCAGGGTCCACACCAAGCCCCTGACGAGGATGCTGCGATTCCTGGTCGTCATAGCCATGTACATTTCCTTTCAAGAAAAATGGGGTGAGGCCGGGGGTAGGCCCGCCCGGTGGCCGGCGAAGCGCAGACAAGGCTGGAATATGGATGGGAGGATTCAGCGGCCTTTGCGCATGATGAGCTCCATTCTTCCGGTTGAAAAGACATTGATGTCATCGTCAATGCAACGAAACTGAACGGGGATGATCGCTGCACTGCGACTTGGAGGAGGTTGATCGACATACACAGGATGAATGGAGAGTGTGTGCCCAGGATAGGGATTCAGTCAGGTGTGGATATGGATACTGTATGGATTCGCTGACAATCGACTCTCGACGTCAATGAGCAGCCCTGTCAAAGAGATTCGTTGAATGCTGACACAACCGTGACACAAACCTGAAGAAACGCTGACGGAACGGGCCTATGATTTTTGAATGCAGCCAAGCATTCTGAAAGAGATTCCCGCATTACAGTCGGGCGTTCCATTCGAGGAAGAGCGGAATTCCCGGCTGTGCCGGCGAGTAGGTATAGTTCGTGCATTGGCTCTCTGCCAAGGATAGGATCCTGCGGTGACGCGACGCACCCGAATGTATTTGCCGTTTCTGGCTGTGCTTGCATGCGGCATGCACTGCACGGCCCAGCAGGTCAAGTCTTCACAGGGAGCGCCAGTTCTGGCTGAAAACACAGCGAATATTACCCTCGGCCGGTCGCTGGCTCCACTCAATGGACCGTGGAAGTTTCATGCCGGCGATTCGCCTCTCGATCCGGTTACCCATGCACCGCTCTGGGCTGAGCCGGGCTTTGACGATACGCAGTGGGAGACGGTGGATCTGACGCCGAAGCCCGGAGCGCGCGGCCCGATCCTGGCTGACGAGGACTACGTGGCCGGCTGGACCGCCAAGGGCCATCCCGGCTACTGGGGCTTTGCCTGGTATCGGATTCGTGTGCATCTGAATGCGGACTCCGCAGAGAAATTGGCATTGGCCGGCCCGGCGGACGTGGACGATGCTTACCAGATCTTCTCAAACGGGTTGCTGCTGGGCAGCTTTGGGGACTTCACCCGCAAAGAGCCTGTAACTTACCACATCCAGCCGATGATGTTCCAACTGCCACAAGCTGTCGCCGGCAAGTCTGGCTCTCCCGCCGTAGTTCTGGCCTTCCGGGTCTGGATGGCGCCTTACACCCTGGGGACCTCACCCGATCCGGGAGGGCTGCATTCCGCGCCCCTGTTGGGCGATGCCGACTCTATAGCGACCGAGTGTCAGTTGCGCCGGATGGCCTTGTTCCGCTTCTACGCCGCTTATGCTGTGGAAGCATTCTTCTATGCGCTGCTGGCAATGGTTGCCTTCAGCCTCATCCTGTTTGACCGCTCCGACCAGGTCTACATTTGGATTGGCGCTGTCTTCCTGCTCACCGCAGTTGAAGCCAGTCTGACAGCCATGGACGTGTGGACGCAGCACTTGAGCATTCAGGCCGATTCTCTAATCGCAGATGGCTTCCTCGCTCCCGTCGCTTCCGCGGGCTGGGGCCTGATGTGGTGGGCCTGGTTCGGGCGGCAGCGCATGACATGGCTGCCGCGCGTCGCAGCCGGACTGGCAATTCTGTACATAGTCTCGAATGCGATCGGCAGAGGATTGATCTTTGCCGCCATCCCCCATCCGGTGACCAGCGCCTTCGTGATGATCTCCCTGCTTATTAGACTGGTTTTCGGCGCGCTCTTGCTGTGGATTGTCATTGATGGCATTCGCAGCGTCGGACTCGAGGGTTGGTCGGTGCTGCCTGCCATTGTGCTACTGGGAGTCGGGGCGTTTCAGAATGAGCTTAGCTTTCTGATCTGGTTTCCATTTGGAGTGAGGGTCAACCTTGCACAAGTAGCGCACCTGCTTCTCGCGGCGGTTGTGGCTCTGCTCCTGCTGCGCCGTCTACTGCTCTCCGTTCGCCGTCAACGGCTGATCTCGTTCAGTCTGAAGCAGGCCCAGCTTCAAGCGGACTTTGTCGCCGCGGTCTCGCACGAATTCCGTTCTCCACTGACCACCCTGCGCACGATCACCGAGCTGCTTGTGCAGAACCGCATTCCGGACGAGAAGCGGCGCCAGCAGAGCTATGTCTTCCTCGATCACGAAACTACGCGCCTGCATCGCCTGGTAGAGGAACTGCTCGACTTCCGCCGGCGTGAATCGGGGAGCGAGCAGTACACCCTGGAGCGCCACGACGTTTTTCAGCTGGTGCGCGCGGCCTTGGACGATTTCGGCGAACAGGCTGAAGCACACGGCTTCCACATTGAAACGGACATTGGCTCCCCGGGAGACCGCTCCGCCGTCCAGGTAAAAGTCGATGAAGAAGCATTTCGGCGCGCCGTCAGAAACCTTCTCGATAATGCGATGAAATACTCACCCGTTTGCCGCACTGTGTGGGTGAACGTGTCGGTCCAGGACCACCGCGTGCAGATTTCTGTGCGGGACCAGGGCATGGGTATCGACGCCGATGAAGAGCAGGCGATTTTTCACAAGTTCGTTCGCGGTGATTCGGCTAAGCGCGCAGGAATTAAGGGAACTGGGATCGGCCTCACGATGGTGCAGCAAATATGCGAGGCCATGGGCGGAGAAATCCGTTTACAAAGCCAACCCGGCGTCGGCAGCACGTTCACCATCGTGCTGCCGTTGGCCGAAGATTGAGAGGAGCCGCATGGTCAAGATTCTGGTGATTGAAGACGAACCTGGCATCGCATTCAGCCTGGAAACCGATCTTCAAACCGAGGGGTATGAAGTGGCGCTCGTCGGAGATGGCGCAAAGGCGGTTTCGCGGGCGCTCGAAGAGCCGTTCGACCTGATTCTGCTCGACGTGATGCTTCCCAACAAGGACGGTTTTGAAATATGCCGGCAGTTGCGGCATCAGGGGCTCAAGACTCCGATCATTTTGCTTACCGCCAAGACGCAAGAGGCTGAAAAGATTCTTGGCCTGGAAGGGGGTGCCGACGACTATGTGACCAAGCCATTCAGCCCTCGTGAACTGCGAGCGCGCATTCGCGCCTTGCTGCGCCGCGTCGTGTCCGATCCCCTCAAGTCAGGGGCTGCGAACACCGGCGAAGAGATTCACAAGTTTGGTTGCTGCGAGCTCGATCTGGCACGCTTCGAGTTACGCCGCAACGGCGAATCCATTGACACTACAACTACGGAACTCAAGCTGCTGGCGGCATTCGTGCGCAATCGCGGCCGTCTGCTCACCCGTGAACGGCTGCTTGACGAGGTCTGGGGCGCAGGGATCGCCATCACGGATCGGGTGATCGACAACCACGTGGTTTCGTTGCGCAAGAAAATCGAGGATGAGCCGACGGCACCGCGCTTTCTGATCAGTGTTCGCGGAGCGGGCTATCGCTTCGACGGTTAGGGGAGTCCGAAAGTAACGCCCAGGGATCGGTTCTTGGGTATCGGCAAGGGCTTCTCACTCGCTCGGCTCTGCCATAAGCGGGTGAAGAGCAGCGAGAGCACCGTGGCGAAGTCTCTTGAAGGAGACTATCGACCAGAGCACATCTTCGCGCTGCGGCAGTCGTTGACAACATTCTCAGCCCGAGGGACTTAGGGCATTGCGCAAATAAAATTCAAGGTGTTAGGATTTCTCGCAGGTTACCCCACCCTCATGGCACGATGTTTCCCTGTTTTCTAATTTTGTAGCAATCTGGATGGCTCTTTGGTTGAGCGCACGTACGTTTGCCGCCAATTCCTGCTCTCAGCGCTGCTGGGCGTAACCTGTCTGCCTCCCTCCTGGGCAGGGCAGACTGCGAAACCAGCTATTGCGGCACCATCTGGGGCACAAGCCGGAACATCGGTCTCCACCCCTCTGGGTTCGCCGCTCCTGCAGAATTTTTCAATCAAGGATTTTGGGACCGGGAGCCAGTTTTGGACCATCGTCCAGGATCATCGCGGAGTGATGTATTTCGGAACCTCCGGCATGATTCTTGAATTTGACGGTGTGAACTGGCGGAAGATATTTATCGCAGCCGATACCACACGATCGCTCGCCGTGGACGATACGGACCGGGTCTGGGTTGGCCTGGATGGGGATTTTGGCTACCTGGCTTCCGACAAGGCGGGCACGCTGCAATTCGCTTCGCTGCTGGATAAAGTTCCTGTGGCGGACCGCGAATTCACCGATGTGTGGCAGACGCTGTCAACGTCGCAGGGAACTTTCTATCGTGCATTCAACCGGCTGTTCCGCTGGGACGGGAAGCAGATGCATGTCTGGTCCACAGGGGAGAACTCGAGATTCCAAGCTCTTTCGATTGTGCGTGGTCACATATATACGTCGCAGGAAGGGATTGGTCTGGAGGAAATTGTCGGCGATGAGATCAAGCCGGTTCCAGGCGGCGAGGGGTATCGCGACTCAAAAAAGCTTTTTCTCGTGCCCTATGACAATGATCGCGTCCTCATCTCGGCGCGTGAACAATTGCTGACGGTTTATGACGGGCAAAAGTCGATTCCTTTCCCTACGCAAGTCGATGCGTATCTAAAGACGCACAAGCTATACACAATGAACCTGCTGCGAGACGGAAGCATTGCCCTTACGACGCTGGATGGCGGGGCGGTGGTGCTGGAGCATGACGGGCGGCTACGGCATTTTATCGACGTGAGCGCCGGTCTGCAAAGTCTGAATGTGCTCTCATCGTTCCAGGACCGCAGCGGCGCGCTTTGGCTGGGTCTCAACAACAGCATTGTACGGGTAGAAGAGAATTCCCCCATCACGATTCTGGCTCGCACAAACGTCCTCGATGCGGTGCCATTCCAAGGTTCAATTTACTTCACTTCCGATAGCACGGCCGCGACCGTTCAACGCGTGGTCCGCGACCCAAAGAACGGCAGTTTGAGTACCGTACCCTACTTTGGTCCCGTCCAGTCGTTTTTCTTCTTGAATTACCAAGACCCTTCCGGCAAAACACCAAATCAGTTGCTGGTTACAGGGAGCTTAGGCATTCAAAGCGTCGAGGGAGATAAGCTCGTTCCCACCTTGCCCACGATATCTGGAAGGAGGACCTCAGCGTTCGTTGTTTGCCAATCCCGCAAGAACCCTGAACGGGTATTCAAAGGAATGGCTGATGGTGTCGGGTCGATACGTTGGGACGGACAAAAGTGGATCGACGAAGGAAAGCTGCCCGGGGTCGTCTATAACGGATTCGATGTGGTCGAAGACACGGACGGCAGCATCTGGGTGAGCGGCGGCACTGGTAAGGTGCTGCATGTTGAAGTGGCTCCCACAGGGTTAGGCAACTCGAAGGTGCAGGTTGTCTCTAACAAAGAAGGTCTGCCTGATGGGGCGAACGACGTTCAGGTTCTCGGCGGCAACGTATATGCAACGATCCTGCATGCAAAGCATATCTTTCGCTGGGACCGGGGTGCGAAGAAATTTGTTGTGGATGACAGCTTCCTGCTGCCGGTTGACGCACCAGACGCAAACAGCAATCTCTTTGCGGCTGGGCCTGGTAGATTCTGGTCGTATACGGACTCAGCGGATGTTCGGCGATTGGGTCTTTTCACTCAGCAAGCCGATGGCAGCTGGAAAGTGGATGAAGATACGTATCGACCGCTGCGCCGCTTCCGTGTTAACTACATTCGTGACGCCGGCGACGGCGTATTGCTGGTATCGGCTGATAACCTGGTCCGGTTCGATCCGAAGCTGAAGCCGGATGAGCCACCATCGTATCCAACCCTGGTACGCCACGTCGATGCGGGATCGAAGGTGGTTTTCGGCGGAAGTCAGACCCAGGAAAGCGGAGAACTGCGGCTGGCTCCGGGTACCGACGCATTGAATTTTGCGTATGCGGCGCTCAACTTCGGCAACTCGACTGACACCACCTATCAATACCGTCTGGACGGAGCAGATCACGGCTGGTCAGACTGGAGCAATCAAAAGCAGGCAAATTACAGCGGACTTGGCCCAGGACACTATGTTTTCAGAGTGCGTTCGCGCGCCGGCAGCGACCAGGTTGGCGAGGAAGGGCAATTTGCCTTTATCATCCTGCCACCGTGGTATCGAACATCCCTTGCTTACATTTTCTATGTGCTGATGTTCCTGCTGGTGACCTTTATCGCGTGGAAGGCCATCACCGATTATGAGCGCGCAAATGCCCGGCGCAAGACTCAAGCGCTTGAAGATCAGGCAAAGGTGCTGGAAGCGACCGTTCAGGCGCGCACAGAAGAAATTCGTGCGCAGGCAGCAGAGATCACGGCGCAGAAGGATTCAATTGAACTGCTCAGCGACATCGGCAAGGAAATTACGGCTTCGCTGGATCTCAACACCATCCTGTTCAAGCTGTACGAGCGAGTGAACCAGATTCTCGACGCCAGTATTTTCGGCGTTGGGCTTTACCGCCCGGAAAAGCATTTGATTGAGTACAGCCTGGCTATCGAGAACGGACGACGCTATGCACCGTATACGCGCAGCACCGACGATAAGAACCAGCTTGCCGTATGGTGCATCGATCGGCGCCAACCGATCCTGCTGAACGATGTAGCGGTCGAAGTGTCAAAGTACGTTCCCGCCTACGAGCACTCGGGCCGTCTCCTGGAAGATGGAACCGAAGCGCAGCCTCCTTCTTCGATGATCTACCTGCCGTTGATTGCCAAGGAGCGCGTGCTGGGTGTGCTTAGTGTGCAGAGCTTCAAGAAAAATGCCTACACTGAGCAGCACCTGAGCCTGCTCGAAAACCTTGCGGCTTACACGACAATCGCGCTCGACAACGCGAATGCCTACCGGGTGATCAACGAGCAGGAGCAGAAGGTGCGCGAGCGCGCCGCCGAGTTGGCAACTATCAACCGAATCACCCAAGCGCTGGCCACGCAACTGGACAAGGACAGCCTGATTCAGCTGGTCGGGGATCAGGTGCGGGATGTCTTTCGCGCGCCGATCGCCTACGTCGCGCTTTTTGACCGGGCTACGATGATGCTGCATTTCCCATATTCCTTTGGCGAGAACGCATCGTCGCGCCCCTTCGGTTCAGGACTCACATCGCAGATTATTCGTACCGGCAAGCCGCTTCTCATCAATGAAGAAATGGACCGCAATCGCGCCAAACTGGGCATCGAGAAGATGGGACGAGATACTGCTTCCTATCTCGGTGTACCTATTACGTCGGGCGGCCTGGTAATCGGAGTTATCAGCGTTCAGTCCACTGACCAGGAAGGACGTTTCACCGAGGCCGATGAGCGTCTGCTCTCCACGATTGCCACCGCAGTCGGAGTAACTTTTCACAACGCGAAACTCTTTGAAGATGCGCGCCAGGCGAGAGCCGCGGCAGAAGAGGCGGACGCAGCGAAGAGTTCATTCCTTTCAACGGTCAGCCATGAATTGCGAACTCCCCTGACTTCAGTGCTGGGTTTCGCCAAGATCATTCGCCGCCGCCTCGAGGAGCGCCTCTTCCCACTCATTCCGGAAAATGACCGCAAGATTACTCAAGCCAAGGCGCAGGTCATCGAAAACCTGGGAGTTGTGGTCAGCGAGGGAGAGAGGCTTACCAAGCTCATCGACGATGTACTCGATCTTGCGAAGATCGAAGCCGGCAAGTTCACCTGGAACATGGGCAGTGTCTCGGTTGCCCAGGTCATTGAGCGGGCAACCGCGGCTACTTCCTCTCTCTTCGACGCGAAAAAACTGGACCTGGTCCTGGAGATTGAACCCGATCTTCCAGAGATTACGGGCGACGAACATCGGCTCATCCAGGTAGTGATCAATCTTATTTCGAATGCAGTCAAGTTTACTGACGCGGGCTCGATCACCTGCGCCGTTCGCAGTCAAGACAGCGATCTGCTTGTAAGCGTCAAAGACTCCGGCATAGGCATCGCGATCACCGATCAGCCAAAGGTATTCGAGAAGTTCAAGCAAGTTGGCGATACCCTTACCGACAAGCCCAAGGGGACAGGCCTGGGCTTGCCCATTTGCAAGGAGATTGTGGAGTATCACGGCGGGCGCATCTGGGTTGAGAGTGAACCAGGGCGAGGCAGCACATTTTCTTTCACGCTTCCCGTCCTCGGACCCAAGGGTCAGCTCCCCTTGTTGCCGGTGAGGCGCTCGGTCGATTTCGAAGCCCTGGTTCGGCAATTGCGCGAACAAGTTGCCACCCATCAGCCGCGGGATAAGTCCATCCTGGTGGTCGACGACGACGCCAACATTCGCTCCCTGCTTCAACAGGAGCTGACGGAAGCCGGGTACGTGGTTCGCCTTGCGGAAGATGGGCGCCAGGCGCTCGCGCTGATCCGCGAAGAGACTCCAGGGCTGGTGATTCTCGACGTCATGATGCCGGAGATGAATGGATTCGATGTCGCGGCGGTGCTGAAGAACGATCCCGCAACGATGGATATCCCGATCATCATCCTCTCCATCCTTGAAGATAAGGAGCGTGGCTTCCGCCTGGGTGTGGACCGTTATCTGACCAAGCCCATCGACACGGCGACGCTGTTTCATGAAGTGGACGCGCTGCTGGGACAAGGCAAGTCGAAGAAAAAAGTGATGGTGGTGGACGAGGATTCTTCCACACTCCGCACCCTTACCGATGTTCTCGAGACTCGCGGGTACCAGGTAGTCGAGTCCAACGGAACCGAATTGGTTTCTCGCGCGGTTCTATCCAAGCCAGACATCATCATTTTGAATTCGCTCCTTTCCAATGACGAAGCGGTGCGCGCATTGCGCTTCGAGAAAGGCATGGAGAACGTACTTTTCCTCATCTATCAATGAAGCCCATGAAGATACTTATCGTAGACGACGAGCCACACTTGCGCATGCTGATCCAGCAGACCCTGGAAGACCTCGAAGACGACGGCGTAGAGCTGTTAACAGCAAGCAATGGCGAAGAAGCACTGCAGACGATTCACGACGAAGAGCCCAATCTGGTTTTCCTCGACGTTATGATGCCCAAGAAGAACGGTTTTGACGTATGCAATGCCGTCAAGAATGAATTGGGTCTTAGCCATATCCACATCATCCTGCTAACGGCGAAAGGCCAGGAGTTCGATCGTCAGCGCGGCCAGGAGGTCGGCGCCGATCTTTATATGACGAAGCCTTTCGATCCGGATGCCCTCATCGCCAAGGCCCGCTCGGTCCTCGGGCTGTCCGCGCCCGGATTGTGACCCGAATGGCCGAAATCACGCTAAGATCGCTTGTCAGTAAAAGATCCGGCAACCTGCCCGCTCTTTCGGCAATCATCGAAGCCACCGGCGACAAGATAGGCGTGACCGATCCATCCGGCAAGCTTCTTTTGGGAGACCCGTCGACTGAGCTTGCACCCAACTCGAGTAGCATGCCTGTGCTTTTTAATGAGGAGATTCTGGGCTTCGTCATCGGTCCGGAAGCCTCTTCAAAGGCGCTGGCTCTCCTGCTGACGCGACTGGCTGCTCGCGAATCGGAAAGCCGTTCTCTTGCTTCAGAAGTGCTTCATCTTTATCGCGAAGTTCATTTGATTGAGCAGCTGTCGGAGCAGCTCTCCGCCCTTCTAAATTTCTCCGCTGTCAGCCGGTCCGCGTTGGAACAGGCACGACGGATGATCCCCGCCAATCTAGGCTGCATTCTAGTGACGGAGACGGCTAGCGGCGGTCTCTGTAACGCCGCGTCCTTTGACGGGCGTTTCAGTGACACTGCAAATGGTGCCGCGGAAATTGAATGCCCGCTTTCGCCGGATTCGCAATTCGTCGCGTCGATCCTGCAACGAGGAACAGCCGAAATCATCAACAACTGCGGATCCGATCCTCGAGCAACGGATAACGAACGCCTTTTCGCCGCTCTCATCTGCGCCCCCCTTCGTTCCGGACAGCGCACTGTTGGCATCATTGCATTGGCCAGTACAGTCGCCGGGGCTTCCTATTCAGCGGCCAATCTCAAACTGCTGAACACCATCGCCCTCCAGAGCGCTGCAGCAATCTCTAATGCACTGCTGTGTGCGGAAATGGTGACAGCAGCACAAACGCAGGCGGCTTTCGCTGCTGAATTGCATGCCGCAAGCACGGTGCAGCAGTTGCTGCTTCAGAGTGCATCTCGTTCCAGTCCCGGCTTTCAAGTTGACTCGGTTTACCTGCCCGCAAGCGAGGTCGGCGGTGATTTTTATTTCGTTTCATCGGCCCCAGACGGATCCCTCACCGCAATCGTAGGAGACGTCTCCGGCAAGGGAATTACCGCGGCTATGCGCGTAGCGATGATCCTCGGCGTTCTTCAGCGCGAGACCGCGCATGACCCGGGCAATATCCTCTCCGAGCTCAACAACGCGCTCATCGTGCAAGGCCAGCTCGGCTTTACAACTGCTTGCTGTATACGCATATCCCTTTCCGGCGACTTCGTTCTTGCCAACGCCGGCCACATCGCTCCCTATATCTCCGGATGCGAAATTATCACGGCTCCAGCGCTGCCTCTCGGCCTGGTTGCAGACCAGACCTACGAATTGGTGCACGGCCGCCTGGAGATCGCAGAGCGGCTCGTCCTGCTATCGGACGGCGTTCCGGAAGCACGCTCACCGAACGGGGAACTGTACGGCTTCGAACGTCTCTCCGGCCTCTCCCTGATGAGTGCTCAGGAGATTGCCGAAGCCGCCCAGGTCTTCGGTCAGGAAGATGACATTACCGTGTTAACTCTCGCCCTCGATGCACGCTAATTCCGCGCCGCAAGCATTGCGGTCTTCGTATAGCACCTGAATCATGGGGGTGGACAATTCGCTCTTCTTGTCGAAGCGGCAACGAGTTGTGGTCGTTCCCGGCCGATGCGCCCTGGGGCGTCACGCCGCTGCAGAACGGCAATCTCTCGATCATCGACAGGCTCGGTGTTCGGGAGATAACCCGCCGTGGCGATATAGCGTGGTCGTTCGCTCAGCCCGATGTTCCCGATTACAGGTTTTCGACCTTCCAGCAAGCCTGGCGGTTGCAGAACGGCAATACCGTCGTCTTTAATTGGGTGAACGAGTGGAATTCGAAAAAGGAAGAACGCACCGGCACTCTGCAAGCGATCGAGTTGACGCCATTGAAGGAGGTGGTGTGTGCGCTCGCATCCTGGACTCCGCCCGCGGATCTGGGCCCCCTCACTACGCTTCAAGTTTTCGATGAACCTTCGGCTCCGGAGAATATCCATTTTGGTCCCATTCATTAAACTCGGCAAGTTAGACGTCAGTGGAGGAAGCTGTTTTATGAAAACCGGCTTGAGGCCCTTGGTGGCGCTCTTAACTGTTTCGTTTCTTGTGCCTGTTCTGTCTGGCGCCGGGCAAAACTCGATCGAATCTAAAGCGGCCGCCGACCCGAACACGGTGCATTCCAGTTCCGAGCTGCCGGCGGAAGAACGAGTGACTGTCCATGTCGATCTCACGAAGACAGTGGGCACCTTCACGCCGATCTACAGCTGGTTCGGCTACGACGAATCGAACTACACGACGATGAAGAACGGCAAGCAACTTCTTAGGGAGTTACACGATCTGAGCCCTGTGCCGGTGTACATCCGGGCGCATCATTTCTTGACCTCCGGCAACGGAGTGGCTGAGCTCAAGTGGAGCTCATCGAACGTATTCAGTCTGGACGCGAACGGCAAGCCGGTGTACGACTTCACGATTACCGACCAGACCTTCGACGAATTTAAGAAGGCCGGCGTGCGGCCGATGGTGGAGCTTGGGTTCATGCCCAGGGATCTGGCCGCGACCGTCCCTGGAGTGGATAAATACCAAGTTCATTTTCCGGGTAACACTGTGTCTGGCGCTTCCAACAATCCGCCCAGAGACTATGCTATGTGGGGCGAACTGATCCGTAAATATACCGAGCATTTAGTCGAGCGTTACGGGAAACAGGAAGTAAGCGGATGGCCCTTCGAGGTGTGGAATGAGCCAGACATCTCGTATTGGCATGGGACGCCCGCGGAGTATTTCAGGCTTTACGACTATGCCGCAGCCGGGGTTCGAGCGGCGCTGCCAAACGCAATTGTGGGCGGACCCGCAAGCACTGGGCCTAACTCGGACAAAAGCGGCGGATTTCTTGATAACTTCCTCAAGCATTGCCTGAAGGACAAGAGCGCGGCCGACGGAAAGCCGGTTCCGCTCGATTTCATCTCATACCACCCCAAGGGTCACCCGACGATGGTGGACGGACATGTGCGGATGGGGCT